>Ga0209023_10002806_pt1 | contig 21329 bp, 23 predicted proteins | sample LakOneMetagenome_FD_187468 | JGI IMG/M metagenome (GOLD analysis project Ga0209023, IMG submission 187468) | Freshwater and sediment microbial communities from Lake Erie, Canada (SPAdes) (version 2) | ecosystem: Environmental > Aquatic > Freshwater > Lentic | place: Lake Erie, Canada...
GTTTGATCCGATCAATATCCTACTGGCCGGCACTGCGGCCGATCTCGACGCGGCGATGGCGGCCGCCGGCTGGTATCGGGCCGATCCGATCACACTTCGCACCAGCCTGCTTCTGGTCCGGTCGATCGTTCTGGGCCGGCCCTACGACACAGCGCCCGTCAGCACCCTGCTTTTTCAGGGCCGCCCCGAGGATCGCGCCTATGAAAAGCCGATCGGCAATGACGCCGACCGCCGCCATCATGTGCGCTTCTGGCGAGCCGTCGCGGGCAACGACGCCATCTGGTACGGGGCTGCATCCGAGGATGTGGCCGTCGGGCTCAATCACCTCACGGGCCAGTTCACCCATCACATCGCCCCCGACATCGATCAGGAGCGGGACGGGCTACTTGCCGATCTGCAAAAGGCCCGGCGCATCGGCCCCATCGGCTGGCAAACCGGCATCGGCCCGACGATCCTTGCGCACAACGGCGAGTATGACCGTTTCTTCACCGACGGCCGGCAGGCGTTTGCCACGCTTGTCGCGGCGGGCCCATAGTTGGAAACGAAAACGGCACCCCATGGGGTGCCGCACACTCGCTCGTGGCGAAAATCGCTCAGGCGGCTTCCGTGATGAACTTCACCGCGTCGCCGAAGGTCTGGATCGTCTCGGCCGCGTCATCGGGAATCTCGATGCCGAATTCCTCTTCGAACGCCATGACCAGCTCGACCGTATCGAGGCTGTCGGCGCCCAGATCGTCGATGAACGAGGCATTTTCAGTTACCTTGTCCGCCTCGACGCCCAAGTGCTCGACGACGATCTTTTTCACTCGATCAGCGATGTCGCTCATGTCAAATCCTCTGCTTCGCGGGGTCGCCCCGCCTGTTGGTTTCTTGCTCTAAGCTGCGGCTTTCACGCCACCTGAACGAGCCATTCCCGAAGCCCCCGCGCAGGGCACCTCGACAAATCCGCGCCGCCTATAACACAGTCTAGTCCCGAGGCAAACGCTTTCGCAATGCCTGATCTTGTGCCCGCCCAAACGCACACCCCGACCTGCCGGGCCTCTAGAGCATGTCGCCGCCCCCGTTCACATCCAGCGTGGCCCCCGTAACATAGGCCGCTTCCTCGGAGGCAAAATACAGAACTGCGGCCGCCACCTCGGCCGGGCGCCCCATCCTGCCGGCCGGCACGTTGCGCAGGATGGCCTCGCGCTGGACGTCGTTCAGTTTGTCGGTCATCGCCGTCTCGACCAGGCCGGGGGCCACGCAATTGACGGTGATATTGCGGCTGGCCACTTCCTGCGCCAGCGCCCGGCTCATACCCGCGACACCCGCCTTTGCCGCCGCATAATTGGCCTGACCGGGGTTCCCCGCCTGCGCCACAACCGAGGTGATATTGACGATCCGCCCCCACCGCGCCTTCATCATGCCGCGCAACACCCCCCGGCTCAGCCGGAAGGTCGAGTTCAGGTTCACCTCGATGACAGCAAGCCATTCCTCGTCCGACATCCGCATCATCAGATTGTCGCGCGTGATCCCGGCGTTATTGACCAGAATGTCAACCGATCCCATCGCGGCAACCGCCTGCTTGGGCAAGGCTTCGACCGCCTCCGCATCAGCCAGATTGCACGGCAGAACATGGGCGCGCCCCCCGAGTTCCCCCGCCAGGTCCAGCAAAGGGGCCTCGCGCGTGCCCGTCAGGGCCACCGTCGCGCCGGCGCTGTGCAGTGCCCTGGCAACCGCGCCGCCAATGCCCCCCGACGCCCCGGTCACGAGCGCGGCTTTTCCGGTCAGATCGAACATAATACCTCCACCAAGCCATGACTTTCCACATTCCGTTAACAGTATCGCCCCGTTGGCGCCATCACCTATCGGCCGCGCAGCGCCATCCAGGCCCCGCCGGCCGTCAGGAACAGCCCGCTGGCAACCTCGACCACACGAATGCGCGACCGCGTCAGCAGGCTTCCCGCCTGCCCCGCCGCCAGCGCATAGACCGTATCGCTCGCCGCCGCGATGGCCGCGAATGTCGCCCCGAGAATCAGGGTTTCCCGCAACACGTCTCCACCAGGCGTCAGGAAGGGCGGAATCAGCGCGCCGAACAGGACCAGCATCTTGGGGTTCGACAATATCACCATCAATCCTTGCAGGAAAAAGCTGCCGCGCGGCCGCGCCCTGCCGACAGCAACCGCAAGATCGCCCTTCGACCGCAAGAGCCGGATGCCGAGCCATATCAGATAGGCGGCACCGACATACCGCAGCACCGCGAACCAGGCGCCCATCAGTTGAATGGCCGCCTGCAGGCCCAGGGCGGCGATTGTCAGCCAGATCACCACGCCGGCCTGGGTGCCCGCCACATTCATCAGACCTGCCCGCGTCCCGTGGCGCAGCGCATTGGCGATGATCACCGTAACCGTCGGCCCCGGCAAGATGGCGAGCGCGCCCGACGCCAGGCAGAAGGTCAGATAGCCGTCGCCCGTCATGACCCCGCGCGGCCCCGGCCCAGGGCCGCAGCCACATCGTCGGGCGTGCCGACCGACCGGCATTCTGCTTCCCTGGCGATCCGCCGTATCATCCCCGAAAGCGCCTTTCCCGCGCCCACCTCCCAGAATTCGGTCACCCCGTTGGCCTCCATCCATTCGACCGATTCCCGCCAGCGGACCAAGCCTGTGACCTGCTCGACCAGCAGATTGCGGATGATTTCGGGGTCGCTCTCGGGGCGGGCGCGGACATTGGCCACGACCGGCACCGTCGGCTCGGCAATGTCGACCGTCGACAGCGCCTGCGCCATCGCCCGCGCCGCGGGTTCCATCAGCGCACAATGAAAGGGCGCGCTGACCGGCAGCAGGATCGCGCGCTTGGCGCCCCTGGCCTTGGCCAGCTCCAGCGCCCGTTCGACCGCCGTCGCGTGGCCCGACACCACGACCTGCGCCGGGTCGTTGTCGTTGGCCGCCTGACAGACCTCGCCCTGCGCGGCCGCCGCGGCCACCTCGGCCGCCGTTTCAAAATCGAGCCCGAGAAGTGCTGCCATCGCCCCCACGCCGACCGGAACCGCCTCTTGCATCGCCTGGCCCCGCAGCCGCAACAGCCGCGCGGTATCGGCCAGCGTCAGGGAACCCGCGGCGCACAGCGCGGAATATTCGCCCAGCGAATGCCCGGCCACATAGGCGGCCGAGGCGACTGCGACACCCTCGCTTTCCAGTGCCCGCATGGCCGCGATCGACGTGGCCATCAGCGCGGGCTGGGCATTGCGGGTCAGTGTCAGATCGTCCTGGCTGCCCTCCCAGATCAGGGCCGAAAGCTTTTCGCCCAGCGCCGCATCGACCTCTTCGAACACCGCGCGTGCGGCCGGATAGGCGTCGGCCAGCGCCCGCCCCATGCCGATCACCTGCGCCCCCTGGCCCGGAAATACGAATGCCCGCGTCATTGTCCCCTCCCGTCGTTTTTCCCCGCATAACCTGCCCGGCCTGTCACTGCAACGTGCGCAAGGTTTTCCCGAACGGCCTTCCCGGCCGGGCCTGCCTTTGCTACACCCGCCCCGCCGCCCCACCGGAGCCGATCATGCCGCCGAAAAAAAACACCCCCCAGACCTACGGCAGCGTCGCCCGCTTTTTCCACTGGCTGACCGCGCTTCTCATCCTGACGGCCATTGCCGTCGTCCTGTACACCCACCGCCAGCCGGCACGGACCGAGCCCGAGGTCATGCGGGTGGCGCTCCTCTTCTCGCTCCACAAGACCGTGGGGATTGCGGCCTTTTTCACAGCGCTCCTGCGCATCCTGTGGGCCTTCGGTCAGCCCAAACCGGGCCCGATCCACCCCGAACGGCGGCTTGAAACCTTCGTCGGCGACGCGGTCCACTGGTCGCTCTATGCGGCCATGGTGATCATGCCGCTCTCGGGCTGGCTCGGGCATGCCGCCCGGCCCGGCCTGTCGCCCATCTGGTGGCCCTTTGCGCAAACCCTGCCCTTCGTGCCGGCATCGAACGCGCTTGGCCGGGTGTTCTTCACCATCCACGGCTTTGCGTCCAAGGCGCTCTACGCCTCGATCGCGCTGCATGTCGCCGGCGCCCTGAAACATGCCCTGATCGACCGCGACGGAACCATGGCCCGCATGATTGACGGCCGGCGGGTGCCGGTTCCGCCAAGCCCGCGGCGCCGGCTGCCGGCCATTGCAGCCCTTGCGGCCTGGGCGGGCCTTGTCGTGGTTGGCGTCATTCTTGGCCAGCCGAAGTCCGCACCGGCAATGGTCACGACCGCGCCCGCGCCGACGACCGGCGGCAACTGGGCGGTCAGCGACGGCACCCTGGGCTTTACCGTCAAGCAGATGCAGGCGACCGTGACCGGCGTCTTCACCGGCTGGACCGCCGACATCACCTATGACGAGACCGCGAAAACCGGCGCCGTCACTGTGAGCATCCCGCTTTCGGGCCTGACCGTCGGCTCGATCACCCAGCAGGTCGCAGGCCCCGAGTTCCTCGACATCGCCGCTCACCCGAGCGCGATCTTCCAGGGAACCATCGCCGAAACCGGCGGCCAGCTTGCCGCCACAGGCATGCTGGACCTGCACGGCAAGCGGGTGCCGGTCACACTGCCCTTTACGCTCGCCATCGCCGGCGACACGGCACGCATGACCGGCGAATTGCGGCTCGACCGGCGCGATTTCGGCATCGGCGGCCATTACCCCGACGAACAGACCGTGGGCTTTGGCGTGACCGTCGATGTCGCGCTGACCGCCCGGCGGCGCTGACCGGCTTTCCCCTTGCATCCGGCGTGCCTTCCTCTATAAGGCCGCATCCTTCTGCACTTCATGCAACCGGCGTAGCCTCTCTTGGCGGACCGCAGAAGGGTCTGGTCCTGCCACCGAAGCCGCCCGAGACGAAAGAGGAGCATGCATGCCGCTTTACGAGCATGTGCTTATTGCGCGTCAGGACTTGTCCAACACGCAGGCCGAAGGGCTGATCGAACATTTCTCCACGGTGATCGCGGACAACGGCGGCAAGATCGTCGCCAGCGAATACTGGGGCGTCAAGACGATGGCCTACAAGATCAACAAGAACCGCAAGGGCCACTATGCCTTCCTGCGCTCGGACGCGCCGTCGGCCGCCGTGCAGGAAATGGAGCGTCTTTGCCGTCTGCATGATGACGTGATGCGCGTCATGACCATCAAGGTCGATGCGCACGAGGAAGGCCCCTCGGTTCAGATGCAGAAGCGTGACGAGCGCAGCGACCGGCCCGATCGTGGCGACCGTGGCGACCGCCCGGATCGTGGCGACCGCGGTGGCGAGCGCCGCAGCTTTGGCGACCGCCCCAGCTTTGGCGGCGACCGCCCGAGCTTTGGCGACCGTCGTTGATCCCGGCCTGAGGAAAGGAACCTGAACATGGCGACCAAACCGTTTTTCCGCCGCCGCAAGGTCTGCCCCTTCTCGGGCGACAATGCACCGAAGATCGACTACAAGGATGTCCGTCTTCTGCAGCGCTATATCTCCGAGCGTGGCAAGATCGTCCCCGCCCGCATCACCGCCGTCTCGGCCAAGAAGCAGCGCGAACTGGCTCAGGCCATCAAGCGCGCCCGCTTCCTCGCCCTGCTGCCCTATGCCGTGAAATAAGGAGCGACGAACATGCAAGTCATCCTTCTCGAACGCGTGGCCAAGCTTGGCCAGATGGGCGAAGTCGTCAAAGTGAAAGACGGCTTCGCGCGCAACTTCCTTCTGCCGCAGGGCAAGGCCCTTCGCGCTTCGGATGCCAATATCAAGGCGTTCGAAGGCCAGAAGGCCCAGCTTGAGACCCGCAACCTCGAAACCAAGAAAGAGGCCTCGGCCCTTTCCGAAAAGCTCGACGGCCAAAGTTTCATCGTGATCCGCTCGGCCTCGGACGCCGGCGCGCTTTACGGTTCGGTCACCCCGCGCGATGTGGCCGACGCTGCAACCGCCGAGGGGTTCTCGGTCGACCGCAAGCAGGTCGTGCTGCTCAATCCGATCAAGGAACTGGGCATGCACAAGGTTTCGGTCGTGCTGCACCCGGAAGTGACCGCGACGGTCACCATGAACGTGGCACGGTCGGCGGAAGAGGCCGAACTTCAGGCCGCCGGCAAGTCGATCCAGGAACTGGCCGCCGAAGCCGAAGCTGCGGCCGATTTCGAGATCGCGGAGCTTTTCGACGAAATGGGCGCGGCCCAGGATGGCGAAGACCTCTGACCCGAACTGCCGGGCCAATCTGCAAATCCGCGCCGGATCGCTCCGGCGCGGATTTTTCTTGTCCGGGCGCAGGTTTTCGCCGGGGCCAAGGATTGAAACCGACATTCGGCCGCCGTTCCGGCGATAGCGGTTCGCGGCCCAGCAACTAACCTTCCGGCAGACGACAGCCCTACCGGAGCGCGCGGCGACATGACGGCAATCCCCCACTCGCCCCGGTTGGAAAGTGCGCGGGGAGTGGCCTTTCTGCTGGCCGGAATCGCCGTTTTCTCAGTCCAGGATCTGATCCTCAAGCTGCTGAGCGGCAGCTATCCGCTGCATGAGGCGATGGTCCTGCGCAGCCTGACGGCCGCACCGCTTCTGCTGCTGCTCGTCCATCTCGACGGAGGCGTGCGAACCCTGTTCACCCCCGGCTGGCCGCGCATGTTGCGGCGCGGGATCGTCCTGTTCCTGTCCTACACCCTCTACTATCTCGCGCTCGCCGCGCTTCCGATGGCCACAACGATCGCCCTGTTCTACACCGCCCCGCTGTTCATCACGATCCTCTCGGTGCTGATGCTGGCCGAAAGCGTCGGGCCACGCCGCTGGTTCGCGGTCGTCATCGGGTTCCTCGGCGTGATCCTGATGGTGCGCCCCGGCAGCAACCTGTTCGACTGGGCCGCCCTCTTGCCCCTGATCGCCGGCCTCAGCTACGGTGTCTCGATGATCGGTGCGCGCCGCCTCGGCACCACCGAAACCGCGGCCGCACTGGCCTTCTGGGGCAACGTCGTTTTTCTGGCATTTGCGGTTGTGCTTGCACTGATCTTCGGGCGCGGAACCTTCGGCCACGAAACCCACAAGAGCCTGGAGTTTCTGATGCGCGGCTGGGTGATGCCGTCGCGGATGGATCTGATGCTGATGATGGCCTGTGGCGGGATCGCTGCCGCCGGCCTGACGCTGCTGACCCAGGCCTACAGGATATCCCAGGCCAACCTTGTCGCCCCCTTTGAATACAGCTCTATGATCTGGGGCGTGATCTACGGCTGGATATTCTGGCGCGACTGGCCCGACACGCTTGCATGGACAGGAATTTCGATCATCATCGGCGCCGGGCTCTACATCCTTTACCGAGAGCGTCGGATCGACGGTCAGGCGAGTTGACAGGCTTGCCCGCGCCCGCTGTCCATGCAAGTCTGAAGGCCCCCTGCCGGAGACGCCGATGACCCGCCTTGCCAGCACCCTTGCCGCCATCGACACAGCCAACGATGCCGACCCCGACCGGCGCGAGGGCGCCCCGGCGGCGCGGCTTTACGGCGAACGGATGACGGCGGAACTCGACCGGCTGTTTCCCGATGCGCCGGATGTGCTGCGCATCGCCGCGCGCGGCCAGCACATCGAACGCTGGACCAGCCCCCGCTCTGCCTATCCCGAGGGCAAGGCGGGCTATCTGGCCTGGCGGCGCGACCTTGGCGCCTTTCACGCCACCCGTGTCGGGCGGATCATGGCCGGTCAGGGCTATGACGCGAGCAGCATCGCCGAAGTCGAACGGATGATCCGCAAGGAGGGGCTGAAGCGTGACCCGCTGGTGCAGGCGCTCGAGGATGTGATCTGCTTCACCTTCCTGCGATGGTACTTTCAGCCCTTCGCCGCTGGCCGTACCCCGGACGAACTGGAGAAGATCGTCGAAAAGACCGCCCGCAAGATGTCGGACGCGGCGCGGGCCCGCGCGGCGGCCGAGTTCGATCTGCCCCCAGCGATGGCAGTTTTCTTTCGCGCCTGACCGCCGTTTCGGCGCCTTTTCGGGTCACGAACTGAAATCTTCCGAAACAATATTGCCGATTTGCGACAATTTTGCGTGATCCGCAATTATTCCGCCTGGTCAGCCACTTGCCGGATACAAGTTAAGGTCGCAAAATACCTTGACGCCGCCGGTTTTGCGCCCTATCTGCGCCCCGCCAGCGCCGCGACGAAGAAGCAAGGTGGTCTGGTTATCAGCAGGAGCGCGGCAATTCGGGCCGCATGACGGGTGCAAAGATGGAAAAGTCCCAACAGCAAATGGGCGCGGGCCAGGGCCCGGACCGACAACAAGGTGGCGCCGCGAAAAAGCGCGACCCGCGCAAACCGGCCCAGCCGCAAACGCAACAGGCGGGCAGCGGATCGGATCAGGGCCAGATGCAATCGACCCAATTCACCGACTGGGCCTCGATCTGAGGCTTTTCGGGCGGTGCTATCCGGGCTGAACCGTCCGCAAACAAACGGATAGGTCATGCCGCGCCCGGTTTCGAGCATTCCCAATCTTGGCCCCGCTTCCGAGGCCGCCTTTGCCCGTGCCGGCATCCAGTCCGCCGACGAGATAGAGGCGATGGGGCCCGACGCGGCCTATATGCGGCTGTTGCAGGCCGGCAGCCAGCCGCATTTCATCGGCTATTACGTTCTGGTGATGGGTCTTCAGGGCCGCCCCTGGAACGATTGTCAGGGCGCCGAGAAAAAGGCCCTGCGCGCGCGCTTCGACGCGATCAAGGCCCGTGCCTCCGCCGTTCCGACACAAGAAAAAGACCGCTCCCGGCTGGAGGCGGTCTTTGATGAGCTCGGCCTGATCGCGCGACGCTGATCAGCCGACGAGTTCGAGACCCGAGAAGAAATAGGCGATCTCGGCCGCGGCGGTTTCCGGCGCGTCCGACCCATGGACCGAATTTTCGCCGACCGACAGGGCGAATTCCTTGCGGATCGTGCCCGCGTCGGCATTGGCCGGGTTGGTGGCCCCCATCACTTCGCGGTTCTTGGCGATGGCGCCTTCGCCTTCCAGCACCTGCACCACAACCGGCTCGGACGCCATGAATTCGGTCAGTTCGCCAAAGAACGGACGCGCGGCGTGCACTTCGTAGAATTTCTGCGCCTGGGCCAACGACAGGTGAATGCGCTTTTGCGCGACGATGCGCAGGCCGGCCGACTCGAACTTGGCGTTGATCTTGCCGGTCAGGTTGCGGCGGGTCGCGTCGGGCTTGATGATGGAAAGGGTGCGTTCGATCGCCATGATGGTGCCTTTGGTTGGGGGTGCCGGGCCCCTGCCCGCACCGGATCTGATGGCGCGCCTGCTAACATGGGCGCGCCGCGAAGAAAAGTGCCGAAGGCGTTGGCCGGGGAGGCCTCCGGCGGGGATATTTGGACCACAATGAAAACGGCAGAGCTTTCGTTGGGCAAAACCCTCTGGTATGCGCTCGCCTCATGCTCAGGATTTCAGACATCACCTATTCCGTCGAAGGCCGCCCCCTGTTCGAGGGCGCGTCCGCGACCATACCGACCGGCCACAAGGTTGGCCTCGTCGGCCAGAACGGCACCGGCAAGACCACGCTGTTCCGCCTGATACGGGGCGAGTTGGCGCTCGAGGGCGGCGAGATCGCCATGCCGGCCCGCGCCCGCATCGGCGGGGTGGCGCAAGAGGTGCCGTCGTCGGCGACCTCGCTTCTCGACACGGTGCTCGCAGCCGACACCGAGCGGGCGAGCCTTCTGGCCGAAGCCGAAACCGCCACCGACCCGCACCGGATCGCCGACATCCAGCACCGGTTGGCCGACATCGACGCCTGGTCGGCCGAAGGGCGGGCCTCTGCCATACTCAAGGGGCTGGGCTTTGACGCCGAGGCGCAACTGCGCCCCTGTTCGGATTTTTCCGGCGGCTGGCGGATGCGGGTGGCGCTGGCGGGCGTGCTGTTTGCCCAGCCGGACCTTCTGCTGCTGGACGAGCCGACCAACTATCTCGACCTTGAAGGGGCGCTGTGGCTGGAAACCTATCTGGCGAAATATCCCCATACGGTCATCATCATCAGCCACGACCGCGGCCTTCTGAACCGCGCGGTCGGTGCCATCCTGCATCTTGAGGGGCGAAAGCTCACCCTCTGGTCGGGCCCCTACGACCAGTTCGCCCGCCAGCGCGCCGCCCTGATCGCGGTGCAGACCGCCGAGGCGAAAAAGCAGGAGGCGCGGCGCGCCCATCTGCAAAGCTTCGTCGACCGGTTCAAGGCCAAGGCATCGAAGGCGGTGCAGGCCCAAAGCCGGGTGAAGATGCTGGAAAGGATGACGCCGATCATGGCGCCGGAAGAGGCGAAAAAGCAGGTTTTCACCTTCCCGCCGCCCGAACAGCTTTCGCCGCCAATCATCACCATGGACGGCGCCGCGGTCGGCTATGACGGCCCGCCGGTGCTGCGCCGGCTTGACCTGCGCATCGACCAGGACGACCGGATCGCGCTTCTGGGCCGCAATGGCGAGGGCAAATCGACGCTGTCGAAGCTGCTGGCGGGAAAGCTCGCGCCCATGGGGGGCAAGATCACCCGGTCATCGAAACTGCGCATCGGCTATTTTGCCCAGCACCAGGTGGACGAATTGCACCTGGATGAGACACCCTTGCAGCACATCATGCGCCTGCGCCCGGCCGAGGCGCCGCCGCGCCTGCGGGCGCGTCTGGCCGGCTTTGGCCTGGGCGCCGATCAGGCCGATACCGCGGTTGGCCGGCTGTCGGGCGGGCAGAAGGCGCGGCTGTCGCTACTGCTGGCCACCATCGACGCGCCGCATCTGCTGATCCTCGACGAACCGACCAACCACCTCGACATCGAAAGCCGCGAGGCGCTTGTGACGGCGCTGACCGAATATTCGGGCGCGGTGATCCTTGTGTCGCACGACATGCATCTTCTGGGGCTGGTCGCCGACCGGCTGTGGCTGGTCAAGGGCGGCGCCGTGGCGCCCTACCCCAACGACCTTGAAACCTACCGGGCCGAATTGCTGGCCGGCGACGATATCGACAAACCGGCCGCCAAGGCCACTGAAAAGGCCAAGGAAAAGGCACCCCGCCCGTCGCGCGACGCGCTCCTGGCGATGAAGGCCGATGTGCGCAGATGTGAAGAAAGGCTCGCCAAGCTCAATGAAATGCGCGACAAACTGGCCAAGAAGCTTGCCGACCCCGACCTGTACGAACGCCCCGCCGAAGCCGTCGTCTGGCAGAAGAAATATGCCGAGGTGATGGAGGCGCTGGACCGGGCCGAGGAGATGTGGATGAAAGCGGCCGGCAAACTGGAAGAAGCGGAGGCCTGAGCGCTTGGATTTCCAATTCTATCTGACTGCGTTCATCACCCTGTTCGTCATTATCGACCCGATCGCGCTTGCGCCCCTGTTCATAGCGCTGACGCGGGGGATGGACGACCAGCACCGCCGCACCATCGGCCTGCGCGCCTGCCTGATCGCGGCCGGGCTGATGACGCTCTTTGGGCTGCTCGGGAACCATATCCTGGCGGTAATCGGCATTTCGATGCCAGCCTTCAAGATTTCTGGCGGGCTCTTGCTCTTCATCACCGCGCTCGACATGCTCTTCGAGCGGCGGACCCAGCGGCGCGAAGGCCAGCAGCCCGACCCCCACCATGACCCGTCGGTCTTTCCGCTGGCCACGCCCCTTATCGCCGGGCCGGGCGCATTCACGACGATGATCCTTCTGGTCAACAACACCCCGGCCACCGGCATTGCGCACACGCTTGCGATTCACCTGGTGATGGCGGCTGTGGTAGCGTCGACCTACCTGTTCTTCCTGATGGCGGGTTTCTTCGAACGGCTTCTGGGCCGGACCGGCATTGTCGTCGTCACGCGGCTTCTGGGGATGCTGCTGGCCGCCCTCTCGGTTCAGTTCGTGCTGGACGGGATCAGGGGCACCGGGCTCATCTGATGGACGGCGATCATATTGCGCGCTTCGGCTATCTGGTCTTGCTGCTGATGGCGGTCGGCGGATCGCTGATCGCCAGCCTGCGCCGGCAGCCCGGCAAGACCGTCCAGCATCTCATGATCTGGGGGCTGATCTTTCTCGGCGTCGTCGCCGCCGTCGGCCTGTGGCCCGAAATCCGCCGGCAGGCGCTGCCGGGCAGGGCCATTCCGGTTTCGGGCGGGGTCGAACTTGCCGCCGCCGACGATGGCCATTTCTACGCCGAGGCGCTGGTCAACGGCGTCAATGTGCGCTTTGCCATCGACACCGGCGCCTCGCAGATCGTGTTGAACCAGCGCGACGCGCGGAGGATCGGGCTCGATCCGGGCACACTCGCCTATACCGGTGTTGCAACCACCGCGAACGGCACCACGCCGACAGCGCCGGTGCGGCTCGACAGTCTGGTCCTCGGCCCTTACGAGGACAGGAATGTGCCCGCCGTGGTCAACCGGGGCGATCTCGATACATCGCTTCTGGGGGTCAGCTACCTTGGGCTTTACGAAATCAAGCTCTCCGCCAGCCGGATGACCCTGCGGCGCTAGCCGGGGTGGCTGCCCACCTCGCTTTTCATCGCCCAGCTGCCGCTTTCCTCGCTCCAGTAGCGCGCGGGAACGCCCGCCTGGGTCAGGCCCTTCCATTGGCCGCGCGCGGTCTCGACTGCGGACGGGTCGTTCCCGTCAAAAACGATGCAGACCCGTTCGGCCGCCGCGCATTCCTCGACACTCGCGTCGGCGCCATCTACCGTCATCAGGCAGGACACGCCCCGCGGCACCGCGCCCGTGGTCAACAGAACCGGTTGCAAGCCGTCATGCGGCCCGCCGACAAGCCCATGCGGCAGGAACCCTACCTCGTGGTCCTGCCAGAGCCGCTGATCGAGCCATTCAGCCCGCGCCGCCTCGCGCGTCCGCACCGCTACCCGCCAACCCTTCGCCATGGCGCGTTCGATCAGCATCGGCAGCGCGCGGTCCAGCGGCGAACGCGTCAGATGATAGAAATAGGCCGCGCCCATCAGCCTTCCAGCATGTCGTGGATCAGCCGGTTCAGCGCCATCACCCCCCAGCCCGACGCACATTTGGCGGGCGCCAGCGCCGGTTCGGTCGCGGGCAGCGCCACACCGGCAATATCGAGGTGGATCCACGGCGTTTCGTCCCGGACGAACCGCTTGAGGAACTGTGCCGCGGTGATCGACCCGGCCGGGCGGCCCATCGAATTGCGCATGTCGGCGATGTGGCTTTTCAGCTTCGCATCATAGGCAGGCGACAGCGGCAGCCGCCAGGCACCCTCGCCCTCGGCCTCGGCCGCCTTTAGGAATGCGTTGCACAGCGCATCGTTGTTGGAAAAGACCCCGGCGTTTTCGTGGCCCAGGGCGACGATGACCGCGCCCGTAAGGGTGGCAAGATCGACCATGCCCACCGGCTTGAACCGTTCCTGCGCATACCAGAGCACATCGGCCAGAACCAACCGGCCCTCGGCATCGGTGTTGATCACCTCGATCGTGTCGCCCTTCATGGATTTGACCACATCGCCCGGCCGCTGTGCCCGCCCGTCGGGCATGTTCTCGACGATGCCGACAATGCCCGCGACATTGGCCTTGGCCTTGCGGAGCGCGAGCGTGCGCATCACGCCCGCAACCACGCCCGCGCCGCCCATGTCCATGGTCATGTCCTCCATCCCGGCGGCAGGCTTGATCGAGATGCCGCCCGTGTCGAACACCACCCCCTTGCCCACCAGCGCAAAGGGCGCCTCGCCCGTCTTGCCGCCACGCCACTGCATCACGACGACCTTCGACGGGCTTTCCGACCCCTGGCCCACGCCAAGAAGCGCCCGCATCCCCAGCCGTTCAAGGACGGGTTCGTCCAGCACCTCGACGTCGAGGCCCAGATCGCGCAGCGCGACCAGCCGGTCGGCGAAATCGGTGGTGGTCAGCACATTGGCGGGTTCGTTGACCAGATCGCGGGTAAAAAACACGCCTTCGGCCACCGCAGTGCCCGCCATCGCGCGTTCGGCCAAGGCTTCGGCCCTGTCGGACATGATCCGAAGCGGGCCTTGTTCGGCCCGTTCGCCGGTGCGGTAGAGGTTGAAATCGTAGGCCCGTAGCTGAAGCCCCAGAACCACCTCGGCGGCGCGCCGGTGCCCACCCGCCAGAACCAGCGCACCCGCCGCGCCTAGCCCCTTGGCGATGGTGGCGCCAGCCTTGCGCGCCTCGGCGATGGTTGCGCGGGCCGGCAGCTTCACCAGTTGCACCGCCTCGGCCGCCAGACCGGCGGGATAGCCGATGTCGATCGCCTCGCCAGCCTTCAGCTTGCCCCAGGCCTCGCTGCCGAGCGCCCGGCCAAGGGCGCCGCGCGCCGCCCGGTCAAGCCGCGCGACCGGGCCCGACAGCTTGCCTTCCGCCCCGATCAGGGCGGCAATGCGGCCGGTTGCCGACCTGGCAAGTGCTGGATCGGTTTGCAGGAAGTCGGGGCGGATCGGGCGGGGCATGAACGGTCTCCGGCAGGGTTTCGCCCGACCCTAGCGGCGGGGCCGGGCTTTTGCCAGATATGAGTTTTCCCCGGGCGGGCTTTGGGCTAGGGATGGAACCGAAGACGACGGGGGCTGGGGCGAAGGTGAGCAGGTTTGACAGATACATGCTGTCGCAGCTGATGATCTTTTTCGGCTTCTTCTCGCTTGTGCTCGTGTCGGTTTACTGGATCAACAGCGCCGTCCGACTGTTTGACCGATTGATTTCCGACGGGCAGTCAGTGTGGGTGTTCCTGGAACTGACCGCCCTGACCCTGCCCAACGTCATCCGCCTGATGCTGCCGATTTCGGCCTTTGTGGCCGCCGTTTACACCACGAACCGGATGGCCACCGAATCCGAGCTTTTGGTCATGCAAGCCACCGGCTTTTCGCCCTTTCGGCTTGCCCGGCCGGTCCTCTATTTCGGCCTGATCGTGGCGCTTCTGCTGTCGGTCCTGACGCATTTCCTGGTGCCGGCCAGCCGCGGCCGCCTGAACGAGCGCAATTCAGAGATCGATCAGAATGTGTCGGCGAAACTGCTGACCGAGGGGGTCTTCCTGCATCCTTCGTCGGGGGTGACCTTCTATATCCGCAGGCTAGCCGGGAACGGCGAGTTGACCGACATCTTCCTGTCCGACGCGCGCAAGCCCGGCGCCGCCGCCATCTATACCGCGCGGCGGGCCTATCTGTCGAAAAGCGACAGCGGGCCCAAGCTGGTGATGTTCGACGGCATGGCCCAGACGACCAGCGGGGTGGCCAAGGGCGCGCAGCCGCAGATCGCCGTCACCCGGTTCGCCAATCTGACCTACGACATCGGCGGGCTTCTGGCGGCGTCGGGGCCGCGCCATCCGGAACTGGACGAGCGGTCGACGGCCGAGCTGTTGTGGCCGACCGCCGCTCTTCTTGCCGAAACCGGCGCGACCCGCGCGGCAGCGCTGTTCGAGGCGCACGACCGGTTTTCCAAGCCGCTTTTGTCGGTCGCTGTGGCGCTGATCGGCTTTGCCGCGATGATGACCGGCAATTACACCCGTTTCGGCCTGTGGCGGCAGATCGTGCTGGCGGGTGGGTTGTTCATCCTTCTGTTCTTCCTCGACAATCTTGCCACCAAGATCGCGTCGCAGCGGGCCGGGATGATCGCCGTGACCTATCTTCCGGCGGTGATCGGGCTGGCGGCGGGAGCGATTATTCTGGGATGGACGGTGCGGCGACGGCCGTCACCCGCCCCGGGTCGGGCGGTCGCCGCATGACCCTTTCGCTTTACATCGCCCGCCGCTTCGCTCTGACCTTCGCCGGCGTTTTCGCCGTCTTTTTCGCGATTCTCTATCTGGTTGATCTGATCGACCAGGTGCGCCGTTACGGCGCCGGGGGCGAAGGTTTCGGGGCTTCGGCACGGCTGGCGCTTCTGCATACGCCGGGGCTGATCTACAATATCCTGCCGCTTCTGATGATCCTGGCGGCAATCGCGCTGTTCATGCAACTCGCGCGCAGTTCCGAACTCGTTGCAATTCGCGCCGCCGGCCGGTCCGCCCTTGGCACGCTTGTCGCCCCCCTGATCACGGCCCTGGCCATCGGCGTGGTGGCCGTGGCGATCTTCGACCCCTTGGTGGCGGCGACGACCAAACGCTATGCGCTTCTGGTCGGCGACCTTGGCGGCACCGACGACAGCAGCGCGTCGTTCGGGGGCGACGGGCTCTGGCTGCGGCAAGGCGATGCCGATGGGCAGTGGGTGATCCATGCGGCAAAGGCAACGCCAGATGGCGCGGGTCTGACCGGGGTCAGCTTCATCCGCTTCGGGAGGACCGGGGGCCCGGTCGCGCGGATCGAGGCTGCCCAGGCGCGGCTGACGAACGGGTCGTGGGTGGCGACAGACGCCAAGGAATGGCGGTTCGATACGGCCAGCAACCCCGAGGCCGAGGCTGAACTGCACGACAGCATCAGCGTCGGGACCAACTTGACCGCAGACGAAATCCGCAACAGTTTCGGCGCCCCGGCGACCGTCTCGATCTGGGATCTGGGTGACTACATCGAAAATCTCGACCGGGCCGGCTTTTCGTCGCGCAAATATGCCGTCTGGATGCAGATGGAATTCGCGCTTCCGCTGATGATGGCGGCCATGGTCCTGGTCGGCGCCGGCTTTACCATGCGCCACGCGCGGCTGGGGCGCAGCGGGCTGATGGTGCTGGTGGCATTGGCGGCCGGCCTGGGCATCTTTTTCCTGCGCAATTTCGCGCAAGTGCTCGGGGAAAGCGGTCAGATCCCGATCCTTCTGGCCGCCTGGAGCCCGCCGGTCGCCGCCGCACTTCTGTCGGTCAGCCTGCTTTTGCATCTGGAGGACGGCTGATGCGTCTGCGCCTCCTGCTTGTGACTTCACTTCTACTCCTTGCCCTGCGGCCGGCCGTTGCCGCGCCGACCGGCGGCGCGACCGGCCCCGCGACGCTGATCGCCGATCAGTTGGTCATCAACCCCGACACGAGCCTGACCGCCGAGGGCGCGGTCGAGGTGACCTATGGCGCAAGCCACCTCACGGCCCCGAAGCTGACCTACGACCAGACCAAGGACATCGTGACCATCGACGGGCCGATCGTCCTGACCGACGGGACCGGAACCGTGGTGCTCGCCGCCCAGGCGCAGCTTTCGACCGATCTGCAAAACGGCATCCTGCAAAGCGCGCGCCTGGTGATGAAGGATCAGCTTCAGCTTGCCGCGCAGCAGATGCAGCGGGTGAACGGCCGCTATACCCAGCTTGCCCGTGTCGTCGCCTCGGCCTGCCAGGTCTGCCCGGCACATCCCACGCCACTTTGGGAAATCCGCGCCCGCCGGGTGGTGCATGACGAGCTCGCGCACCAGCTTTACTACGATCAGGCCCAGTTCCGCGTGGCCGGGGTGCCGGTCTTTTACGTCCCGCGCCTGCGCATGCCCGATCCCGGCCTGGCGCGGACCACCGGCGTTCTGATGCCCGTGCTGAAATCGCGCTCGGGCCTCGGGGTCGGCGTCGGCCTGCCCTACTTCATCGCCATCGGCGACAGCCGAGATCTGACCCTGACCCCCTTCCTGTCGACCAAGGGCGGCAGGACGCTCGGCTTTCGCTACCGCGAGGCCTTTGCAACCGGCCGCCTCAGCTTTACCGGCGCCCTCAGCCGCGATGACATTCAGCCGGGCAAGACCCGCGGCTATGTCTTTGGTGACGGCCGGTTCGCGCTGGCCAACGGCTATGTCCTGGGCTTCACGGTCGAGGCCGTCAGCGACCGCGGCTATCTGCTCGACTATGGCACCTCGGACAAGGACCGGCTGACCAGCGGCGCCTATCTGACCCGCACCAAGCGGGACAGCTACTTCAACCTCGATCTTTACAATTACAATTCGCTCCGGGCGGGCGACGACAACCGCACGCTGCCGTCCATCGTCAGCACCCTGTCGTATGACCGGCGCTTCACCCCCGGCCTGATCGGCGGCACGGTCAATCTGCACTACGACGTCCTGGGCCTTTACCGCCGGTCGGCGGTGGCGGTGGATGCCAACGGCGACGGCATCACCGACGGGCGTGACATGGCCAGCGCCTCGGCCGGGGTGAAATGGCAACGCCACGACGTGCTCGCCAACGGGATGGTGGTCGGCGGCGCGCTGGCACTCGATGTCGATTTCTTCGCGGTGCGTCAGGATCTGGGCTATGCGGGATTTACCACGCGGATCACGCCATCGGCGGCAATCGACCTGCGCTGGCCCTGGGTGCGTGGATCGGCGCCGGCGCGGCCCGGCGCACCGGCTGCCGGCGCTGCCGCCGACGTGATCGAGCCGATCGCACAACTGGTCTGGAGCCGGCCCAGCTCGACCGCGGTTCCGAACGAAGACAGCACGGTGGTCGAGTTCGACGAAGGCAACCTTTTCAGCTTCAACCGCTTTCCCGGCGCCGATGTCTATGAAGGCGGCCTTCGTGCGAACCTCGGGCTGGGCTGGACGCGCTATGCCCCCTCGGGCTGGAGCGTGACCGCGCTTGCCGGCCGGGTGATCCGGTCGCGCGATCTCGGCCAGTTTTCGACCGGATCCGGGCTGGCCGGGACCCGGTCAGACTGGCTCTTGGCCACGCAGGTGCGCTCGGCCGACGGCCTGACCCTGACCAACCGGGCGCTGTTCGACGACCGGTTGAATTTTTCGAAAGACGAACTGCGCCTCGATTTCGGTCACCCTCGGTATGGCTTCGGCGCCGATTATGTCTGGCTCGACGCCGATCCGGCCGACGCGCGGCCCGCCGCAACATCTGAACTCGGCTTTTACGCCAACTGGCAGATCAGCAGCGGTTGGCGCGCCACGACATCGGCCCGATACGATTTTCTGGCCGCCGCGCCAACTGCCGCGGGCTTCGGCCTGCAATATCGGTCCGATTGCGCGGCGGTCGATCTTTCCCTCTCGCGCCGCTTCACATCCTCGACTACTGTGCGGCCGACCACCCAGTTCGGCCTTCAGATCCAGCTGAGCGGCGTCGGCACCGGGAACGACGGCCATGCCTACCGCCGCAGTTGCACGGGATGAGTTCTGGGATGACGATCGGGACGATTTCTGGCACAAGTGCCGGCCATGACAGTGACGAGCAGACGGACCATAAAAAGATGCGCCTGACCCCCCTAATCCTCGCAATCGCCACCAGCCTTGCCTGCCTGACCACCGCCCGCGCGCAGGGCGGCGATTTCAGCCCGGTCCTGCATGTCAACGACAGCGTCATCACCGGCTTCGAGATGCAGCAACGCCTCAAGTTCCTGCAAATCCTTCAATTCCCCGGCGACGTTCAGGCCGAGGCGGAAAAGGGCCTGATCGAGGACCGCCTTCGCCTTCAGGCCGCCAGGGCCCAGGGTATCGTGGTGACGCCCGAGCAGATACAGGCGGGCATGGCGGAATTCGCCGGCCGCGCCAACCTCGACACCGACAAGTTCATCGCTGCCATCGGCCAGGGCGGGGTCGAGCCGCAGACCTTCCGCGATTTCGTGCGGGCCGGCATTGCCTGGCGGGGGGTCGTCGGGGCCAAGTTCGCCGGCCATGTGACAATATCCGAAGCCGACATCGACCGCGCGCTGTCCGCCGATTATGGCCGTGGCGCCGGCAACAAGGTGCTGATTTCGGAAATCATCATGCCGGCCCAGCAGGGCGGCTTTGGCCCGGTCAAGGCCATGGCCGACAAGATCGCCGCCGGCATTCATTCCGAAGCCGAATTCGCCGCCGCGGCGCGCCTCTATTCGGTCGCCCCCTCGCGCGATCAGGGCGGCAAGCTCGGCTGGATCCCCCTCAGCAACCTGCCCGCCGCCGCCCAGGACGCGCTGTCGAAACTCGGCAACGGCCAGGTCAGCGCCCCGGTGGTCCTCGGCAACGGCATCGGTCTTTTCCAGATGCGCGGCCAGCGGGCCGGCACCGACAAGGTCAACCCCGCCGATGTCACGGTCGACTATGCGCGCTTCGTCCTGCCCGCCGGCGCCGACCCCGCGGCCGAGCTTGCGCGTCTGCGGGCTGGCGCCCCCGGCTGCGACGATCTTTACAGGCTGGCACGAGGCCTGCCCGCCGACCAGCTTCAGCGCGAAAAGCTGCGCCGCCATGCGATCCCGGCGGGGCTCTTGCAGGTTCTCGACGGGCTTGACGCCAACGACATGGCGCTAACGAGCGTTGGCGGCCAGGCCTCGGTCATCATGCTGTGCAGCCGAAATGCAACTCTGCCCGATACGCCCGGCCCTGGCCCGGGGGCCGCGGTCGCTGCTGTCGCACCGGTTCTGGGCACCACGCCGGATGGCGACATCATCCCCTCGGTCGTGCCGGGCAGCGGCTTCGGCTTCGGCCCGAGCCGAGACCAGATCCGCGACGAACTGGCGAACGTCCGTATCGGTCATCTGGCCGACGCCTATCTCGCGCGCCTCAAAGCCGATGCCTTCATCCGGCCATGACGCTGCCCCCGATCGCGCTCACCTGCGGTGAGCCCGCCGGCATCGGCCCCGAGATCGCCGCCAAGGCCCGCGCAGCCCTGGGGCAGGGCCTGCCCTTCTTCTGGATCGGCGACCCGCGCCACCTCCCCCCCGGTACGCCCTGGCACGAGATCGCCGACCCGGCTGCAGCCACGGCAGTGCCGGCGCCTGTACTTGCCGTCCTCGCCCACTCGTTCCCCGGCCCCGCCCGCCCCGGCCTGCCCGATCCCAACCATGCCGGCGCGGTCATCGACGTTATCGCCCGGGCGGTGGCGCTGGTCCGGTCAGGGGCGGCGTCGGCCCTTTGCACGGCGCCGATCAACAAGAAGGCGCTGAAAGATGGCGCGGGCTTCGCCTTTCCCGGCCATACCGAATTTCTCGCCCATCTCGCCGGCACGGACCGGGTGGTAATGATGCTCGCCTGCGACAGCCTGCGCACGGTGCCCGTCACCATCCACGCCCCCCTTGCCGACGTGCCGCGCCTGCTGACCGCCGAACTGCTCGAGCACACGCTGCGCCTGACCGACGCCGGGCTTCGCCGCGATTTCGCCCTCGCCGCCCCCCGTATTGCTGTCGCCGGGCTGAACCCGCATGCCGGCGAGGGCGGCACGATGGGGGGCGAGGAAGGCTCCCTCATCACCCCCGTACTCGACCGGCTCCGCGCCGAGGGCCTCACGCTCATCGGCCCCCTTCCCGCCGATACGATGTTCCACCCCGCCGCCCGCGCCCGTTATGACGCCGCCGTCTGCATGTATCACGATCAGGCGCTGATCCCGATCAAGACGCTCGATTTCGCCGGCGGCGTCAACGTGACCCTCGGCCTGCCCTTCGTGCGCACCTCGCCCGACCATGGCACCGCCTTCGACATCGCCGGCCAGGGCACTGCCGATCCGTCCAGCCTGATCGCCGCCCTGCGCATGGCCGCCAACATGGCCCGCAACCGCCAGAAGGCCAACTGATGCATTCATCTTGGCACCAATACTCCGGGGGGGCCGCCGACAGGCGGCGGGGG
>Ga0209023_10002807_pt1 | contig 21327 bp, 19 predicted proteins | sample LakOneMetagenome_FD_187468 | JGI IMG/M metagenome (GOLD analysis project Ga0209023, IMG submission 187468) | Freshwater and sediment microbial communities from Lake Erie, Canada (SPAdes) (version 2) | ecosystem: Environmental > Aquatic > Freshwater > Lentic | place: Lake Erie, Canada...
GGTCCCCCTCCCCGTTCCGGGGAGGATCCCGCCGCGATCCTGTTTACGTCGGGCACTACGGGCCGGGTCAAAGGCGCGGTGCTGACCCATCGCAGCCTGACCACCGGCCTGCTCGCGATGCAGTTGTCGGGCGTGATGGTGCTGCACAACATGGCCCGCCAATACGGGATGACGCCCGAAGCTTTGATAGCGGCCAGCCCGCAGCAAGCGGTACTGCTGGTCTATCCGCTGTTCCACATTTCAGGACTTGGCTCGGCCTTCCTCTCACCACTGTTCGCCGGCTCCAAGGTAGTGATCATGCGCCGCTGGTCGGCCGAGGATGCGGTTAAGCTGATCAAGGACGAGCAGATAACGATGTTCACCGGGGTTCCCACCATGCTGTGGGACCTGTTGCACAACGCCAAACTGGCGCAGGCCGACCTTTCAAGCCTGCGCAATGTTGCCAGTGGCGGGCAGGCGCTGCCGGTCAACCTGCTGGAAGAAGTGCTCGCGGTCTGCCCGCAGGCGCAGATGGGCACCGGCTATGGCATGACTGAGTTTTCCGGCTCTGTCGCCCAGGCAGTCGGGGCCGATTTCCTGCGCAAGAAGGCTTCGGCCGGGCGCGTGCTGCCGCTGGTTGAACTCAGGATCGAAGCGCCGGACGGCACTCCGCTGCCCACCGGCCAGGCGGGCGAAATCGTGGTGCGCGGCGCGCAGGCAATGCAGGGCTACTGGAACCGGCCGGAGGATACAGCGGCGGTGCTGTCAGCCGATGGCTGGCTCAAGACCGGCGATGTCGGCTTTGTCGACGAGGAAGGCTATGTCTTCATCGTCGACCGAACCAAGGACATGGTCATTTCCGGCGGCGAGAACATCTATTGCGCCGAGGTTGAGCGGGTGATGGGCGAAATGCCGGGCGTCACCGAATGCGCGACCTTCGGAGTGCCCGACGAACGCCTGGGCGAACTGCTTGTTGCGGTGGTGGTGGGCCAAGGCCTGACCGCTGAGGCAATCATTCACGAAGTCGGCGAAAAGCTTGCGCGCTACAAGGCGCCGGGCAAGCTCGCCTTCTCACGGGAACCCCTGCCCCGCAACGCCGTGGGCAAGATCGACAAGCGCAAGCTGCGCGAACTGTGGCCCACTCTCAGCGGGAATTCCTGACATGCCCATGCCCACCGACATCAAGGTTATCGACTGCATGCTGGGGATTCCCGAAGCGGAAGACCGCGGCGATTGGTTCGCCAGCTTCCGCCCGCTGATCAAGGACGCTCAGACGCTCCAGCAATTCTCGATGCCGGCGCAGTACATGTTCAAGGACGTGCCGCAGACCGGCAATCCCGGCGACTTTGTCAAATGGACGGTCGAGCAGATGGACCGCTTCAACATCGACAAGGCGCTGATCGGCTGGAACGATAACGACACTTCGCGCCGGGCCAAGGAACTGTTCCCCGACCGCTTCTTCTTCGACCTGCCCTGCGATCCCAACAAGGGCGTGGACGAAGTCCGGCGGATCAAGCGGATCCACAGCGAAGTCGGCCTCTCCGCGATCAGCGTGTTCCCCTCGGGAACGCTGCCGCAGGTGGCGATCAATCACAAATACATGTTCCCGCTCTACACCGCCGCGGCCGAGCTGGGCATTCCGATCTGCCTCAACGTCGGCATCCCGGGTCCGCGGATCCCGATGGAAACCCAGAAGGTCGAGCACCTTGACGAGATCTGCTGGTTCTTCCCGGACCTCAAGATCGTGATGCGCCACGGGGCCGAACCGTGGGAAGCGCTGGCGGTGAAGCTGATGCTGAAGTGGCCGAACCTGTACTATTCGACCAGCGCCTTTGCCCCCAAGCATTACCCCAAGGCGATCATCGATTATGCCAACACCCGCGGCGCCGACAAGATCATCTACGCGGGCTATTTCCCGATGGGCCTCAGCCTCGACCGGATCTTCAGCGACATGCCTGGGGTGCCGTTCAAGGACGAGGTCTGGCCCAAGTTCCTGAGAGAAAACGCCATCAAGGTGTTCGGGCTTGAATGAGATAAGGTGAGGAGAAGGGAGCCGGGAAGTCTGCTCCCTGGATCGAAACTGCCCAGCCGGTGAGACAACCCCCCGGCCCGGCGCTCCCCCGATAAAGCGGGGAGAACAAGCAAGGAGACAGAACATGTCCGATGCTGCAAACCGTCCCGCTGGCGATGCCCGCACTGCGCCCGTTGCCGTCTGGTCGATACTCGAAAAGCTCAAGGGCCAGGACCTGATCGACTGGCGGCTCGCCCCGGTCGATGGCCGCGCGTCCGTCGCCGAACGCAACCTCGATATCGGTTTTCCATTCGGCTGGTATCCGGTTGACCTTTCGGTCGATTTGGAAGTCGGCGAGGTCAAGCCGCTGCGCTACTTTTCCAAAGACCTTGCCATGTGGCGCGGCGAGGATGGCCAGGTGCGGATCGTCGACGCCTATTGCCGGCATATGGGCGCGCACATGGGCCACGGCGGCAAGGTGCATGGCAACCTGCTGGAATGCCCGTTCCACGCCTGGCGCTATGACGGCGAAGAAGGCGTGGTCAAAGAGATTCCCTATTCCAAGTCGATCCCGCCGCAGGTCAAGCGCAAGTGCACCCGCACCTGGCACGTGACCGAGGCCAACCGCTGGATCTGGGTCTGGTATCACCCGCAGGATCTGGCCCCGCTGTGGGAAGTGGTCCACCTGCCCGAAGCCAGCGATCCTGACTGGACCCAGTACGACGTGTTTGAATGGAACGTATATGGCAGCGTCCAGAACATGGCCGAAAACGGCGTCGATGTGGCCCACTTCAAATACATTCATGGGACCGCCGACGTGCCGCTGGGCGAACTGCGCTGGGGAGAATGGGGCCGCGGCGCGGACGTGCATGCCAAAATGGGCACCCCCTGGGGCGAAGTCGATGGTTCGATCTGCTATGATACCATGGGCCCCGGGCAAAGCTGGACGCGCTTTACCGGCATTTCGGAAACGCTGCTGGTGGCCTGCATCACCCCGGTCGAGCTCGACCATGTCCATGTGCGGTTCTGCTTCACCCAGCCCAAGGCCCAGGCCGAAGGTGAACGCGCCGGCGTGGCCAAGGCGATCATCCGCGACATCTGCAAGCAGTTCGACCAGGACAAGGTCGTCTGGGACCGGATGAAGTACGAGCCCAACGCGCTGATCTGCGAAGGCGACGGCCCGATCGCGCAGTTCCGCAAGTTCTACGCGCGCTACTACGCCACCGACGACAATGTGACGCCGCTCAAGGCGGCTGGATAAGACCGGCGCGCCGGAGCTGCCCGCGCGGTGGCTCCGGCACTCGCTGCGATTGGGGGAGAAAGATGACATGGAGCATATTGTCGGATTGCTGGGCCTGATCGGCCTGATCGGCCTCGCCGGATTGGCGGGCATCCGCAATCCGGTCGCCAAGGATCGCCCCGGCGCGGGAATGAGGCTGCTGGGCCTGCTGGGCCTCGCCGGTCTCGCCGGTTTCTGGATTGAAGGTGCCGGTGCCGCCGGTGCCTTTGGGGCGATGGGGCTGTGGAACCACCAGAATCCCAAGCTGGCCAAATGGGGCAAGGCCGGGCTGCTCGGCGTGGTCGGGCTACCGTTCCTGATCCAGCATTTCCTCTGATCCGCGATGTTTCGCAAGGTCGCCGCGCTTCTCCTGCTGGCCGGTTCGGCTACTCTTGCCTCCGATACCAGCCTGACCCCCAGCCCCGAAGACCTGCTGGTCCGCGAAGGCCGCGCGATGCTGGCGAAGGAACATCCCGATGTGCTGGCGCACGTGTTCCGCAAGGACGGCTTCGGCGGCCCGCCCTCGCCCTTGATCGCACAGAACATGCTCTCCGCCTCGCCCGAGCGGGTGGCGGCGGCGAAAAAGGCGATGACAATCGAACGCCACGATCAGGGAATGTGGCTGCTGCGCTTTCCCTACGTCAATGTCGCGGTGATCGAGACCAAACGCGGGCTGGTGGTCTTCGACACCGGCTATGCCGCGATCGGGCCTGTCCTGACCGAAGTGCTGCCGACGCTAAGCCCCAAGCCGGTGACCCATATCGTGGTCAGCCACGTCCATATCGACCATGCCTATGGCTGGCCGGCGCTCAAGGCGAAGTGGCCTGGTGCAAAGACCATCACCAGTGACTTGTTCCCGGCCATGGCGGCCAAGGAAGTCCGGCTGGGCGGGTCGATCGGCCGCTTCAACAACCAGCCGCTTGAAGCCTGGCCGACCGATATTTCGCATCTGCCCAAGCCGGATCTGATGTTCCGTGACAGACTGAGCCTGAAGATCGACGGCGAAACATTTGAATTCAATCACGCTCCGGGCGAAACCGAAGAGCAGATCTGGATGGCGCTGCCCAGCCGCGGGGCGATCTTCTCGGCCGACTATTACCAGGGGTTCCTGCCCAATACTGGCAACGGCAAGCGGATCATGCGCCATGTCGATGAATGGGCGGCGGCGCTGCGGGAAATGCTGGCGCTGAAGCCGCAGCACCTGATGACCATGCACGGCGCGCCGATCGACGATCCCGCGACGATTGCGCAGGCACTGGGGATCGAGGCCGAGGCGCTCGAATATGTCTCGGACCAGGTCGTGCGGCGGCTCAACGCGGGCGAGCGCAAGGATGTGATCGCGGCGACGCTGGTCTGGCCCGAACGCTTTGCCAAATCGCCCTGGCTCGACCCGCAATACAACCGGCCCGAGGATATTGCCCGGATGGTGGCGATGCGCTGGACCGGGTGGTGGGACGATATCCCCTCGCACTTTGCCGCGATGCGGTTCGAGGACGAGGCGCAGGAAGTGCTGCATCTGGCCGGCGGGGTCGAGGCGGTGGACAAGCGCGCCCGCGAGCTTTTGCCCAGCAACCCAAAACTGGCCGCACGGCTGGCCGACTGGGCCTATTTCGGCGCACCGAAGGATCCGCGTGCGCTGCGGCTGGCAGTTGATGTCTACCTGGCGCGAATGGCCGAGCCGGGCATGCCGCTGCAGGAATCGCAGGTCTATTTCGTCCACGCATCAAAGGCACGGGCTGAGTTGGCACACTTGGGGAAGTAAGGTTCGTTTGCTTTCGCACGACTTCAAACCTCCGTTCGTCCTGAGGAGCCGGAGGACCGAGTGCTGAGCGAAGCGAAGCATCGAAGGCCGCAGGCGTCTCGAAGGACCGCAGCGCCGCAGTGCTTCGAGACGGGGCCTTCGAAAAGCTCAGTCCCCTCCTCAGCACGAACGGGTACTTTGACTTTACCCCGTCTGCCGCGCAGACTCCTCCAACTCGCGGGTATCGAGCGCGCGCATCGCGCTGAGCATGGCGTACCACTTGCGCGGCAGCATGCTGGTTTCGCGGTCTCGGCGGGCCAGGTCCTGCACCGCGCGGCGGTGGCCTTCGATCAACTCGGCGAGCTCTGCTGCACCGCGTGCTGACAGCTTGGCCACTTCGGAGGCATAGACCGCATCCTCTGCCGCGAAGTCCATCGCCAGGAACTGCCGCTTCATCCGCTCTTCAAACAAGGTGCGCATCGGCGACTTGCGCCAGACGATCGCGCGATCGACCAGCGGCCGCACCCGCCCGCCCGGAAGCCGGTCGATCAGCGCCAGCCTTTCCAGCCGATCGAGGGCGGCGGCGATCGCGCCTTCGGGCAAGACAAAGTCGTCGGCAATCTCCTGCGGACTGTTGCCGCCCAGCAGGGTCATGAACAGGAATGCCAGGAAGACGTCGGCGGACAGGGCGCGTTCTTGCGCCAGAGTCAGTTCCTGCGCCAGTCCGCTGTCGGGATGTTCCGCCTCTCGCGTCAATTCAGCCAGAGTCAGTCCGGCCAGTGCAGCGAGCCGCTCCAGCCCCTCAAGCGTCAGTCCCTTTCCCGCCAGCCAGCGCTTGGCAGTCGCTTCGCCCACTTCGAAAGTCTCGGCGATCCGCCGCGCGGTCCAGCCCTGGAGCCGCAGGGCGCGGCGCAAATGCGCGAGCAGCGCCGATGTTGCAGATTCAGATCGTTTCATGATCCCTAGTGGATAGATATTCGATCCGATTGGCAAGCCTTCAATCGCCACGACTCACTCTTCGAGCTTAGTCTTGTCCCCAAGAAAGGCGTTCCAGAGCCGGCACGAACCGGCCCGCCTGCCAACCGTGGGAGAATGCGATGACCGATCTGCTGATCAAGAACGGAACCGTAGTGGACGGAACCGGCGCACCCGCCTTTGCCGCCGACGTGCGCGTGAAGGACGGGCTGATCGCCGAAGTCGCCCCCGGGCTTGAGCCGCAGGGCGAGCGCGTGTTCGACGCCGCCGGGTGCCATGTCAGCCCCGGCTTCATCGAAAGCCACACGCATTATGACGCCTCGATGTGGTGGCAGCCCGATCTGGATCCGCTGCCCGGTTACGGCGCAACGACGATGATTCTGGGCAACTGCGGCTTCTCGATGGCGCCGCTCCACCCCTCGAAGCAGGCTCGTGACGAAGTGATGGGAATCTTCTCCTTCTTCGAGGATATCCCGATCGGCCCGTTCCAGCAGAACGTGCCGTGGGACTGGACCACCTGGTCGGAGTATCGCAAGTCATTCGAAAAGAGCGTCCAGGTGCCGCTCAACTACGCGAGTTACGTCGGGCACATCCCGCTCAGGCTCGCGGCGATGGGCATGGATGCGTGGGAACGCGCGGCCACTCCTGAAGAGATCGCGCGGATGGCAGAGCTGCTCGACGATGCGCTCGCCGCAGGCGCGCTGGGCCTGTCCGACAACATGCACGACCACGATGGGGAGAACCGCCCGGTTCCCTCAATGCTGGCTGACGATGCCGAATTTTCGGCGCTGTTCGACGTGATGGATCGCTATCCGGCGACCTGTTACCAGATCATCGTCGACACCTTCATGCGGATGAACGGCCCCGCCAATCTCAAGCGGCTCGAAAAGCTGCTGACCGGACGCAAGATCCGCGTGCAGATCGCGGGCGGCATCCCGACTTTGTGGTTCCAGGCCGGTATCCTGCCCGAAATGCAGAAGACCATTTCTGAAATGCGCGGCGCCGGGATCGATGTCTGGCCGGGCTTTGCCCACGTTTCGCCGACCAGCGTGCTGGGGATCACCAAGTCGCTGATCTTCGCCCAGTCGAACGACTATGTCTGGCACGAAGTCGTGCTGGCCGAAGGTCCCGAGGCCAAGGAACTGCTGCTGCGCGATCCCGACTGGCGGGCGCGGGCGCGCGAGAGCTGGGATACCAATGCCTGGGATCACTCCCCGCTCAAGAACCCGCAGGAGCTGCTGCTGCTCGACAGCGAGAACGGCACCGGCCCGATCGGCGGCACGCTGAAGGAATTCGCCGACGCTCGCGGGGTGCACCGCAGCGACGCGATGGCCGACTGGATTCTTGAAAACGGCCTGCTCTCAACCGTGCACATGGCCCCCTTCCCCAAGGACGAGGCGCTGACGGTCGATCTGATGATGGACCCGCAGACCGTCGGCAACGTTTCCGATGCCGGTGCGCATTTGCAAATGCTGTGCGGCGGGGGTGAGAACGCGCTGCTGCTGACCAAATATGTCCGCGAGGAACAGGCGCTGTCGCTCGAACAGGCGGTCCACGTGATGACCGGCAAGCTGGCCGAGCATTTCTTCTTGTCTGATCGCGGCGTGATCGCGGTGGGCAAGCGCGCCGATATCGCCGTGTTCAACATGGATGAGGTTGGCTACCGCCAGTTCGAAAAGGCCTGGGACGTGCCCGATGGCAAGGGCGGCACCACCTGGCGCTTTACCCGCCCGCCGATGCCGACCCGCCTGACCCTGGTCAACGGCGTGCCGACTTTTGAGAACGGGGCCTACACCGGGGCCAAGCCGGGCCAGTTCCTGTCCCCGGCCAACGACACCGTCCCGGCAATGGAAGCAGCGGAGTAAGCGCGATGGAAGTCAAGGTTGGCGAAGGCGAACGGGCCTATTTCAACGGCGGGATCCAGACGATCGAGACTGACAGCTCGGTCCTGATCTCATCATCCCGCTACCTCAACAATGCCGAGCTTCGGCGGCTGATTTCGCAGGAGATGTTGCGCCGCAACGGGCCCGACATGCCGGCGACAGCCTTCATTCCCGAAGTCGCCCAGCAGCTTATGATGTTGGAAGATTTCGGCCGGATCATGGCCCTGTTCGAGGAAGAAAAGGCCCGCCTGCCGCAGTTCAAGCAATGGTGTGACAACCGCCTGCTCTCCGACTTCAAGAAGGACCAGGTGCGTGACTGCGCGCCCGGAACGCTGGGTGCCGCGCTGTTCAACTGGATGGATACCAGCGGTTATGAGCTGGACCTGTTCTACCGCGAGATCGAGGTGGTCAACGACCTGACATTCTATCTGCGCCAGGCCGCGCTCAACCACGACATCGAACACCTGGTGACCGGCTTCGGCCCCAACCACGGCGGTGAAGTGGCGCTGCTGTGTGCCAACCTGCACAGCCGCACGCTCTATTTCCACCCCGAAATGGCGGCCTTCTTCAATCGCATCCAGATCTATCTGCGCTCCAAGACGCTGATGAAGGATGCGCTGCACTATCCCGCCGCGCTGGCGATCAACATCGAAGCCGAATTCGTCGGGGCGACCCAGGGGCGCAACTGGAAATACCCGATCATGCTGGCCGAATGGCGCACGATGGTCAACTGGCCGATGGACACAATCCGCGCCGAGCTCGGGATCACGCCGGTCCCGCCTGAGGGGCTGTGGGCCGAGACCGACCGGCTGTGCAACGAAAGCGATCCCAATTTCGGCGCCCGGCTGGCCGAGGCAGCCGAATAGCGAACCCAGAGTGCCAAATTGCACCGCCGCGGATTGACGCCGCGTGGTCTCTTTGAAACACCCGCGTCAAGCACAGGCGGGAGGATGCAATGCGCGGATTGTCAGGCAAGATCGGGATCGTGGCAGGCGGCGCACGCGGGATTGGTGCGGCAACCGCGCGGCGACTGGCCGAAGAAGGCGCGACCGTTCTGATTGGCGACCTGCTGGTCGAACAGGCTGAGGAAACCGCCGCAGCGATCCGCGAGGCCGGCGGCAAGGCGATCGCCGTGGCGCTTGATGGCACCAATGCGGAATCGCAAAAGGCGATCGTGGCCGCTGCCGTCGATCAGTTCGGCGGGCTCGACTTTTACATCTCGAACCTGGCCGGCGGAACCGATGGCGATATCGACGCGCTCAACTGTCCGGTCGAAGTGCTCGACAAGAGTTTTGCGATCAACACCAAGAGCCACTTCCTGGCGACGCAAGCTGCGCTGCCCGCCATGCTGGAGCGCGGCGGCGGGGCGATGCTCTACACTTCATCGGGCGCGGCCAGCGGCGGCGCGCCGTGGCAGGTCGCCTATCCGATGACCAAGAACGCGATCCATGCGCTCGCCCGCCATGTCGCCAGCCGCTGGGGCAAGAAAGGCATTCGCGCCAATGCGGTCTGCCCGGGATTGGTCCTGACCGAAGCAGTCAAGATCCACCTGACCGATGAATATGTCGAAAAGGGGCTGAAAGCTGTGCCGCACACCCGCCTCGGCCAGCCTGAGGATCTTGCGGCTGCGCTGACCTTCCTCGCCTCCGATGACGGAGCCTGGGTCAACGGCCAGGTCTGGCACGTCAACGGCGGCGCGCAGATGCGGGATTGAGCAAAAGCCGCCCAATTCTGAACCGTTCGTGGTGAGGAGGGACTGAGCGGATGCGAAGGCCCGTCTCGAACCACACTTGCGCAAGGGTCCTTCGAGACGCGTCTTCGCATTCGCTCAGCCGCTCCTCAGGACGAACGGATTTGTTTTCGAACGGCGCTGCTTTTCCCTACCCAAACGGGTTCGTCGGCGCCCCCGGCATCGCCATGTAGTAATGCCCGGCGTTGAGCCCGCCATCGACCGCGAGTTCGGTGCCCATGCAGTACTTGCCGTCATCCGAAGCCAGGAAGGCCGCAGCCGCGCCGATGTCTTCTGGATCGCCCGATCGCTGCGCCGGGTAGATCCAGAAGCCCTTGTCATAAAGCTCGCGCGGGACCTTGGTGGGGTTGGCCATCGGGGTATAGATCCCGCCCGGATGGATCGAGTTGACCCGGATCTTGCGGTGGCCCAGCTCCAGCGCGCAGGCCTTGGTAAAGCCGCGCACCGCGAACTTCGATGCGCAATAGACCGACAGCGAGTTCGCCCCCGAAATCCCGTCGGCGCTGCTCATGTTGATGATCGAACCGCCGCCGCTGCGTTCCAGCGCCGGTATCGCGGCCTGAGTGCCGTTGATCACGCCCATCAGGTTGATGTCGAGCAAGCGGCGGATCTCGGCCTCGGTCAGATCGTCGATCCGCTTGAACACGATCACCCCGGCATTGTTGACCAGGCTGTCGAGCCGGCCCCACTTGGCCTCGAGCGCAGCCAGCGCCGCGTCCCAACCGGCGCGATTGGTGACGTCGAGATGAAGGTAGATCGCGGCATCGCCCAGTTCGGCAGCCAGCGCCTTGCCCTCATCGTCAAGGATGTCGGCAATCGCAACCCGCGCGCCTTCGGCCACAAAGCGCCGCACGATCCCTTCGCCAATGCCGCGTGCGCCGCCGCTTACCAGTGCTACCTTGCCGGTCAGTCGATCCATGATGTTCCCTCGCTTTCAGGCGTTCGAATTAGGGGGTGGCTTTCCCGACGGCAATACGCAATTAATGCTTGAAAGCGCATTGGTTGCGCACAAACGCGAATCAGCCGGGCGTTCGGGTAACGCAATTGGGCAAGTTTCGCCGATTGGGAGAACAAGAGCATGCCGCTTAATCCGCAAGTCGAAGCCCTGCTGACGATGATGGCGGCCATGCCGAAGACGGATTATGCCACGGTCACCCCGGCCGAAGTTCGTGCCGTGTTTGATAACCCGATGGCCTTTGGCGACCCCCCGGCCGTGGCCAAAGTGCAAGACCTCGAGCTCGCGCTTGAAGGCCGTACGCTTCCCGCGCGCTTCTACCTGCCCGAAGGAACTGCCTCCCCTGCCCCGCTCATTGTCTATTACCATGGCGGCGGCTGGGTGATCGGCACGATCGAAACGCACGACGGCACTTGCCGTGCGCTGGCCAATGCCAGCGGGACAGCGGTGCTGTCGGTCGGATACCGGCTGGCCCCCGAACACCCCTACCCTGCCCCGGTCGAGGATTGCTATGATGCGCTCAAGTGGGCTGCGGCGCATGCCGCAGAGCTCGGTTGCGATCCCGACCGACTGGCGGTCGCAGGGGACAGCGCGGGCGGCAACCTTTCGGCGGCTGTGTCGATCATGGCTCGCGATAGGGCAGGCCCGGCGCTGCGCCATCAGCTGCTGATCTACCCGGTCATCAACGATGACTACTCGCTGCCTTCTTACGCCGAAAATGGCGGCGGCGAGTACTTCCTGGGGACCGAGGACATGCGCTGGTTCTGGGAGCACTATCTGGGCGATGCGCAGGCCGCTCCGCTTGCGCGCGTGGGTACCACCGCCAACCTGTCCAACCTGCCAAACGCCACAGTCATTACCGCCGAATACGATCCCTTGCGCGACGAAGGCGTGGCCTATGCCGCGCGGCTGGCCGAAGCCGGGATCGCAGTCGATGCCGCAGTTGCACCAGGGATGGTCCACGGGTTCTTCTCGATGTTCCAGATCGTGCCCGATGCCATGCCCTGGATCGAACGCGCCGGCGCCAACCTGAAGCGGGATTTCGCCGGGTGAGCGCGGACCTTTCCGGAAAAGTCGTGCTGGTCACCGGCGGCGGATCGGGGATCGGGCGCGCCACCGCCGAACTGGTCGCGGCCAGTGGCGGCCAGGCGGTCGCAGCCGATCTTAGGGTTCCCGACTGGTGCGGAAATGGCGTGCTGGGCCTGCAGCTCGATGTGACCGATGCGGACCGCACTGACGCCGTGGTGGCCGAAGTGCTTGACCGGTTCGGCCGGATCGACGGGCTGGTGACCTGCGCCGGGATCGTCGCGACCGGCGATGTCGTGGCGATGGACCTGGCCGATTGGCAGCGCGCGCTCGAGGTTCACCTGACCGGCACCATGCTGAGCTGCCGCGCGGTGGCTCCGGCCATGAAAGCAGCGGGCAGCGGCTCGATCGTCAACATCGCGAGCATCTATGGCATGACCGGAGGGGCCGGGAACCTGCCCTACAATGTCGCCAAGGGCGGGATTCTGCAGATGAGCCGCAGCCTGGCCGCTGACCTGGCACCCTTCGGGATCAGGGCCAATTCGGTCAGCCCGGGTTATATTACAACGCCGATGACCAGCATGGTGGAAGGCTATCAGCCGATCCACGACGCCTTTGTGGCGATGCACCTGCTGGGCCGGCCAGGCCGTCCGGAGGAGGTTGCCGCAGTGATCGGCTTCCTGCTGTCCGACGCTTCCTCATACGTCACCGCAGTCAACATTCCGGTTGACGGCGGCTTTTCGGGCGCACAGGTGATCAGGCCGTAATTTCGATGGCGGGGCAATGAAAAGCGAATTCTCTTTCGACGAGACCGATCTGCAGATCGTGGCCGAATTGCGCAAGAACGGGCGCGCGACCAACCAGCAAGTGGCCGAACGGCTGGGCCTGACCGCAACAACCGTCTCTTCGCGAATCCGCCGGATGGAGGACGCCGACCAGCTGCGCGTGGTCGCGGTGTCAGACTTTGCCGCGCACGGTTTCGACGTGTTGATGCAGCTGGCAATTGAAGTGGACAGCCGCGCCGCTTCCGAAGTGGCGCACGAACTGGCCCAGTTTCCCGAGGTCTTCGCGGTCCACATCGTCACCGGCCGATATGACATCGACGCGCTGATCGTGCTCAAGGATTTCGAGGACATGTCGCACTTCCTGCTCGACCGGCTCAGCACGATCCGCGGGATCCGTTCGGTCAGCCCGTCGATCGCGGTCGATATCCTGCGCTACCAGTTCGACGTGGCTCCGATCGAGGCGAGGAACTGATCATGTCCAGCCCAGCCCTTGACGATCTCGACCGCCAGCTGATTGACCTGCTGGCCAGCGATGCGCGCGTTTCCAACCGCAAGATCGCGACCCGCCTTGGCGTGACCGAAGGCACCGTGCGCGGGCGGATCAAACGTTTGCAGCAGGAAAAGCTGATCAGCTTCACCGCCATCACCGGCCTGCAAATGGCCCGCAAGTCGCAGCTCGCCTTCATCTATGTCCAGGCCGAGGTCGAGCGCACCCGCGATGTCGCGCGGCAATTGGCCGAGATGGAGCCGATCAACGCCGTTTTGATAACGATGGGCCGTTTCAATATCCTGGCGATGACCTTGTTCGAAGAACTGGACGAGCTGGTCGAGGTCGCTTCGGACCGGATCCTGGCGATCCCCGGCGTGCACCACGTCGAGACCTCAATCGCGGTCAAGACGATGAAGTACAACGCCCGGGTGGCCAAGATCACCGAGGCCAACCCGGTCGACGGCAATGGCGATGAAGAGGATTGATGCGTAACAATTGATGCCGATTGATACGCAAATCGCATAACGGTTAGCTATTGCCCTTCATTCTCCGTTTCGCTATCGCTTGTGTGTTACGAACAGGGTGCGCCAGACGCACCTGCGAAGGAGAGTGTCATGGCGACCACCGCGGATTATGGCCTGGGCGAGTTCACTTACCCTCGGGGCTGGTTCATGATCGGCACCTCGGCCGACGCCACCACGACCCCCGCTGCGGTACGTTATTTCGGCGAAGACCTGGTGCTTTATCGCGGCGAAAGCGGCCGCCCGCATCTGTTGGCCGCCTATTGCCCGCACATGGGCACACACCTTGCCAAGAATACCACTTCCTATGTTATCCTCGACAAGAAGCACGTCGAGGGCGACAACATCCGCTGCCCCTATCACGCCTGGCGTTTTGGTCCGGACGGGCGCTGCAACGAGATTCCGTATAGCCCCGCCCCGCCGCCCAAGGCCGCCTGCGTCAAGAGCTGGCGCCTGATCGAGCGCGCCGGCTGCCTGTGGGCCTGGTACTGCCCCGAGAATGGCGAGCCCGACTATGACTTGCCCGCCTTCGAAATGTGGGACCAGCCGAACTGGGTCAACTGGAACGTCTCCTGCCTGGGCGAGCTCAACTCGCACCCGCAGGAAGTGGTCGACAACATGGCCGACAAGGGCCACCTCGAGCCGGTCCATGGCTCGATCGACATGGTTCGTTTCGAAAACGAGTTCGATGGCGTCACGATCCGCCAGATCCTGTTGGCCGGACACAAGACACTGGCCGGTTCAGGCGCAGAGCCGATGCTCAACGACACCTGGTACACCGGCCCCGGCATCCTCCAGTCGATCATGGTTGGCGAGTACCCCTCGCACATGCTGATCGCGCACACCCCGATCGACGACGGCGTGATCAAGGTCTGGTATGGGCTGTTCGTAAAGGTGGCCAATGCCGAGCCGACCGAAGCCGACCGCGAAATGGCACGCGGCTATGAAGACGCAGGGGTAGCCGCTTTTGCCCAGGATTTCGAGATCTGGGGCAACAAGCGTCCGTGCCTCAACCCGATGATGGTGCGCGGCGACGGGCCGTTCGACAAGGTGCGGATCTGGTACCGCCAGTTCTATAACCCGCGCGCCCGTGCAGGCGAATTCCAGGCCCGGGTCAATGGTCACTATGTCACCCGCGGAACCGTCGAAGCCCCGTGGGACAAGACTGCCTGAGCCAAGTTTGCCGATTTTGCGCGTCACTTTCGCGCTGAATCGTCACATTCTCGCCACACAGGTGGATCGATTTAGCGATTTGCGTAATCCGATTTGACTTTGGTTACGTTTTTTGCGATGCCAACCCTCAAGGACAGCGCCCAGCCTGTCCGCACTTGGAGGGGACTTTCATGCAGGTACGACGCATCTCATCGCGCATGGCACTTCTGACCGGCGTGGCCATCGCGGCCATCGGTACACCAGCCTATGCCCAGAACACGCCAGCCGATACCGAAGAAGCCGGCGGACTTACCGAAATCGTGGTCACCGCCGACAAGCGGAGCACAAACCTGCAGCAGACCCCGATCGCCATTTCGGCGATCACGTCAGAACAGATGGAACTGCGCCAGCTGAACGAGGTCAAGGACCTTGGCTCGATCGCCCCGAACGTGGCGGTCAACGGCGGCACCACCAATGCCACTGCGGCAGTCATCACGATCCGCGGCATCCCGACCGCGGCGGACGAAACCCAGGGCTACGATTCGCCGATCGGCGTCTATCTCGACGGCGTCTATCTCGCGCGCTCATCGGCAGCGAGCTTCGATGTCGCCGATATCGAGCGCGTTGAAGTGCTGCGCGGGCCGCAGGGCACCCTGTTCGGCCGCAACACCACTGGCGGCGCGGTCAACTTCATCACCAAGAAGCCCGAAAGCGAAATGGGCGTGCGCCTGAAGGCCGGGCTCGGCAATTATGGGCTGTGGTCGGTCAAGGGCACGTTCGAAACCGGTACCATGGGCGACTTCATGCGGATGTCGATCACCGGCATGCACAAGCAGCGCAACGGCACGGTCGACAACCTGCTCCAGCCCAAGAAGAGCCTGGATCCGGGCGGTTACAAAATCGACGGCTTCCGCATCGCTGCCGATCTCGACCTGACTGACAATATCAAGATGACCAACATCTTCGACTGGACCCGGATCATGGGGGTTCCGCCGGCCAACCAGCTTTCGGCGGTGGGTGACGGGACGTTCCGGCCCAATGTGACCTTCGGATCGGTTCAGGTCGCGCAAGTCCAGCCCGCCAACGTGCGCGGTTACCTGCTTGAATCGACCGTACTTGAGAGCCAGTGCGGCAGCCCGATCTCAGCTGTCAGCCTGACCCGGCTCGATTCAATGTGCCTTGAACAGGCCGGGCGCTCGACCGACAAGATCTGGGGCAACCTGACCCGGATCGAAGCCGATATGGGCGGAGTCAAGCTGCGCAGCTCGACCGCGCTGCGCCGCTGGACCAACCAGATCCTGGGCAGCGACCTTGATGGTCTCGGATCGCTGCGTGGGCCGGCCTTGGGGCCGAGCTCGACCACGCTCAATGGCTTCCCTTCGGCAACCTTGCAGACCTTCCTGCTGATGCCAGCAGCCAATGCGAACTTCTTGGCATCACAGCCAGTCTTCTCGCTGACCGCGCCGCTGTTTCAGGCCCGCAACGACCGCAACCAGAGCCAGTTCAGCCAGGAATTCGAACTCGTTTCGGATACCGACGGCCCGCTGCAATGGGTGATCGGCGCATTCTACTTCAAGGAAAGCGGCTACGAGCTCAACCCGCAGCAGTTCGGATTCGTGCTCGATACCAACCTGACCGTGTTCAACTCTACGAATTTTGGCGCCGCTGCACCGTTCCTCCAGGCCGCCAATCCTGCGCGTTACCGGGCTTTCGTGACCGGTTCGACGCTGGGCTACAACGCTGGTGGCGATTCCAAGGCGCTGTACTTCCAGGGCAGCTATCGCCCCGGTGGCAAGGATGGTGCCCTCGGTGTCACGCTGGGCATGCGCTATACCTGGGATCACAAGTGGGCCAAGCGCTTCCAGAACGGGACCACCGCCTTCGTCAATCCGCAAGAAATTGCGATCAACGACCAGCAAGTCGATTTCAGCGCGCCGACCGGCAACCTGACGATCGACTATCGCATGAACGATGAGGTCAACCTCTATGCCCGTGTCGCACGCGGCTATCGTTCGGGCGGGTTCAACTTGCGCCAGTCGACCCAGCTCGACAATCCGGCGACCCCGCTGGTGAACGAAGAAGTCAGGCTGATCCCGTTCGGCGAAGAAAAGATCTGGTCCTATGAAGTCGGCGCGAAGATGGAATTCGCCCGCCGCTTCCGCCTCAACGCTGCGTTCTTCTACAACAAGTATTCGGACCTGCAGGCCACCATCCCGATCCCGATCAGCGGTGGCGGCAGCTTCGGCACCCAGGTGGTGAATGCCGGTGCGATCGATTACATCGGCTTTGAAGTGGAAGCTCTGGCCAAGGTCAGCGACATGTTCTCGCTCGATGGCTCGGTCGGTTACACCCACAAGAACGTCAAGCAGTTCCCCGGCACCGATACGCTGGGCAACTCTGTCAACATCGCCTCGGTGATCACCCCTGGCAACTCGCCTGACTGGACCGCCAGCGCCGGGATCAATGCCAAGATCCCGTTCTCGGGCGATGCCCAGGGCACGCTGCGACTGGGCTGGAGCTACGTTTCGGAACAGGTCATGTTCTCCAACCCGATGACCGCGCCGTTCCAGCGGGAAACCAGTGCCGGCAGCCGCAGCCTGTTCGATGCGCAGTTCCGCATCGACGGGATCAAGCTGGGCGGGGTTTCGGCAGGCCTGACCTTCTGGGGCAAGAACCTGACCGACAAGGAATATGTCAGCCGCGGGATCGACTTCGGCGCGCTGGGCTTCGGCTCGGTGATCTACGGCGATCCGCGCACCTTCGGCGTGACGCTCGATCTCGGGCTCTGATCCGGAATTTGGAGCCCGAATGAATGGGGCGGTCTCGCAAGAGACCGCCCCTTTTTTTGTGACCAGTGGAGAAGTAATCAGACCGCAGTCGCGCCGCCATCGATCACCATCGCGTGGCCGGTGACAAAACTGGCCTGGTCCGAACAGAGCCAGACCACCGCCGAGGCGATTTCCTCGGCCTGGCCCATCCGCCCCATCGGGGTCATCGAATCGAGGATCTTGCGCATGTCGGGGTTCGAGGCGAGCGGCGCGGTCATCGGGGTTTCGATCACGCCCGGGCAGACCGCGTTGACCCGGATGCCTTCCTTGGCCCAGCGCAGCGCGCCGTGGCGGGTCAGCCCAACCACGCCGTGCTTGGTTGCCACATAGCCCGGCTGCGCGCCATTTCCGGTCAGGCCATTGATCGACGAAGTGTTGACGATCGCCCCGCCCCCGCTCTTCAGCATGACTTCGCTCTCTTCGCGCATGCACAGCATCACGCCGGTCAGGTTGACCGCCACCGAGCGCGCCCAGACGTCGTCGTCGTACTCGTTGGCGCCCAGGTTGTTGATGCCGGCATTGTTGAAGGCGTAGTCGAGCCGTCCGAAGTGCTCGACCGCGGCCGCAACCATCGCCTTGACCTGGTCGGGATTGCTGACATCGCAGGACTGGAACCGGGCCTCGCCGCCCGCGCCAGTGATCAGGTCCACCGTCTCCCCGGCTCCGGCGGCATTGACGTCGCAGACCAGCACCGCAGCGCCTGAGGCTGCGAAGGCCAAAGCCGCCGCGCGGCCGATCCCGCCACTGGCCCCGGTGACCAGCGCCACCTTTCCATCCATCCCGTAATTGACCATCGCGCCGTCCTTTTCCTTGATTTGCGTATCAAGCGGATTAGACTTCATCGCAAATCACGGTCAATCGAATAAATTTTGCGGAGGATGCGAATGCCAGAGGCGCTGTTCACCCCGGTCAGCCTTGGCGCGCTGGAGCTGCGCAACCGCGTGATCATGGCGCCGATGACCCGCGACCGCGCCGGGCCGGGTGACGTGCCGACCGCCACGATGGCCGAATACTATCGCCAGCGCGCCAGTGCCGGGCTGATCGTCACCGAAGGGGCCCAGCCCTCAGCCGAAGGCAAGGGCTATTGGCGCACGCCGGGGATTCATTCAGCCGAACAGGTTGATGGCTGGGCGCGGGTGGCCGATGCTGTCCACAGCGAAGGCGGGCTGATCGCGATGCAGCTGATGCATTGCGGGCGGGTCGTGGTCCCGGCCAATCGCGGCTACGATGCCGATGTGATTGCGCCCTCGGCGATCCCCTGTCCCGACAAGGTCCCCGGCCCCGATGGCACTCCCGCCGATTGCGCCATGCCGCGTGCAATGACTGAGGCCGATATCGAACGCGTGCTCGAGGAATATCGTCAGGCTGCGCAGAATGCCCGCAAGGCCGGGATCGACGTGGTTGAGCTGCACTGCGCCAGCGGCTACCTGATCAACCAGTTCCTCAATCCGGCCAGCAACAGCCGCGAGGATGGCTATGGCGGATCGCCAGCTGCCCGCGCACGGTTTCCGGCCATGGTCGTCCGCGCGCTGGCCGAGGCAATCGGTGCGGACCGCGTCGGGATCCGGATTTCACCAGGCAATCCCTACAATGCAATGGACCCGTCCAATCCCGCGCCCAGCTTCGCGGCATTCCTCGATGCGTTGAGCGGCCTGGGCCTCGCCTGGGTCCACGTGGTCGATATGGGCCTGCCCGACCTCGACGCCTTGGCCTTGGTGCGCGAATATTGCGCCGCCCCGATCATCGCCAACAACATGCTCAAGGCCGACAGTGCCGAGACGGTGCTGAGCGAAGGCCGCGCTGAAGCCGTCTCGTTCGGCCGCGCCTTCATCGCCAATCCCGACCTGGTCGAACGGATGCGCAGCGGCGCCCCGCTGGCCAAGCCCGATTATGGCCTGCTCTATACCGGCGAAGAGCGCGGCTATGCCGACTATCCGGCACTGGCATGAGCGACTGGACCCCGATCCTCGCCGAACTTGAACGCCGCCGGGCAGCGGCGAAGGCAATGGGCGGGGCCGAGCGGCTTGCGGCGCATCATGGCGCGGGCAAGCTCGACGCCCGCCAGCGCGCCGAGGCCTTGTTCGATCCAGGCACATTCGTGGAACTCGGTACGCTCGCGGGTGCTTCTGTCGATGGCGCCCTGCCCCCGCCCGCCGATGGGCTGGTCGCGGGATCGGGGCTGATCGAGGGCCGCCCGGCGCTCTGCGGGATTGAGGACTTCACCGTCATGGCCGGATCGATCGGCGATGCCGGGGCCAGCAAGCGCCGCCGCCTGACCGACCTGGCTCTGCAAGAGCGCCTGCCGCTGGTCTTCATGCTGGAAGGCGCCGGGCATCGCCTCACCAACCACCATGCGATACCTTCGCCGGGCGACTTGCAGGGTCTGGCCGAGCTTTCGGGCAAAGTGCCGATGGTCTGCCTGGTGCTGGGCCCCTCGGCTGGGCACGGCGCGCTGACCGCGCCGCTCTCGGACTTCGTGGTGATGACCCTGCAAGGCTCGCTGTTCGTCGCCGGACCGCCGATTGTCAAAGCAGCCATCGGCGAGAGCGTGACCAAGGAGCAGCTGGGCGGGCCCGAAGTTCACCTGCAATCGGGAGTTGCGCACAATCTGGCCGAGGACGATGCCGCAGCTATTGCCCTGGCCCGCCGCTACCTGAGCTATTTCGCCGGAGATGCCGCGCCCGAAGGCGAACGCCGCCTCGATGCGGTGCTTGACCTGATCCCGCCCGATCCGCGTGTGCCCTTTGCGGTGCAGCCAGTGCTCAAACTGCTGGCTGACAAAGGCAGCCTGCTCGAAGTCCAGCCGCGCTATGGCGGCGCACTGTGCACGGCCCTCGCCCGGCTGGGCGGGAGGACCGTCGCGATCGTCGCCAGCAACCCGGCGGTGAACGCCGGTTCGATCGACGCCGCCGCCGCGCAGAAGGCAGAGGCGTTCATCACTACCGCGAGTGCGCACGGTGTGCCCCTGGTGTTCCTCGCTGATACCCCTGGTGTGATGCCGGGCACCGCATCGGAACGCGCCGGAATGCTGCGCCACGCCGCGCGGATGTTCGCCGCCCAGCACAGCGCGAAAGTGCCCAAGCTTCACGTCACCATGCGCAAGGCCTTCGGCTTCGGCTCCTCGATCATGGCGATGAACCCGTTCGACCAGCAGACGCTCTCCATCGCCTTACCCGCAATCAGCCTGGGCGCCATGCCCGCCGCCAGTGGCGCCGCCGCGGCCGGGCTTGATCCCGAAGCCGCGGCCAGGGCGCTGGCCGAACAGACCGGCAGCGCCTGGAGCCTTTCGGGCAAGCTGGCTTACGATGAAATCATCGACCCGCGCGAGCTGCGCAACGCCTTGCTTGCAGGCTTGCGCCTTGCCTCCAACAGGATCTGAAAACGATGGGCTATACCCTGCAGCAACTGTCCGACATCGAGGAAATCCGCCAGCTCAAGAGCCGCTATTTCCGCTGCATCGACACTGGAAATCACGTGGAGCTCGCTAGCTGCTTCGCTGATGACGTGACCATTGATTATCGCGGCGGCGGCTACCGGGTGCAGGTATCAGGGCGCGACGACATGGTTGAATTCATCGCCTCAAGCTTCAATTCAGACGTGGTCGCGATGCACCACGGGCACACCCCCGAGGTGACTTTCGTCGATGCCGATATGGCCAAGGGCACCTGGTACCTTGAAGACCGCTTCATCAATCCCGAGCGGGGCGAAGATACGATGGGCTCGTCGCTATACTACGACACCTATGTCCGCACCGCCGAGGGCTGGAAGATCCGCCACAGCGAGTACGACCGGGTATTCGAACTGGTCGCTCCAATCGGCGAAAAGGCCGAACTGCGCGCGCACCTGCTGGCCCAGACCGGGCGCAAGAAGCACGAGCGCAGCGATACCACCAAGTGGCTGGAGTGGTTCGACGAAGCCTGATTCCCAAGACCCGTTCGTCCTGAGGAGCGGC
>Ga0209023_10002808_pt1 | contig 21326 bp, 15 predicted proteins | sample LakOneMetagenome_FD_187468 | JGI IMG/M metagenome (GOLD analysis project Ga0209023, IMG submission 187468) | Freshwater and sediment microbial communities from Lake Erie, Canada (SPAdes) (version 2) | ecosystem: Environmental > Aquatic > Freshwater > Lentic | place: Lake Erie, Canada...
TGCATCCCCGTATCTGGGAAAATATAGCCAGGGAAAGGGAAAAGAAAAGGCCTGCAGGTTTTTGGTTCAGTTTATTTAACCAGCGGAATATTTTACTGGGCACGGCCCTGCTGCTGGCACTGGGTGGTGGTGCTTATGTATTGCTGCATAAAAATGCTCCTTCCACTACCGGTAAAACTGCCGCAACAGCTGAAAGAGGAACCCAGCCTGCTACAAATGATAATACCGGCGAAAAAATAATTCCGTTTGAAAATAATAATACAGCTGCAGCCGCACCGGTATCAAATACCAATGCTGATGCTGCGGCCCTTACCAATACCGGTAATGATAACAGCACTGCCGGTACCACTACAAATAATATTGCTGCTTCCGGCAATGATGGCGAAAATTTTTCAGCAGCTGCTGCTGAAAAGAAATACAGCAATACTGCCAGGCTGAGGGTGAGTTATAAAAATGGTACTGCCGCTGATTATTTTGCTGATGAGACAGGGGTAGACTACAAGTTGCCGTTTTTATTGTATACCGCACAAAAAAATACCAGTCCTAAAACCGAAGCCAGTTTACAGCAGCGCAAAATGCAGAACGTAATATTGCCCGGCTGTCCTTCTATTGAAAAAAATACAGCAGGCAATAAAACTTATTTTGAAGTGTATGGCGGGCCTGATATGGCTTTCCGTAACCTTAGTGATACCGGCAATTCTGCCTACCTGCAAAAAAGAAAAGAAAGCACGAAGTTCGCTTCTGCATTCAGCGCCGGTTTACGTTACACCAAAGTATTCAGCAACGGCATGAGTATCCGCACCGGAATCAACTACAGCCAGATCAATGAAAAGTTCCAGTACAGCGAAGGGAATATCATACAGGTGGTGTACATTATTAATGCAGCCGGCGATACCATCGGCAGCTATACCACCACCGGCACCCGCTATAAAACCACCCACAACAGGTTCAGAACAGTGGATGTTCCCATCATGGTGGGTTATGAAATGGGCAATGGCAGGTTACATGCCAACCTTAATGCAGGTGTTATGGTAAATATATACAGCTGGCAACGGGGAGAAGTGTTGGATAATTCACTACGGCCGGTAAATATCACCACCGGAAAATCAAATTCACCATACCAGTTTAAAACAAATGTTGGTATGGGCTTTATAGGTGGCGTTTCGTTATACTATAAAATAAACGAGAAGCTGCATATACTGGCCGAGCCCTATTTCCGGTACAGCCTTACACCGGCCAGTAAAGAAACCATTACTTTAAAACAAAAATATAATACGGCCGGGTTGCGGCTGGGTTTACGGCTTGATTTACATTAACAGGCAGCATTATAAAAACCCGGGGCATCTTATAAAAACAAGAACGACGATCATGAACAGAAAATTTATAACCATATTAAGTCTTGCCGGCACACTGTTGTTTACAGCATGTCAGAAAGATATTGATGTGTTTGTACCCGATGCCGGGCAACTGAACGCAGCCGATACTGCCTGGTATGCCACCATTACCAGCACCATGCCTGTTGCCACCTTACAAACCAATTTATTGATTGAACCTGTAAGGGACAGTTTTGAAATTGTAAGCTCCACTGCCCCTTCTGTACTCATTAACGGCGGTATTCAATATACTTTTTCACCGCTTTGCTGTGTTAGTACTGCCGGGCAGGTGGTTACCGGTAAAATACAGGTAGAACTGCTGATCATCAAAAAGAAAGGTGATATGGTGCTGATGAATAAACCCACCACTTCTTATGGCAATATGCTGGTAAGTGCGGGTGAATTATTTGTACGGCTGAAAAAAGACGGGCAGGAAGTGCAACTGGCACCCAATGCAAAAATCCAGATACGTTATGTTGATCTGCCCACCAACCCTGCCATGAAATTATTTTTTGGACAGGAATTAAATACCGGGTTTAACTGGGCGTCCAATACGGATACTGCCAACAACTTTATATATATCACCCCGCAGGTGTATGAAATTGTTACCAACCACCTGCACTGGATAAACCTGGATTATTTTTATGATACCACTGGTGTGGCCCGTTCTACAGTAAGCACCCGCTTACCATCCAACTATACCAATGCCAATACCACCGCATTTTTAGTATTTAAAGAAATACGTTCTGTGTTACGCATGAATGCAGATGTGCCGGAGCGCCGCTTTATTACAGGTAAAGTACCTAACAATAAAACCGCTACCGTAGTGGTTATATCCAGGCAGGGTAATGATTATTTCCTGGGTAAGGAATCTGTTACCACCGGGCTTAATGTAAATGCCGCGGGCAACCAGAATGTAAACATAACTCCCGTAAAAACCACGCTGGCAGATATTAAAACCTACTTGGCCACATTATAAAACCACATGGAAACTTGTAATAAAAAAGCGTCCCCTTCAGGACGCTTTTTCTATATATACAAAAGTAAAAACTCAGCTTACCAGGGTGCCCACTTTTTCGCCTGAAACCACTTTTAATAAGTTACCGGGCTTGTTCATATCAAAAACAATAATGGGCAGTTTATTTTCCATGCAAAGGGTAAAAGCCGTCATGTCCATCACTTTCAGGTTTTGCTGAATGCACTCCGCAAAAGAAATGGTATCATACTTGGTGGCTGTTTTGTCTTTTTCAGGATCCGCAGAATAAATACCGTCCACCCTTGTTCCCTTTAAAATAACGTCGGCCTTAATTTCAATAGCCCTTAAGGATCCGGCAGTGTCTGTGGTAAAATAAGGATTACCGGTTCCGGCGCCAAAGATCACCACACGGTGTTTTTCCAGGTGGCGCATGGCCCTGCGGCGGATATATGGCTCTGCTATCTGTTCCATTTTTATGGCGCTTTGCAACCTGGTGTATACGCCTGCTTTTTCAAGGCCGGCCTGCAATGCCATACCATTAATTACAGTGGCCAGCATGCCCATATAATCCCCGTGTGCCCTTTCAATTCCGGTATCGGCTTCATTCATGCCCCTGTAAATATTGCCACCGCCAATTACAATCGCCACTTCTCCCCCGGCTTCCACCAGTGCTTTTACATCTTTGGCATATTGTGCAATAATATTAATATCCAGCGGCTCGTATCCATCATCGCTTTTTCCCATTAATGCTTCGCCCGAAAGCTTAAGCAGGATCCGTTTGTATTTCAACGCCATTACTAAAATAATTTTTGCGAAGATATATTTTTATAGCTGTCCCGCCTTGGTATTTCTGCACACAACATATTTTTTACTCGATACTTTTTAAACTGATGGCCCATTCCAGCTCCATTTTTACAATAAGCGGGTTATTCACATCATTTAAAATCCACAACTGGTGGGTGCCCGCTTCATTTTTTACATGCAGGGTGTTCAGGTATTTTTCCACGCCTTTTACTGTAACTTTATCCTCAAAAGCTTCATCATCTCTTTTATCACCGGTATTGCTTACCAGCGTAAAGCTTTCTTCGCCACTGCCCACATCCATTTTACAGGTGCCGTTTTTAATAATATCGCTGATAACGGCCTTACTTACCCAAACTGTTGTTTTATCTGTAAGCGTGGCATTTTTCAGGTCGGGGCCAAAATAATTGTTTTGTGCCATTGCTTTTTCCATCGCTTCCTTAGTAATATTAATATGGCCATTCATATCAGGCCTGCTGGTCATCAGCCAGTCAAAGGCTATTTCATTACCGGCACTGCCCTTGATATTGGATACAGAAAAATTATAACTGTTCTCCCCTCTCACTGCCCATAGTGCCGATTTCATATCACTGAAGGCAGGGCTGGCAAAATAATCCGGGCATTTATAGCGGAAACGCAAGAAATCATAACTCACATCTTTTGCAATCATCAATTCTGTTTCGGTACAGCACTCGGCAGTTTTTCCGTCGGCAAATAATGTGGCCGCCTTACGTAAATGATAATCCATATTATCCGGCGCCATTTTTATCAGCTCATCATATTTTTCAACAGCCTTGCCATAGGATTCATTGATGCGGTAAATGATGGCATAGGTATTAATAATGTCCTCGTCCAGCGGGTATTTTTTATACAATTCATCAATAGCCGCAACGGCTTTATCTTTTTGTTTATTAAATGCCAGTTCTTTGGCATAATAAGAGGCCATCAGCATTCTTTCATTATCATCCCTTACTGTTTTACTCATCTGTTCCAGGAAAGGCAATGCTTTTTCATGTTCGCCCAGGTCAGAATAAATACCTCCCTTTACAAAATAGCCATAAGGGCTGGCGGGTGCCATTTTGATCGCCTCGTCTGCGCATGCCATACCCGTGGTCATCCACTCTTTTTCAGGAACAGAAAAAGCCATGATGGCCACATATTTTGCAGCGGTATCTGCATTAGTAAAAAACTTTTTTACCAGTCCAAACCCAACGGGGTATTGCTTCAGTAACACTTGGCTTACCGCTTTTTGCATGGTTACCTGCGTATCTTTTGGAAATTTAGCCAGGTACTGTGTGGCTTTGGTGATCACTTCCTTGTACTTATCATCACGGTAAAGGCTGCGGATCTCTTCCTTCATTTTAGTATAGTCCACTTTTTTTGCCACGGGGGCAGCTGGTTTTGCGGCCTTGCTTTTTGGGGGTTGTGCCATAACAGCTGCAGAAAAGATCCCACAACAGCAAATCAATCCGAGCTTCATCAATGTATTCATTTTTGGAGTTTTAATATTGTAAATATGAGGAAATAAATTAGTGCTAAGATACCCGGTTAACGGTATTTTTAATTTTTTACGCCCCTGTTTTTCTTTTTCCTAAAGTATCTTTGCGGCCTGATAATAAAAAGGCATGACAGCAGCATTAGAGCAACTGGGTAAACAACTGGATGGCGACCTGTTTTTTGATACCACCATGCGTACCTTATACGCCACCGACGCCAGTGCTTACAGGGAAATGCCCCTGGCCGTAGCCATTCCCAAAAACACCGGCGATTTAAAAAAGCTGGTTGCTTTTGCACTGCAGCATAAAACATCCCTGATTCCGCGAACTGCCGGCACGTCACTGGCCGGGCAGGTGGTGGGCAACGGCATCGTGGTGGATGTGTCTAAATATTTTACTTCCATCATTGAATTAAATGCCGGCGAAAAATGGGTGCGTGTGCAGCCCGGCGTGATACGTGATGAGCTGAATATGTTTTTAAAGCCGCATGGTTTATTCTTTGGGCCCGAAACCTCCACTGCCAACCGTGCCATGATTGGCGGTATGGTGGGTAATAACAGTTGCGGATCCAATTCGGTGGTATACAGAAGTACAAGAGAACATTTACTGGAAGTAAAAGCCTTACTCAGCGATGGCAGCGAAGCGGAATTTAAAGCCATCAGCCCTGATGAATTTCACAACAAATGTGAAGGCAACGGACTGGAAGCTTCCATTTATAAAACAGTTCGGCAGTTATTGAGCAACTATGATAACCAGGTGGAAATAAAAAAACAATTTCCAAAAAAATCTATAGAGCGGAGGAATACCGGCTATGCAGTGGACCTGCTTATTGATACCGCACCGTTTACTGCAGGCGGAGAGGATTTTAATTTTTGTAAACTCATTGCGGGCAGCGAGGGCACACTGGCTTTTATCACAGAGATAAAATTAAACGTAGTGCCCTTACCGCCAAAAGAAGTGGGATTGCTTTGCGTGCACTTTAATTCCATTGACGAAAGTTTAAGGGCCAACCTTATTGCATTACAGTATAAGCCCAGCGCCAGCGAATTAATTGACCATTATATTTTAGAATGCACCAAGGATAATATTGAACAAAGCAAGAACCGCTTTTTTGTACAGGGGGATCCCGGCGCCATTTTGGTAATTGAATTTTGCAGGGAAACAAAGGAAGAAATTACTGCCATTGCCCAACAGGTGGAAGCATCCATGCGTGCTGCGGGCCTGGGCTATCATTTTCCTTTACTGTTTGGGGCCGACAGCAAAAAAATATGGACACTCCGTAAGGCCGGCTTAGGCCTGCTGAGCAATTTACCCGGCGATGAAAAAGCCGTGCCTGTAATTGAAGACACTGCTGTTGATGTAAATGACCTGCCCGCTTATATCCGCGATTTTAATGAGATACTGAAAAAACACAACCTGTATTCGGTTCACTATGCACATGCAGGCAGCGGCGAAATCCACCTGCGCCCCATCATTAATTTAAAAACGGTTGAAGGTAACCGGCTGTTCAGGACCATTGCCGAAGAGATTGCCACGCTGGTAAAAAAATACGATGGTTCCTTAAGCGGCGAACATGGCGACGGCAGGCTCCGGGGAGAATTTATTAAACAGATGGTGGGAGAAAAAAACTATGCCCTTTTAAAAGAAATTAAAAAAGCATGGGATCCCAATAATATTTTTAATCCCAATAAGATTGTGGATACCCCCGGCATGAATACCATGCTGCGTTATATTCCCGGCCAGCAAACCCCTGAATTTAAAACACATTTCCGCTTCAATAATCAGAATGTGTTGCAGCATGCAGAGCAATGCAATGGCAGTGGCGATTGCAGGAAGACGGCACTGAGTGGTGGTACCATGTGTCCCTCCTTTATGGCAACAAAAAATGAAAAAGACACCACGAGGGCAAGGGCCAATATTTTACGTGAATTTTTAACCAACAGCGATAAGCTGAACCGTTTTGATCATAAGGAGATTTATGAAGTGATGGACCTGTGCCTGAGCTGCAAGGGTTGTAAAAGCGAATGCCCCAGCAATGTGGATGTGGCCAAACTAAAAGCTGAATTTTTACAGCATTACTACGATGCCAACGGGGTGCCATTCAGGAGTAAGCTGATTGCCAACTTTACTACATCTGCTAAATTAGGCGCCATGGTGCCGGGGCTGTACAATTTTGCAATAAGTAATTCTGTAATTGGTGGCGCTATAAAAAAACTAAGTGGCTTTGCAACTAAGAGAAGTATGCCCACTATGTATAAAACAACGTTGCAAAAGTGGTTTTTGAACAGAGCACAGCCAGCTATCAACCATCAACTATCAACCATCAAGTTCTTCTGCGACGAATTCACTAACTATAACGATACAGCCATTGGTATTAAAACCGTAGAACTGTTACAAAAACTGGGTTATTCAATTACTATTCCGCAGCATTTAGAAAGCAGCCGCACCTGGTTGAGTAAAGGTTTAGTACGTAAGGCCAAAGCCATCATCAATAAAAATATTGAACTGCTTTATCCCGTAGTGAATGAAAGTAATCCTTTGGTTGGTGTGGAGCCTTCAGCCATTCTTACTTTCAGAGACGAGTATATTGACCTTGCCACTGATGAAAATTTGGTCAAAGCAAAAGAGCTGGCTAAACATGTGTATACGGTGGAAGAATTTATTGCAAAAGAGTTTGCTGCCGGTAATATCGATAGAAATCTTTTCACTGCTGCCCCGCAAAAAATAAAACTGCACGGGCACTGCCAGCAAAAATCGTTGAGCGGCACCGGCGCCACTGTTACCATGCTTTCTATTCCTGAAAACTATTCGGTGGAAACCATTCCCAGCGGTTGCTGCGGCATGGCCGGCAGTTTTGGTTACGAAAAAGAGCATTATGATTTGAGCATGCAGATCGGTGAACTGGTATTGTTCCCTGCGGTACGCAATGCCGGTACAGCAACCATTATTGCCGCCCCGGGTACCAGTTGCCGCCACCAGATAAAAGACGGTACAGGCGCCAAAGCAAAGCATCCGGTGGAGATTTTATTTGAAGCGCTTAAGTAAATACAAAAGATAAGATCAACCCTGTACGGGTTTTATTTCGTTTAAAAGGATCGTAACTGTTTTCAGCTGGTGGTCATCCATTATCCTTTGCCATTATTATTTGTGCTTATAAGCATATATGAAATCATTAATCAATTGGCAAAATTCAGCTGTGCTAAATGCAGCAGATTGGTAAAGTACCATCCGGTTTGTCAGACTTGAATTTTGTGCAATTGTCATACAATTTTTTTCATCCAAACACCTGATTTCAATTTTTTTATTCTCCTCCACAACATAGGCATTATCTAAATTTTTTATTTCAGCAGAATAAGAATTACCGGACTTTAAATGAATAAATAACCTGCTGTCACTTACTTCAAAATACCCATAGTAACCATCATCAAATGTTTTGAGATACACATTTAATTTATCTAAACTTATTTGGTAAGAGGAGGCATTGTTAACGGATGCATTATTTGCTTTCTGATCCGTGAGATTGGGGGATACTTTTACTTTGTTGTCAGGCGTTTTATTTGATTCTTTCGAATCAGCATTTGAATTATTTGTTTTTACAGCCACAGGCTGCCGGTCTTGCTTTTCTTTTGTTTTGTCTACAGGTTCAGTTACAGGATTTGCTGCTGTTTCAGGTGTTTCAGCTTTTTGATTTGCTTCCTTAGTATGTGCTTCGGGGTTAAAAAATTCGTCAACATTCTTTAGATCATTGGTATATTTTACCTGCCCTTCTTTTGTTTTGGCTTTAGCTTCATTAGCATATTGGCTGCTTTTAGCAATGAGTTCCGTTTCATTTGGGTTTAAATTTACAATACCATCTTGTTTATTATACCGGATCGGATACGAGTGACCCGGGTCTGATACTAAATTCTGAACACCAATATAATCTTTCCCGTCTGCATTGGCTTTCAGGTACAACCTGTTTCCACTTTTAAAATACACACACACATATTCTTCAACATCTGGTGCTGAAAATGTAGTTTCGGTAACCGTGCCGTCCTGGCTGGTTACATTTTGAAATACCACCCGCTGCATATCCGGTGAATAATAACCCTGTGTTTCAGTTTTCGTATTTGCATTTTCTAAATACCCATACTTTAAATATAAATTATCTGTTTTGTCATTACTGCCAAATTCCCCAACCATGGTACGGTGCTCTTTGTGCCATACCCCTCTGTACGGATCATTATCTTTAAAATAACCGTTAAACGCTGTACCATTTCCATATACAATTTTTCCTTTTACGAAATAATATTTTTCATCCATTGTACCGGTAAACTCCATCCCGTCAGTTGCACTGTAGGTGCAATTTTCCAAATTATCAAAATCCATTTTGTAGGTGCCTGTTACCCCATCTTTTTCCTGGGTGGTTACTGTATGTATGCCAATTTGCTTCCCTTTATTAAACCTTCCGGTTTCGGTATACCCTTGTCCTTTAATAGTGATATCCCCATCAAATTGTCCGTTGGAAAAATTCCCTTCTATTTCATAGTTTGCAGCTTTTGTTTTTAATTTTCCTTTACCGTGGGGGTTACCATTCAGCGTATTTCCAATATATACATCTCCATTACTATAGCTCAGTGTTTCGGTACAATCGCCCTGGCATGCTGCTTTTGTACTGCCGCTGATACCTCCATTATTATTTTTACCGGCCCGTTCTAAAATTAATTTATACGATTCTTCGCTATAGCCAAACATGACTGATATTTGCAAATCATCATAACCTGCATCTTTTGCAGCTTTTCTTAATTGATCATGGTATTGAGGTTGTCTTTTTAATCCCCTGGCTTTAATGAGTGCTTCAAGTTTATTTACTTTGTCATTATATTCATTTATTCTTGCTTCTTGTCTTCTGCCGGCTTCTTCCTGCTTTTTTATTCTGCTGTAATCGGCCCAGCCATAAGCATTATAATCGCCGCTGATATTTCCGGATGACGATGATGACTTATTGCCGGAACGCATATTATCATAATGCGCATTATCAGCAGCAGCCATTCTCCTTTGCCGGTCTAATGAAAGCTGCAGGGTATTAGGTGCATGATAAGCATCGCCTAATTGCGAAAAACAAAGATGACAGGATAACAGCAATGTTGCAGTAAGAATAATTTGTTTCATAAATCTGGTTAAAATATTAAAATTACAGTTAAAAGGCAATTGCCTTTTTCCGGTTTCACCATCAAAGTGTGGCGTTGAAATTATTTATTGTTTAATAATGCTGCCAGTACTGTTTATAGCACCATCCTGCCCTGCTATTTTATAAATATACACGCCGGAATTTAATTTTGCAGCTGAAATAAAATTGGTACCATTGGCAATTGACTGCTGCAAAACAATATGACCATCGGCACTTACCAGCTGAAGCTGCATTTTTACACCTGAGTTATTCTGAATACTAAATGATGAGGTCACCAAAGTTGGGTAAACCATAATGCCGCTGCTGCCTGGCTGTACCAGGCTGATAGCACTCTGTTTACTATGGCCGTCATAATCCACTTCCCTGATGCGGTAGTATATTTTCCTGCTGTTTTGCAATAAAGCAATATCGTCTGTGGCAGTGTAGGTATTCCCTGGCAGATTATTGGCATTTTTTCTGCCAACAATACCAAAGTTGATCCCATCGGTACTTCTTTCAATGTAAAAATGAGAAACGTTTTGCTCATTGGCTGTTTTCCAGGCTAAACAAACATTGCTGTTGCATTGTTGAGCAGTAAATGAGAGGAAGGTCAGGGGAAGGTTAACAAAATTATTGGCAACCCAAAGTTCTCTGCCGTTTGCAGTGGTGGTGCGTACCGAAAAAAGTTTTGTTCCCGCAATTACAAATGGCCCAATGGTACTTGAGCCGCTACCCGGTTCAATATCCTGCAGCATATAAGTACCCGCGTCTGTTCCATCACTTATCCATGGCTCACTGCCTGCGGCAGCTGTAGAGGCATTAAAAATAACTGTGTTGTTCACTGTAATAAAATCCCTGAATGCTGTTGAAGCAGCGCCGGCATTAATATCTTTGACCATTGTGGTACCGGCAATAGTACCGTCTGTTTTCCATAATTCAAGGCCATTGGCTGCGTTGGTACCCGTAAAAAATAAAAAACCGTTGCATACTGCCATTGTTTTACCGGGATCATTTCCATAAGTGGAATAAAAGCCGCCGGCATTTGCAAGTGACACGGTGCCCACGGAGGTGCCATCTGTTTTCCATAATTTTTCAGCAAGGCCATCCGTTGCAATAAAATAAAGGTTGTTATTAAAAACAATAAAATTAAAAGCATCACTGCCACCTGCTCCCGGGTTAATATCTTTCACCATGTAAGTGCCCGCTTCAGTGCCATCAGACCTCCACAATTCGTTTCCGTTAACACCGTCATTTTCCCTGAAGTAGGCAATGCCATTAAAGTCTGCAAACTCCAGCCCTGCCTGCCCGCCACCACTACCGGGCACAATATCTTTCACCATAACCGTACCCGCCTCAGTACCATCTGAACACCACACTTCCTGCCCGTGTATGCCATCATCAGCATAAAAAAATAATAAGTTCCCCACTTTTCTTATTTCTCTCGGGTTCCCGGAGCCGCCGGGTGCCGGGTTAATATCTTTTACCATGGTGGTGCCTGCTGCAGTACCGTCTGTTTTCCAAAGTTCATTTCCGTATGCAGCAGTGTTCGCATCAAAATATTTATACCCGTTTACAGTTGCCTGGGTGTAGCCGACAGAACTTGCAGTGCCCGGGTTAATATCTTTTACTAAAATTGTACCTGCAGCTGTACCATCGCTTTTATAGAGTTCGGTGCCTGCCACAACGGCCTCACCGCCAAAAAAAACAAGCTGGTTGTTTAGTAAGGATAAAACGAACGCTCCTCCCGCCCCTGTTCCGGGATTAAGGTCTTTTATCATATACGTGCCGGGATCGGTACCATCGGATACGTATAATTCATTTCCATTGGCAGCAGCACCATTTCTGCCGGTAAAATACAGTTTGCCGTTCCACACCACAAATTCATTGCTGGTAAAAACCCCGGCGCCATTACCGGGCCAGATGTCTTTTACCAATGAAAAAGTTTGCGAAAAAACACTTTGCCTGGCAGCCAGGCTCATTAAAAAAACAATTGCATATTTTATCATACCCTTACAGTTAAAAACCGGGTACAAATCTGTATGCATTTGGCCTTTATTGCTATACACTGATTAGTGTATTTTTATAATGCCCTTTATGATACAATTTTGATCTAAATAGTTAATTTACACTTCCACCAATGGAAATTAAAAACGATTTAATTTATATAGCCGACGACCACATTATGGTGGCACAGGGCATCAGCAGCCTGTTGCAACAGTTAGGCTATAGCAATATCCGCATCTTTACCAATGGAGAAGAAGTGCTGAAAGCCTGCCACTCAAAAACCCCGGCATGGGTGTTTTTAGATGTGTATATGCCGGAAGGCGACGGTATTTCCACATTAAAAAAACTAAGGGGAAGCGGGTACCAGGTGCCGGTGGTTATGCTGTCGATGACAGCAGATAAAAAATATGTGGACACCAGCATGGAGCAGGGCGCCAATGCCTACCTGCACAAAAGCTGCGATGCGCTGGAAATAAACAAAGCCATTGCGGCTATAGAAAATAATAATAAATACATTTCGGATGCAGTTAACTATATCAATACTTCCACAGTTAAGGTAAGTATCAACAGTGAATTTTACCTGAAAGAAGCCCTTACCAAAAGAGAAGAAGAGGTACTGGGTAAATACTGCGATGGATTATCTACCGAAGAAATAGCACAACAGCTTTTTTTAAGCGCTGCCACAGTGGACACCCACAAGAAAAAAATTATGCAAAAGTTTGGGGTAAGCACCCTTTCGAAACTGGTTGCTGTTGCTATAAAAAATTATTTTGTATGATGCGTTGTTTACTTGTATTTTTCCTGTTTGCCTGCACGGCAGCCCATGCACAGCAATACCGGCAGCTTGATACTATCGCAGACCCGGCTGCAGCTTTACAAAAACTCCAGGCTGCATTAGCCAAAGATGCCGCCAGCCCGGAATTGCTTAACCTGGTTGCAAAGAGAAAAATAGAATTGCAGGAATACGAATCGGGTATATCCTATTGCAATAAAAGTATCGGGCTGCTTACAAAAAATAAAAACAACAAACAGCTTATTACCGCTTTGTACTTAAAAGGCCGGGCCCAGTATCTTTTAGATGACAAAGCCAAAGCTGAAGAAAACTGGAAGCAGGGATTGCAATTAGCAATGCAGGAAAATGATTATAACGGAACCATAAGCATAGCTCCCAGCCTTGGTGCCATCTATTTAGACCAGGGATATTTAAAAAATAATGCCGCAAATTTTAAAGCTGCGGATTCCGTATTTTCTATTGCCTACCAGGAAATACTGCACAATGATTCACTGGTGACCTATAATGGGTTGCGTACATTGCGGTTGATGGCCACAAGTTTACATTTTCAAAAAAAGTACGACAGTGCCAATTTTTATTACAAAAAAGTGATTGATCTGTCGAGGGGGAAATTTACAACACCTTACCTGGGGGCGTTAAGCTTTTATGCAAAGTCGCTGAGTGAAACAGGTAATTATGAACTGGCCACTGCTGTAATTAAAGAAGCTGCAGATTACATCGCCATTAATAATGTTGATTCCAAAAGCAAAACCCATATCATGCATGTATATGCCGAAGTTTTATATGGGGCAGGAAACTACAAAGAGGCATATAACCTCATGGATACATCGTACAAAATGCTGGCCACCGATTATGCAAAAATAAATGCACAGGCTTACTCAGAATCTGAATCAAAATTCAAAAATCAGATTTTACAGTACCAGGTTGAACTGGAGCAGCAAAAGAAAACCCGCCTGTATTATTTACTTGCAGGATTGATACTGCTGGCCGCATTTGCTGTTTTATGGCTGCACAACAGCAGCAACAAACGCATCGCCAAAGAAAAGGCCACGCAAAAACAAATAGCCATAGATGCTTTTATTGAGGGGGAGGAAAAAGAAAAAGCCAGGATCGGAAGGGAGCTGCACGATGGCATTGCACAGGAAATTGTAGGAATAAAACTCGCCATGCAGCAAAAAAATACAGACCCTGAACTGGTGAATGAGTTAACCCGTATCAGTCTTGATATCCGGAACATATCACATGAACTGATGCCGCAAACATTAAAGGAATATGGGCTGCAATTAGCCATAGAAGACATATGCCAGAAAATACTGGCGCCTTCAGGCATTCAGTATGAAGTGCATTCCACTTTACCCGCTGAAAGAATGCCCAATAAAATTGAAATTACCTTATACCGCATTTTCCAGGAACTGGTGCACAATATCATTAAACACAGCCAGGCTACCGAAGTACTGGTGCAGCTGCGAAAAATGAATAATCATATTTTACTGGTGGTGGAAGATAATGGCAGGGGCATGACAAAGGAAAGAAGAGGGGGTATCGGCATCAGCAACCTGCAAAGCAGGGTGCAATTACTGGATGGCAACCTGCAATACGACTCCAGCGAGAATGAAGGCACCACGGCTATTGTAAGGGTGCCAGTTTAGAATGCCAGCCGGGTAAAAAATCCGTTGCACCGGTTGAATGGCGAAAAAGGCCATTCAGAATGGTGTAAGGAAACCCTATCAGATCCCTGAGCCTGCAGGTATTATGAGCAGCCGCTGCGGCTTATTTGTGAATTGCACCAATTACCGTATAGATATAATGGGGCACCCGGTGGAAATTTTATGGGAAGCTTTGGCCTGATGCCATTGTTTTATTCAAGTGCCAGTACAAGGGAAGCCTGAATAACTGCTCCTTTAAATGAAGTTTTAGTATCTCCTTTATAATTTTTTAACCGGTTGGCAAAAATGTCTTTGTTATAAAAATCATATTTTGATATACTCATATCATAACTGGCGCTCAGCCTGAACCCGGTTAGCTTATCCTTTTTAAAAGGGAAAAAGAAACCGCCCTTTGGCCTGGCAAAAAATACATAACCCTTAAAAGGATTATGGCTCTCGGGCGTGGATTCAAATAATGAAGCATTGCCGCCGGTAATGGTCAATTTACCATCATTGCTTATTACCCCTAAATCCAACCCGATAAACAGGGGGCCCGCAATAAACTGGTTATACCCAAAATGAAGGTCGAATGTATTGGTGCTTAAAGCAGCTGTGGTGCTGCTGTTTGAATTATTGCTTTTTGCGGCTATTCCAAATACATAACTGCCCCCGGCTTCAAATTCGCCTTTGTTATGCCTGAAAATAATTCCCATGCTGATGCCATAACCGTTTTTCACCACCAGGGGGCTGGTCAATTTCAGCGAATCACTTATAACTGACATGTATTTATCAAACTCTGTGCGGGTTGGTTTTGAATAAGACAAGCCAAAATACAAGCCTTTACCTTCAATGGCGTCCTTTCCTTTCTGGCTGAAAGAAATAAAATACGTCATCAGCAAAACAGATGCTGCAAATAATTTTTTCATAAGTTACATTTTTAGTTTTAATACAGTTTGTTTATAGTTTTTATATGGTGTGGAAAAGGTTCCTATTCGTTCAGCTTTTCTTTGCAGATCTTTATATTTCCATTATTTTCCTCATTACCAGGGTCCAGCTTTTTAAAAGCTTCAAAATCGGTTAACGCTGCTTTGTAATTTTTTATCTCATAATAAAAATATGCCCTGGCAGCAAGTGCATTCTTGTTAGCCGGTTCTAATGACAGGGCTGTATTAAAATCTTTCAACGCACCTGCATTATTATTAAGCTTGAGGTATTTAATTTCCCCATTGGCCACATACCCGCTTACATTTACAGAGCCCAGCAGGGCGGCCGTATCATAACAGCCAGAAGCTTTTTTATAGTCTTCTGCATTCTCTGCATAATATTTCGCCAGGTGAAAAAAGTATTCCGGGTTTTTGCCATCGGCATAAGCAGCATAGCGTAAAAACTGCTCGGCATAAGCATTCATTTTAAGATAGCTGAACAACACCCCTGCCTTATTATAGGGCAATGGGTTTTTAGGTTCCACCTGTATACATTTATAATAATTCATAATAGCTGGACCCAGTTTAAAACCTTCGCTTAACAAGGCCAACCTGTCTGCTCTCTTTAGAAAAAACTGAAATGCATTTTGCGGCGTAAAGCCCATTTTTTCATATGCTGCCTTTAATAAAGGGTCAAGCCTTTGCAATTCTTTTTTTGAATCAGTATCATTGGGATCTAACATGGTGACAAAACCATAATCATCATAAGCAGCCGGGTAATTTTGCAGTTTATCATAACATTCAGCCCTTGCTGTATAGTAGCTGGCTTTTGTATCTTCCCAGAATATAGCTTCATCATAATCTGGTATGGCCTTATCATAATTTTTTAACCGGGTGTAAAAAAAGGCTCTTTTAAAAAAGTATGCTCCCTCTCTTTTATTTATTTCAATACACTTTGATATATTATTAATTGCTTCATTTATGTTTGACTTATAATAGTTAATAATAGCCATGTATTCGTAAGAAGCATCATCTTTAGGGTTTAGTTGAACCGCTTTACTAAAGTCGGAAAGTGCTTTGGCAGTATCTTTTACTATATCCCAGTAATACTGCCCCCTTGTTGAAATATAAGCAGCACTGCCGGGTTTCAGTTCTACAGCCCCGTTGATCGTGCGCAGGATATTATAAAAACCGGAATCAGGTTTTGGGATCGTTTTATTTTTTATTCCATTCATTCCCGCCACTGCTGCAAAATAAAGGGACGAGTCTTTTTTATAAAATTCTGCCGCCAGTTTATAAAATTCATACGAATTTTTATAATCGTTCATTTTAGACAACAACCTTCCTAAATCGTAACAGGTTTTAAAATAATAAAAACCCACCCTGGCGTCTTCCTTTGGGTATTGGGGAAAGGTGTTCTTGCTCCAGACTACCTGGTAGTAAGACTGTTTAGCGAGGTTGTATTCATTTTCAGCTTCCATCTTATTCCCGTTATAATTTTTAACAGCAACAAGGTCAAATACTGATTGATATACATTGGTCTTGACTACCCCTGCTATAAGCGCTTCACTGGCAGCCGCTCCAATTGGTGTTTCTTTCAGGATCGCTTCCTGTTTTGTTAACATTGCTGCATAAATACCCATCATGCTTTCCGGCTTTTGAACAAGCGGGTCGGTTAACGGGTCGTATGGTTTTTGTGCAACTACTATTACACCTGCAAAAACGGTCACCCATACAATTATCAGTTTTTTCATACTTTATTTTTTTATAACAGGGCAGGTTTTTCAACCCGGCTATCTTTTAGTGGCAGGGCTTACAATTCTGATCCATATATCGCCAAAAAAAGCAGTGTTACAACAAGTGCAATACCACCTGCTGCAGGGCCAAGTATAACCCAAAAAACTGCTGTTGATAAAACGAGTATGAGTAACCCCTTCAGCAGGGGCGACATTTTTTTTCTGCCCTTAGGAGAGAACAATGACCTCAATTGCAGTTTCATGAATTGCCACAGCATTTTGTGCCTGGCTTTACGTAATTGTTTTTTTGTATACTGGTGCAATGCCACTGCTGCCAACGGTAAAAGAAGCAGTGGAGAATAGTCTTTTACCGTTTCCTTTTCCGTATTTACCGGGGGCAGTGAGATGGTTGTATTACTTATCATTTTTACTGATTTAGTTCAGTAAAAATCATTTTAATTGTGTCCACAGGCAATACCCCCTGTGCGGCATTTTCGTAAATCTTATAGAGCGAGAAATATTAAATCCATTTATTCTTCAGGCTAACCTGCAAAGCCTGCACCTTGCTGCTTACATGCAGCTTGCTGTAAATATTTTTCATGTGCTGGCGCACGGTATGTTTACTCAGGAACAGCTGTTCGGCAATCTGCGCATATTCTTTTCCTTCCATGCTGCATTTCAGAATTTCTTTTTCTCTTTCGCTCAACGGTTCAATTTCGTTTTTGACAGTAGTTTTTTCTGCTGCTGGCCTTATTGTTAAAGAAGTAAGCCATTTCCATGCCTTACGTGCAATACCCGGGCTCATGGGCGCCCCTTCATCCTGGTAAACCTGGTATACAGCATCAATAATATTTTGTGCGGTTTCTTCCTTCAGCAAATAGCCATGCGCCCCGGCTTTAATAGCGTTGAAGATCCGTTCATCGTCATCAAACACGGTCAGCATTATAAATTTAACCCCGGGGTACAATGGCGCAGCCCGCTGCACAGTTTCAATCCCGTTCAGTTCATGCATTTCAATATCCATCAACACCACGTCGGGTTTGGCTGCTGCTGTTTTCATCAGTTGTAAAAACTCAGCACCATCCCCTGCTTCCATCATAACAGAACAATCATTTTCTATGGACGCCAGTTTTTCCTTAAGTGAGTTCCTTAAATATGGTTTATCGTCAACAATGGCAAGTAACATAATGCAAAAATAAAATGATACAAAAATTTATCAATACCCCCTGTGGGGCATTTATATGCTTATCATAACGTCAACACCCTGTCCGGGTGCTGCTGTAATTTTTAAAACCGCCGATATGGCTGCAGCCCTTTGCTGCATATTTTTTAAACCGTAATGGCCCTCAGCATCCGCAGTATTGCTGTTAAAGCCCTTTCCTGAATCTTTAATGGTGATGGTAAAAGTTTCCTTTACTTCATTACCCCTAAGCAGCAATATTTCACTTTGGGCATATTTACAGCTGTTGGTGACCGCCTCCTGGCAAATACGGAAAAGTTGTAACGCTTCGTTGGAGTTGAGTACTTTATTTCCCGAAAAATCTTCTTCCACTTTTAGTTGTATGCCTGGGTACGACTGCAGGTAGCGGTGTGCATAGTCGACCAGTTTGTCAAAAAAATCCTGTGCGGTCACCTGTTCTTTATTCAGTATCCAGATGGTTTCCCGTAAGGTTTGCAGCAGCTGCCTGGAAGTGCCCTTTACCCTTTCAATATATTCTTCAATTCCCACATTTTTTTTAAAATTGACATCCAGGCTTTCAACATTGTTGGACAACAGCGCCATTTGAGAACCCAGGTTATCATGCAGGTCACGGCTCAGCCTTTCTTTCTCCTGCTGCACCTGCTGCTGCAGCTGCAGCTGCTGTTTTACATTTCTTTTTTGGTACACCGCGTAAAAAATCATGCCGGCAATACTCAGCAGGCTTATAAAACCGATACTGTAAATTTGTTTTTCCTTTTTTGCTTTTACAATGGTGAGTTCCTTTTCATGCTGCAGTTCTGCATTTTTAAATTTGGCTTCGGCCTCACTTATTTTTGTATTCAGGTCTGTATTAAAACGGCTTTTGATATTGCTGCTTAAAAGGCCCTGGTAATAAAAAGCTTCTTTATAATTTCCTGCAGTATAATAGTTATTAGACAGTAATTCAAGTGCGGTTTGTTCCATATCCAGTTTCTTAAACTGCTGCGCAATCAGCAATGCTTCTTTGCCTGTTGTTATGGCTTTATCGAAGTTTTTTTCATCAGCCAGTAATACCGAATAAAACATCAGTGCTTCGGCAATCCGGAGGCTGTCGTTCAGCTGCCTTGCTTTTACAATTACTGTGGTATATAAACTGTCTGCCTTTGCATATCTTTTGGTAACACGGTATAATGTGGCCAGCAGGCGGTAATGCAGGTTGCCCAGTTGTGTGGTATCAGTTTTGTTGGCTATGCTTAATTGTATCGCTTTTTGAAAATTCAGTTCAGCTTCATCAAGGTTATTTTCAGATTCTAATATTACGGCTCCCACATTATGATAACATTGCTCCAGTAAAAGACTGTTATGATTTGTTTCGCTGATGGCAATACTTTTTTTCCAGTATTCCACCGCCCTGTCTTTTTCCGGTATATTATAATACGTATTGCCAATAAGCTTGTAAAAAGTTGCTGCTGCCAGCTGATTATTTTGCTGTTGTGCCAGGGCCACCTGCTGCTGGCAGTATTGCAGGCAGGTATCCCATTTTTTTTGTTCCTGCAGTTTATGTACCAGTGTGGTTTGCACTGCCAGCCTGTCCTCGGTATTTAAATTTTTATCGGCCAGTATTTTTTTTAACTCATTTACCGCCGCTGCATTTTCATTGCTGCTTTCATAAGCTGCCAGTGTTGCGGAGAGGGTGGATTTTTGAGATGCAGTGGACTGCTCCTGATTGGCGGGCTGGCAAAAACAAGCCGCTGCAGGCAACAGGCTGCAGGCAATAATAAATCCTTTGATGCTAAACCCTTTCATTAAACCCATGTTTTTTAAGAGGAATAAAGATACCCTACAACCTGCTTGCATAAGTGCTGCTGGTTAAAATTTCCCAAAATACCCTACGCAGGGTATTTAATAAACCTGTTGCGGGTTATACATTCACATCATTATTTTAAAACTAAAATTATTTTATGAGCAATGTTTCTAAATGGATGAGCTGGGAAGGTGGTATAGATTTAACAGCCGTAACTTCTCCTGATTTACAGATGCCCAATGTAATTGTACATCTTGGCCGTATGGTAAATACGCCCGCGGGGAATGCACCCAGTGGAATGATATTCTGGCAACCTGATACCAATGCAGCACCACTGGTATTTGGCTTTGTGGGAACAGATGCCACCGTGGGTGCATATTTTGGTCCAAACATTTTTGCAGGCACCCCTTTTGAAGCAGCTCCTGTACTGGATGCCACCATTGATATACAAATTGGTACCGCCAGCGCCTATGCCAAATGTGTAACCGGCGGCTATACTTTTGAAGTGGAGATGAGCGATTTCAGTGAGCCTTATTTAATAGACCGCCAGCCGGCTGCCATGCCACCCTTTTACCAGCAGGGTGTGGAGATACATGCTAAAAAAGCCACATTAAAAGTAAATGGCCAGTCCATCAATATCATTATACCACCCGTTGGCATCAGCGGCGGCCCGGCTTCCGTTGTATCGCCAAACGGTGTATATGCAAGATAAAATAACCCTTACAACAACCGGTAACAGCCACAATATTGTGGCTGTTCTTATTTTACCCCTTTAACAAAAATAAATTTTGCAGGAAATAAAAATATCCTATTTTTGTTTAGTTGCATAAACAACTATATGCCAAACAACCAATTTAAAAAAGGAGAGCTGTACAGCTTTATGACAGGTAAAGCCAGTACTGCAATAGCCCGGAGACTGCAGAAGAATTTTAAGCAGTCGGGTATTGATATCACCGTGGAGCAATGGAGTGTGCTGTATCATTTATGGAAGAACGACGGGATGAACCAGCAGGACCTGTGCAATGCCACATTCAGGGATAAACCCAGTATTACAAGACTGGTGGATAACCTGGAAAAACTGAAACTGGTAAAACGTAATGCGTCCAAGCAGGACAGGAGGATGAACATAATTGCTTTAACTGAAGAAGGCCGAGAACTGGAAGAAAAATGTATGGATATTGCCAACACCACGTTAAATGAAGCGCTGGAAGGCGTGACCAACGGGCAGGTGGAGATTGCCAAGGAAGTGCTGCAGACAGTATATGATAATTTGAAGTAGCTGATGGTTCATAGCTCATGGTTCATAGCAGTACAGTTGTATTAACCATGAACTATGAACAACTAACCAACAACAACAAACTACAAACAATAAAAACATCTTGCTATGAATACAACATCATCAACAGCCGCATCCCTTAAAGGTGGTGAATGGTTAATTAAAGAAA
>Ga0209023_10002809_pt1 | contig 21326 bp, 20 predicted proteins | sample LakOneMetagenome_FD_187468 | JGI IMG/M metagenome (GOLD analysis project Ga0209023, IMG submission 187468) | Freshwater and sediment microbial communities from Lake Erie, Canada (SPAdes) (version 2) | ecosystem: Environmental > Aquatic > Freshwater > Lentic | place: Lake Erie, Canada...
TGTTCGCCTGTGAGGAACAAGGAATTTTAACCAAAGACGGATTTAATGTTGCTACCGTTAATCAAGGAGCAGTATTAAAATATCATGGAACATTCGCGCCAACATCTGGAATTGCAGTAACTGGTGAAGCCAAAATTTATCTAGAAAACAATCAATATAAGGTTGTTCTTGACGGTTTTTCTGTTTCTAGTGGTCCCGATTTGAAAGTGTATTTGTCTAAAGCTGCCACTCCAAATGAGTTTGTGACTCTTGGGAATTTGACTTCTGCAACAGTGTATTCAATTCCGCAAGGTGTTGACGTGTCGGCTTATTCGCATGTGTTGATTCACTGTCAACAATACAATCACTTGTTTGCTATTGCTCAACTAATTCAAAATTAAGATTTATGAAATCGAAGATACACGAATACAAAAAAAACAATTATATAGTTATGAGTAAAAAGCTATTATTTATATTCCTATTATTCTTTGCTACAGAAGTTGTAAATGCACAAGGTTGTAGTGATGCAGGTATTTGTTCAATAGGACATTCTTTTGATACTTCTGAAAAGGCAACTAAAAACAGTGTTGAGGTTGCTGCAATTTATGGAAAAGGTGAGACCAATATTACTTATGTATCGCCATTTGTTTCTTATACTCGAAAGTTTTCTGAGCATTTTTCGTTAAATACCAAAGTAACTTTTTCGTCTGCAAATGGTGATTTTGGTACTCGAGCTACTTTTGGAGATGCCTTTTTAATTGGGAATTATATTTTTAAAGAAAAAAATAAAAAGCAATGGAGTGCCATTTTTGGATGGAAATTTCCGTTTACAAGTGCCAATAAAAAAATAAATGGTTATTCTATTCCGTTAGATTATCAAGCCAGTTTAGGAACTTTCGATTTGTTTTTAGGAACTAATTTTAAATACCATAAATGGGATTTTAATGCGGTTCTACAAGTTCCTGTTTTTAACAATAACAAGAATTCTTATTTCTCAGAATTTTCAGGAACTACCGATTTTCCTACGACTAATTTATTTCAACGCAAATCAGATGCGTTAGTTCGTGCTACTTATTCTTTGAAAACAAAAAATGAAAAATTTACGTTCAAGCCTAATGTTTTGTTTATTTATCATTTGGGTGAAGATAGCTTTGAAACCATTTTTGGTGAACGACAAATTATTTCTGGTTCGGATGGTTTAACTGTAAACGGGAATTTGATTTCTGCGTATAATTTCAATAAAACTAATAGTTTAGAATTGTCATTAGCAACCCCATTTGTGGTTAGAACAATTCGCCCTGATGGATTAACACGTAGTGTTGTAGCTAGTTTGATTTATAAAATTGCATTTTAATTCACTTTTTTTACTCAAATGTAAAGTAGCAGACAAAACCATTTTTAAACCTGTTCTACATTTGCTTCATCAATAAACAAAAACAAAAATATCATGAAGAAAATCATTCTTATAGTAATCGCATTTATTTCGATAACTACTTTCGCACAAACTGCTGCTAAAAGAGCATCAGCATTCAATTTAGAAAATAAAGTTGCCATACAAGGTTATGATCCAGTGGCTTATTTTACTCAGAAAAAAGCGGTAAAAGGAAAATCATCAATTACTTCAACTTATGAAGGTGTAATCTATCACTTCTCTACTCAAGCCAACAAAGACGCCTTTTTGAAAAGTCCTTCTAGCTATGAACCACAATATGGCGGATGGTGTGCTTATGCTATGGGAAGTTCTGGTGAGAAAGTAGAAATCGACCCAGAAACTTTTAAAATTGTCGAAGGTAAATTGTATTTGTTTTACAATGCTTATTTCAATAATACCTTGAAATCTTGGAACAAAGACGAAACCAATTTGAAGAAAAAAGCCGATACAAACTGGAAGAAATTTATTAACTAATTTAAAAACTATATTTATGAAAAACTCAATTTTAATTTGGATTGTTAAACTAACAGCGGTAATAATTCTTGTCCAAACCTTATTTTTTAAATTTACAGGAGCAGAAGAAAGTGTCTATATTTTTCAAACATTAGGTATCGAACCTCTTGGTAGAATAGGCTCGGGTGTGGTTGAATTAGTGGCGTCAATCTTAATTCTTATTCCTAGAACAACCTTATTAGGAGCGCTTTTAGCTTTAGGAACTATGGTAGGTGCTATTTTTTCACATATATTTGTGTTGGGAATTGTAGTGAAAAATGACGGAGGAACTTTATTTACATTAGCAATAATTACAACAATTTGTTGCTTGATTTTAGTGTATAATCAGAAAAATAAAATTCCTGATTTATTAAAACTAAAAATATAATTACACATATTTAGTGATAAATACGCATTAACAATACAAACAAAAAACTACTTTTATGCTCATTCCAGCAATCTACAAAACCCTTACTGAATTATCTGGTTTATTGACTCAGTTATCAGATGATGACTATTGTTGCCCTTGTCATGAGTTGAGTAATGCCACTATTGGTGAACACACTAGACATATTATAGAAATGTTTCAATGTCTTGAAAATCAATTTGAATCAGGAATTATAAATTATGATAACCGCAAACGTGATTATACTATTCAAACCAAAACCGTTTTTGCCAAAGAATGTATTGCCACTATTTTAAATCAAGTAGATAAAGAAAACAAGGAATTGCAATTACAGCAAATTGTGGATGGTGAGGAGCTTTTAATTCAAAGTAACTATCAACGAGAGTTGTTGTATAATCTTGAACATTGTATTCATCATCAAGCTTTAATAAAAGTGGCAATTATTCAATCTAATTCGGTTGCAATTGATGAAAATTTTGGTGTAGCTCGTTCCACAATTGAATACAGAAAACAATGTGCACAGTAAGTTTTGTCCATACTAACGGAAAATCGATTATTACATCCAATCGTGATGAAAAAGTAATTCGAGAAAGTGCTATTGCGCCTAAAAATTATTTAATCAATAATAAGAATATTATTTTCCCTAAAGATCAAAAAGCAGGAGGAACTTGGTTTGCAGTAAGCGAAGACGGAACTGTTGTAGTTCTGCTCAACGGCGCTTCTGAAAAACATCAATTGAAATCCAATTATCGAAAAAGTCGTGGGTTGATAGTTTTGGATTTAATAACGTCTAATTCGCCTATTTTAGAATGGGAAATTTTAGATTTAGAAGGTATAGAACCTTTTACTTTAGTGCTTTTTCAACAAGAAAAGTTGTATCAATTGCGCTGGAATGAAATCAAAAAAGAAACCATAGTTTTAGATGCAACCCAAAGTCATATTTGGTCTTCGTCAACATTATATGCTGCCGAGATTCGTCAGAAAAGAGCCGATTGGTTTTTTAACTTTATTGATTCTAATACGAATCTTGTTCCAGAAGATTTGTTCCATTTTCATCGCTATACCGAAAATCAAAATCAAGAACACGGATTGGTAATCAATAGAAGTGATGTATTAAAAACATTGAGCATCACGCAAGTTGTTATTGAAGACAATAAAGTGGAATTGTTTTATACCGATTTGATTGCTGAAAAAGAATTTTCAAATGCGTTTATAACTCTTTAACTAGTTGGAATGAAACTTTTTTTTCACAAACTTTTTCACTGGGAATATTGGCCATTTCAAGTTGTTTATGTGCCCATTTATTTTTTATGGGCTTATTATGCTTTAAAAGCGCGTTCGATTTTCTTTTTTAATTCGAGTAATCCAACCATGAAAAATGGCGGCTTTATTATGGATAGTAAAAAAGAAATTTATGATTTGATTCCGCAACAGTATTATCCAAAAACCCATTTTGTGAAAGAAAAATGCGATTTTGAAACCGTTACAACATTGTTGAGAAATTCGGAAATCAAATTTCCTTTTATAGCCAAACCCGATATTGGTTTGCGTGGTTCTGCGGTAAAAAAAATCAGCAATTTAGAAGAGTTAAAAACGTATCACAACAAAGCTAATTTTGATTATTTAGTGCAAGATTTAATTCCGTATGAACATGAAGTCGGAATTTTTTATGTTCGTTTTCCACATGAAAAAAAAGGCAGAATTACAGGAATAGTTTCCAAAGAATTTTTAATAGTGGAAGGAAATGGAATTTCTACTATCGAAGATTTAATTCTCCAAAATCCAAGATTTGAACTGCAGTTGCAAGTTTTAAAAATGGAGTATGGAGATGTATTGAAAGAGATTTTGCCAAAAGGAGAAAAACGAAATTTAGTACCATACGGGAATCATGCTCGTGGCGCTAAATTTATCGATGCAAGTCATTTAATTTCAGATAAATTAACCAAAATAATTGACGATATGTGTTTGCAAATTGACGAATTTTACTTTGGTAGAATGGATTTAATGTATCTCAATTGGCAGGATTTAGAAGAAGGCAAGAACTTCCAAATAGTTGAATTAAACGGAGCTGCAAGTGAACCTACACATATTTATGATCCAAAACATTCACTAATCTTTGCATGGAAAGAGTTGGCGAGGCACATCAATTATATGTATAAAATTAGTGTTCAAAATCGTAAACGCGGATTCAAATATCTTTCCCATAAAGACGGAATGAAACAATATCGAATGCACCTAGCGCAAAGTGCTAAAATTGTAAATTTTTAATGCAAATCATAAAGAACATTTTTGTTGGTTTTCTCGTTAGTTTCATAGGTTCAATTCCTTTGGGATACCTCAATATTGTTGGTTATGATATCTACAGAAACTCTGGTATAAATTCAGCAATTCATTATTTATTAGGTGTAATTTTAGTTGAATTTTTCGTAATTTTTTGCACGCTTGTTTTTGCCAAAAAACTAACTAGTAATCTAAAGTTAATTCGATTTATTGAAGCTTTTTCTATACTATTTATGTTTGTTTTGGCTTATGTGTTTTTCTCCAGTGGCAATTCAGAACATCTCAATAGCACTATTAGTTCTAGTGTTTCACAACATTTTTTCCTCGCTGGAATACTTCTCAGTAGTACTAACTTTATTCAAATTCCGTTTTGGTTGAGTTGGAATCTGTATTTGTTGAACGGAAATTATATTGAAGTTTCTAATTACAGAAAATATTTTTATGTGTTCGGAACAGTGACTGGAACCTTTTTTGGAATGTTAGTGTTAATTTTAAGCTTAAATTTCTTGACACTTCAAACCGATTTTTTGTCAAAATATCTAATGAGAATAATCATTCCATTGGTTTTTGTGGGATTAGGATTTCTTCAAGGAATAAAATTTTATAAGAAATATTCTAAATAAATTTCATTTCTCAACTTTTAGTATCTTTACGACAATAAAATTGAAAATGAAAAACGTTATTATCACCGGAACGTCTCGTGGAATAGGATTGGAATTGGCTTTAGAATTTGCTCAAAAAGGGCATCAAGTATTAGCCGTTTCTAGAAAAATTCCAGAGCAACTGTTAGGAAATCCTAAAATCACATGCCTTTCTATTGATATGTCTGTTGAAGATGAGATGCATGAAATAGATAAATTCATAGCATCAACTTGGAAAAAAGTAGACATCCTTATTCACAATGCTGGTTGCTTGTTGAACAAACCTTTTTCACAAACGTCACAGTCTGATTTTGAACGGGTGTATAAAGTCAACGTTTTTGGGGTTGCAAATTTAACTCGCATTTGCCTGCCTTACATGAATAAAGGAAGTCATGTGGTTTCTATTAGTTCTATGGGAGGTATTCAAGGAAGTGTAAAATTCCCAGGATTGTCAGCTTATAGTTCTAGTAAAGGTGCACTAATCACACTTTCTGAATTATTAGCAGAAGAATACCGTGAGCAAGGTGTTGCCTTCAATGTTTTGGCATTGGGTTCGGTACAAACTGAAATGTTAGCCGAAGCTTTTCCGGGATATCAAGCACCAATTTCTGCCAAAGAAATGGCAGATTATGTTTTTAATTTTGCGCTAACCGGAAACGTCTATTACAACGGAAGAGTGTTACAAGTTTCATCTACCACACCTTAATTTTGAGTGAAGTTTTAGCTAAATATTTGCCAGAACATGCTGTACAAATGTGCTTCGATTTGATTAAAAGCAACAGTGTACATCTCAAAATCGTTAATGAACGACAAACGCGTCATGGCGATTATCGAAAAGCACTTTCGGGCAAACATGAAATTACGGTCAATGCCAATTTAAACAAATACCGATTTTTGATTACCTTGGTTCATGAAATTTCACATTTAGCCGCTTTTGAAAAATTTGGTCGAAATATTAAACCGCATGGAGTAGAGTGGAAGATGACTTTTCAAAGGTTGATGGTGCCTTTTATTCGCCCAGAAATTTTTCCGCATTCAGTCTTGCCTTTGGTGGCCAATCATTTTAGAAACCCTACAGCAAGTAGTGATACTGATGCAAAGTTGGCCTTTGCATTAAAGCAATTTGACGAACGAAAACCCGACGTGCATTACATTCATGAAGTGCCAAGTGGAAGTTTGTTTAGAATAAAAAATGGCAGAGTTTTTCAAAAAAAAGGACTTCGAACCAAACGATACGAATGTATTGAGGTGCAAACGGGTAGAACTTTTTTGTTTAATGCTAATGCAGAAGTAGAAATAATTCCAGGATAATAACAGGTCATCGAAGGAAATCGTCAGTTTAAAGAAAGAAAATGGCATTTAGAATCTTCTCCACATTTTTATATCTTAATATAAATACCTTTGTAAGAGAAATTCATAAAAATAATAGGAGTTATATTTTAACTTAGAACACAAAAAAATGAATAAAAATTATTACGCAATATTAATGGCTGGTGGTGTTGGTTCACGATTTTGGCCAGTTAGTACAACCGATTTTCCTAAACAATTTCATGATATGTTGGGTTCGGGTGATACTTTGATACAGAAAACATTTAGTCGATTGTCTAAATTGATTCCGGTTGAAAATATATTGATTTTAACCAACGAACGCTATAATGGATTGGTTTTAGAGCAATTGCCGATGGTAAAACAAGACCAAGTTTTATTGGAACCGGCAATGAGAAATACCGCGCCATGTATATTATATGCATCGTTAAAAATTCAAAAAATGAATCCGGATGCTGTGATGGTTGTGGCTCCAAGTGACCATTGGATTGAAGATGAAAATGAATTTGCGGCTAATTTGCAGCAATGTTTTGATTTTTGTCAAAAAGAAGATGCCTTAATGACTTTAGGAATTCAACCCACGTTTCCAAACACAGGTTTTGGATATATTGAATTTGATAAATCAGACGAAAATCCAATAAAAAAAGTAAATCAATTTCGAGAAAAGCCCGATTATGAAACGGCTAAATCATTTTTAGAAGCTGGAAATTTTCTTTGGAATGGGGGTATTTTTATTTGGTCTGCCAAATCGATTACTTCGGCATTTGAAAAATTCCAACCTCAAATGAATGGGTTGTTTCAAAAAGGATTAGAATCGTATAATACCCATTCTGAAAAACAATTTATTGATGAAAATTATCCCAATGCAGAAAACATTTCGATTGATTATGCGGTGATGGAAAATGCGAAAAACGTATATGTTTTGCCAGCGACTTTCGATTGGAATGATTTAGGAACTTGGGGCTCATTACACGATAAACTAGATAAAGACGATCAAAATAATGCGGTGGTAAATGCGACTGTTATTCTTGAAAATGCTTCAAATAACATTATTAGATCTGAAGGAAAGAAAATAATTATTATTGACGGTTTAGACGATTATATTATAGTTGACAAAGACAATGTTTTAATGATTTACCCTAAAAGTAAAGAACAAGATATAAAACGAATAACCGCAATGGTTGATAAGTTGTAAAAGAAAAGGAGTCAATTTGGCTCCTTTTTTTATTTATTGACGCAACTAATTTGTAAAAAGTGTATCTTTATAAAACAGTAATTACAATTATGAGTTTATGAAAAGCCAATCTAAGATATTTATAAGCCTTATTTTCTTTTTAGTGCAATTTTCACAGGCTCAGTTAGCTAATTTTTCTTTAACGGTAACAAAAACGGATGAAACGTGTACGGGTAATGGTTCACTTTCTTTTAGTGTTTCTGGTACAACTACAGGTGCTACAATTACATATAGTATTTATAAGTTTCCGAATTTAACAACACCAATTGCAGTTACAGTTGCTCCTAATTTTACAGGTTTAGCATCGGGTAATTATCGAGTAATTGCAACACAAACATTAGGTAATTTAAGTAATTCACAGCAACAAGACATTCAAATTATAGATGCTCGCACGGTTGTCACCTATCAATTGTCGAGTCAAGCGGTTAGTTGCAATATTGGGAATTTAACCGTGAGTGTGTTGTCAGGAAATCCAATTAGTTATGAAATTATTTCAGGCCCGGTTATTGTTCCTCCACAATCCTCCAATGTTTTTCAGAATTTACCTTCAGGAACGTATAATGTCAGAGTAAATGATAATTGTGGAGAAGGTGTTGTGCAATCGTATACGTTGACTTTTTCAAATCCACCGAATTTAGTTTTAGATTCCTTTCATTCAAATTGTCAGTTTAATTCTTGCAATACCCTATCAGGATATTTTAATATCACTTCTTTTTTTAATACTACCATACGATATCCGTTAACGATTCAAACTACCGTTTTTCCACCGGCATCTGGAACGCCAATTGTATTGAATCAGATCATTAGTTCAGGAAATCCAACAACACAAGATGTTTTTTTAACACTGCCATTTTATTATAATCAATTGTATACATTTAATGTTCAGGTGACAGATGCTTGTGGAAATATATACCATAGTGATGGCAATCAGATTATCAAACAGCTTAGTGTTAGTGCAGCGTATACTTATAGTAATTGCCTTAAAGGAATTGATATTACTGCCTGTAATTTTGTGCCTCCTTATACAGTAAACTTTGTATTTGCCCCAGCGGGATTTAATCCAACTACTTTTAATGCCAATCATCCTGGCCCATTCAGTAGTAATGCTGCCTATATTTCAACAGCAACTAATAACATGCCCAATGGGACTTATATTATTGAAATTACAGATGCTTGTGGACATTCGGCACAAACACAAGTAGAAATTGTACCGCCCGGTCCAAAATATCTTTTAATTCCAAATCCAGATATTTGTAGTACTCAAATAATTGTTCAAATTTATTCCGATATTGTTTCGGCAATCATCACTACGGCACCAGCAACCCTAAATCATACCTTGCCTTATGACGTTTCTTTTAACATCAGCAATGGTATTTTTAATATGGCGTTACCTGCAGGCACTTATGTGATTGAAGGTTCAGATGTTTGTGGTAATTTATATAATTTCACTATTGAAGTTCCTCCCAAAATAATAGATGTAACTGCTTTAGGGATTAATGTCACAGGCTGTTCTGGAGCCAATGGTGCCATAGATATTACAGCAATTGGGGCGCTTTTGTCATCAATAATTATTACTCAAGCACCATCTGCTTATAACCAAACACTGCCTTATGATGCTTCTGGAAGTATAAATACAACCTATTTTACTACGGCACACATCATGTATCTTCCAAGTGGGAATTATACTTTGAATATCACCGATAGTTGTGGGAATCATTATATTAAAACAGTTACTATTACCACCGTTATTTCACAAGCACCTTTAGTTTTTTATGATAAGAAAGGATGCGGTGAAAATTATGATTCTATTTCGCTTTCGAGTCCCAATGGAGCCCTTCAGAGTGTAATTATTACGGCTGCTCCATCGAGTTTTCCTTTTCCTTTGCCCTACAATGCTTCTTCAAATATTAACAGCGGAGGCTACTTTTACATGAACTCATTACCCGAAGGCACTTATGTATTTTATTCTAAAGATATTTGTAATGTAGAGCGAACAGAAACGCTACAATTATTAGGATATCATGTTGTTAATAATTCTATACAAGTACTACCCAATTGTGGTTCTTTTAATTTGGACATGCATTTTCAGGATAATAATCCTTCGCTTCATGGGTTTTGGTTGCAAAAGTATGATGCAGTTTCAAATCAATGGGTGCATCCTTACACCAATGTTCCTTATCCAGCAAACTCAGTACCGAATGCTTCTAATTCCTATCAGTTAACCAACAATACGGTGAATTTTAACATAGCCGTTTTAGGTACTTTTAGAGTGGTGATGGAATATAGTTATTATTCCAATGCGACATCAGTATTAATCACTTGCGTTGAACCAGTAAAAACATTTGATTTTACTGGAGAATTGAAAATTATTTCTGCCTATATATTGCCTTGTTCCAATGGTGTTTCACAGGTGGTTATTGTCGCCAATGGAACACCTCCACTACACTATAAAATTACAACCAAAGATGGATTGCCATTTTTCATTGATAATTTAAATTCCAATATCTTTTCGGGATTGCAACCAGGAATATATAATTTTAGAGTGGAAGATTTTTGTGGAAATATAGTTAATCGTCTTTTTGATATTACTTCTTTACCCGAACCAGCGATTACTCCAAATAATTTATGTAGTGGATTGAATGGTTCGTTATCTGTTCAACCTTTGGCTTTTTTAAATTACCAATGGTGGGAAGGAACCAATACTACTACCATATTAAGTACTACCAATGTGTTGTCGTTTAATCCATTTTCTAATACGACTTCGCCAGGCACCTATTATGTTAGAGTTTATTCTTCGGATGGAACTTCATGTGTCGATAAAATTCTTTCATATACTATTCCAGCTGTGAATGCTCCAAATGCAGGATTGGATGGTAATTTGGTAATTTGTGGAACTTCTGGTGGAATTAATTTGTTTTCGTTATTGGTTGGCACTTATGATACAGGAGGTGTGTGGCAAGAGACTACTTCAAGTGGCATGTTGTCGGGTAGTAGTTGGCTTCCTGTTGGCATTCCATTTGGGACCTATGTTTTTAAATATACGGTTTCAGGATTTTGTAATAGTACCGATGATGCTATTGTAACCATTCAGTTTAATTCAGCTACAGATATTCCAGTAATTGCGGTTAATCCAACGTATTGTTCGGGAGAAACCATTCAATTTAATATTCAAAATTTTGTAAATGCGACGTATCAATGGAGTGGACCAAATAATTTTTTATCGACACTTCAAAATCCAACTATAGCGAATAGTACAGTGGAACATTCCGGTATTTATACTGTAATTGTTACTGCAAATGGATGTTCATCATCCTCAACAGTTTATGTAGTAGTGCATCCAGTTCCAAGTTATACTTATGATGCCTCTTGTTTGGGCGGAGCGTATACGGTTATAATCGTTCCAGTTGATGATTCGTTTAATGCAAATACAGCAACCTATCAGTGGACAGGGCCTAATGGTTTTACGAGTTCTCAAAATCCATTAATTTTAACCAATCAGCCTAGAGGCGATTATTCAGTAGTAGTGACCAACACGGAAGGTTGTTCGATTCCTCAAACTATTAATATAGTAAATACTTTTTGTGATTTTCCAAACGTTATTACGCCCAATAATGACGGAAATAATGATAATTTTGATTTAACTGGATATGATGTGGCGGTATTTCAAGTTTATAATAGATGGGGAAGATTGGTTTATGAACAAAATAATTACACCAATCAGTGGTACGGACAAAACAAAAACGATGAAATGTTACCCGATTCAACCTATTATTATTACTTACAAATGCGATCTGGAGAGGAGAAACACGGTTGGGTTTTGATAACAGCTAAATAATGCTTTTATTCTTCTTTGTTCTGAGCTTTTCTGATTTTTTTGAAAAGATTAGAGGAATATACAAAGTCAACAATAGCTTCATTATCGGTTTTGAAGATTTCTTTTTTAGAGCCTTCCCAAGCTAAAATACCTTCTTTTAAAAAGACTATTTTTTCGCCAATTTCCATAACCGAATTCATGTCGTGGGTATTGATTACGGTTGTAATATTATATTCTTTTGTAATTTCTTGAATTAAATTATCAATTACAATAGCTGTTTTTGGATCTAGACCTGAATTCGGTTCGTCACAAAATAAATATTTCGGATTGTTTACAATAGCTCTGGCAATGGCAACGCGTTTTTGCATTCCACCTGAAATTTCTGATGGTTTTTTGTGGTTCGCATTGATTAAATTTACTCTTTGAATAACAATGTTTACGCGTTCTTTTATTTCTTCTAGTGATTTGTTTGAAAACATTTTTAATGGAAATCCAATATTTTCTTCAACAGTCATACTATCAAATAAGGCACTTCCTTGAAAAACCATACCGATTTCGGTACGTAAAGCACGTTTTTCATCGGCATCTAAGTCAGAATAAATTCTACCATCAAAGGAGATGGTTCCCGAATCGGGAGTGAAAATTCCCAACAACGATTTTAGTAAAACGGTTTTACCCGAACCACTTTGTCCGATTATTAAATTGGTTTTTCCAGTTTCAAAAGTAGTTGTAATTCCTTTTAATACTTTAGATTCGCCAAACGATTTTTCTACATTTTTAACTTCGATCATTAGGTTAAAAGTAATTGAGTTAGCACATAGTTTGAAAGGATAATAACCACACTGGTCCATACAAATGAAACCGTACTCGCTTTTCCAACTTCCAAAGCACCACCTTTCATATAATATCCATGAAATGAAGGAATTGTAGCTAGAATTAAGGCAAAAAGTAAGGTTTTGATAAAAGCATATTCAATATGATATGGTATGAATTCGGTTTGTAACCCTGTAATAAATTCATTACTTGATACAAATCCACCATACACACCAGCAATCCATCCACCCAAAATACCAAGAAACATGGCAATTCCGATAAGAAATGGATACAAGAGCGAAGCTATTATTTTCGGAAATACAAGATAGTTTAAGGAGTTTACCCCCATTACTTCTAACGCATCAATTTGTTCGGTTACACGCATTGTACCGATACTTGATGTGATGAATGAGCCCATTTTTCCGGCCATAATAATAGAAATAAAGGTTGGCGCAAATTCTAATATGATGGACTGTCGAGTTGCAAAACCGATAAGTTCTTTAGGAATAAGAGGATTGGTTAGATTTAAAGCTGTTTGAATAGAAACAACACCTCCAACAAAAAAAGATATGAATGCTACAATACCAAGTGAATCAATGATTAAATCGTCAATTTCTTTGAAAATTAAGCCTTTCATCACCGACCATTTAGTAGGTTTGTTAAAGACTTCTTTCAGCATTAGAAAGTATTTTCCTATTTGCGATAAATAGCGAACAAGCATCATAGTTTTAAAATATGGTCAAAAATACTAAGAAGATATGAGTTATAAGTTATGCGTTAGCAGTTTTTAACTTAAAACAATTTTTCTTTCATTTTTTTAAGTCGATACTTGCGAATAAAAGCGGCTTGTTCTTCGGTTACTAAAAGTGGTTTTTTAGCCGATTTGGCTTTCCAAAAACCTTTAATATAATCTATGAAAAGCAAGGGTTTTCTTTTCATCAAAGCTAATTTCGCCGAGGCTATAGCTGTTATTAAGAACCCGTATCCCAAGCAATAAAAGGCTTCGCCTTGTTTGTAACGTGCTGTTTTATTATAATTTGCACCAGTAGGTTTTAGGTGTTTTACTTTTAAAGTAGCATCAGTAACTACTTTCCAATGGTAGAATTTACAAAGTAATTCATCAACTGTATCCCAACCCATCGCTTGTTTTAAGCCGCCAATTTGTTTGAAAGTTTCTTTTCGATACGCTTTAAAAGCACCTCGAATGTGGTCTTTATCGGTAAGGTTTTCTAAAATATAGTTACCTTCTTTTTCGATGTAAGCAAAACCTCCAACCATTCCAATCGAATCATCCGATTTAAAATGTTCAATAATAGTTTCAAAATAGTGGTTTGGAAATATTAAATCGGCATCCACTTTTACTATAATTTCATAATTTTCATCTAACGTTTCTAAGCCTTTTTGAAACGCTTGAATTACTTTACTTCCAGGTAAATGAATAGCGTCAGAAGTTTTGTTAACCAAAGTAATGAAAGGATATTTAGATACAAATGAAGTAACAATTTCAACAGTTTTATCGGTAGAATTGTCATTCACAACAACTATTTTTTTGGGTAAAACCGTTTGTGCTACTAACGATTGTAGTGTTAAAGCAATAAAAGATTCTTCGTTGTGTGTTGGGATAACAATATAATAATTCATCATTGGTATTTTTTGATTTTGTAAAATTATGAAAACAATAAAACTAAAAAGGGATTTCCGTTAAGAAATCCCTTTTTAATATAAAGTGAGTTAGGTTTAATTAGTCTGCATTTGCTAATTCAGTCTTTTTTTCAGTAGAAATGTTATCTGCTTTTTTCTTAGTAAAAGCTTCAATACTATCATAAACTACAGGAATAATTTCTTTACCTGATTTATCGATAAAGCCTAATTTGTCTTTTTTGTCTTTAACTAACGCCCAGTTTCTTCTAATTCCGTCGAATTTTTCAATACTTGCGTATTTTAATGGAACAATAATATTTCCATCAGTGGTAATGAATCCTGTTAATCCTTGTGATTCAACAGAAGCCCAATCTTTAGTGTATTCACCGAATTTTCCGATTTTGTCATAAACAGGCGGAACTACTTCTTTTCCAGCTTCGTTGATGAATCCAAATTTACCATCTTTTTTTACAAGAGCCCAACCTTGGTTGTATTCATTGTAATCACTAATTGATTCGTATTTTGGTTCTACGACTATCTTACCGTTTTTGTCTACAAATCCGAATAAGTTATTCAATTCAACTTTTGCCCAATTGGCGTGAACCTTATCAAAATCTTCAATGAAATTGTATTTTGGTGGAATTACTTCAATTCCTGATTCATTAATAAGTCCAAAACGTTCATCAGATTTAACGATGAATAATTTTTGACCGAAAGAACAAGTAACTAAAAATAGCATGCTGATTGAGAAAATTTTTTTCATGTTTAATAGGTTTTTAGGGGTTTTATTTTTTTATGTTTTTAACGAGACAAACATATAAATAAAAATCGATTAAGTGCTAAAAAAACAAGACAAAATGCACTATTTTATTAAAATTAACATAATTTATAAAATAAACCTTACAAAAAAAACATCTATATATAAGAAAAAGATTAATTTGATGTTTTAGGGTCAAAAAAAAATCATCCGAAGATGATTTGTGAAATTATTTTTATGCTTTTTCAGCATAAACTATATAGTATCGTGGGGTGAAATAGCGTAATAAAGGCCTGAATCCGATTTTTTTAACCGGATGTGTGAATTTCTCTCTGGCGGTTATTTTCCATCCTGTTTTTTCTAATAACCAATCCAATTGCCAATCTTCAAATTCGTGAAAATGACGGTCCCACATATCGGTTCTACTTCTATAGGCTGGGGAAAACCACAGACGTAACGGAATTGAAATTAGAAGTTTATCACATTTTACATTTTGTAAAACGGTATACGGATTCAATAAATGCTCAAATATTTCAAATGCCGTAAAAACAGTATACGTTTCGTTTTGTAAGGCAGTTTGATCGTTGTCTAAGTCTTCACCTTTAGTGTTTTTAACGGTATATCCATTTTCTTCCATAATTTTAGAAAAAGGATTAGGAACACCTAAATCAAAAATAGTTTCGGAAGTGGTAATATGTTTCTGTAAAAATTCTAAAGTATGCTTGAATCGCTTATTAGGAAATGTTTTTTCGTACATTTTTTTGAGTTGCAAAGTTATAAAGTTGCGAAGTTACAAAGTTTATTACATTTTGTATACAATAGCATTGATATTCATACCAGCTCCAACTGAAGCAAATAAGATAACATCACCTTTATGAATTTCCTGATTTTCGATTTGCCCTTTAACAAGAGAATCGTATAAAGTTGGGACAGTAGCTACACTCGAATTCCCTAATTTATGTATGCTCATAGGCATAATTCCGTCTGGCGGTGTTAAGTCGTATAGTTTGTAAAAACGCTGAATAATGGCTTCGTCCATTTTTTCATTGGCTTGATGAATCAGTATTTTTTTCACTTGACTAATTTCAATGCCGCTATGATCCAAGCATTCTTTCATGGCGTTTGGCACGTTGCTTAAAGCAAATTCGTAAATTTTTCTACCATGCATTTTAATGTAACGAACGTCAGGATTGTGTTCTTTGTTAAAAGAACCGCCAAAAAATAAATAATGTGCCTCGTCATAGGCAAATGTAGCCGACTCATGAGCTAAAATTCCGCCTTCGCTTTCGGTGGCTTCAATAACTGTAGCGCCAGCACCATCAGAATATATCATAGAATCTCTATCGTGTGGATCAACAACTCTAGATAATGTTTCAGCTCCAATGACCAAACATTTTTTTGCCATTCCAGCTTTAATAAATGCCGTCGCTTGAATAACGCCTTCAACCCAACCCGGACAACCAAAAAGCATGTCATAGGCAACGCATTTTGGATTTTTAATTCGTAAATTATGCTTTACTCTAGTAGCCAAACTAGGTAATAAATCGGCTTGGATAGCACCTTTTTTTTGGTTTCCAAAATTGTGAGCAAATATTATGTAATCTAAGGTTTCAGGGTCGATTTTAGAGTCTTCAATAGCTCTTTTAGCGGCAATGAATGCAATGTCAGATGTTAATAAGTCATCGGTTACATAACGTCTTTCTTCAATTCCGGTAATCCCTTTGAATTTATGTGTAATCACTTCGTTAGGTTGTGCAAAAGGAGTACCGTCTTCATTTAAGAATGTATGATTAGAAAAATCAGAATTAGATACAATTTCGGATGGGATATAACTTCCAGAGCCAGTTATTTTTATGTTCATTTCAAATAAATTACATGACGAATTTATTAATAATTATTTTATTATTTCGGAATCACATTGACAAATAGTTTTTTATTATCAAATGTTTAAAAAAATGTTATTTTAATTATTGATGTTGTAATTATTCGTCTTTTTGTTGGGCGATTTTAATTTGCATGATGGTCGATAAGTTGTGTGCCATATTTTTCATTCGTTCACAATTAAAGCCTTCAAAATTTTCGTTTATTGCGGCTTCAAAATGAGCTAACCAAATTTCAAATAATTCTTTCGATAAATAAGATTTCATATTGACATCCAAATGAATCTGAGTAAGATTGTTGTAATAACCTCCTGTACCCAAAATGGCTTGCGACCAAAAAGTGACCAAAATAGGTAAATGTTCTTCCAGTTTTATTTTAACCACATCCGTGAAAATGTAACTGATTTTTTCATCGGCTAATAGTTTTTTGTAGAAATCCTCTACTATTTTATATAAATCCTCTTGATTTTGAACGTCATTCATTTTTTAAAAAATTAAAATACAAAGGTACTTCTTTACCTATTTATTAATCTGATTATTATCATTTTTTGAAAATAAATAAGGTTTCAAATTTTCACTTGAAACCTTATTTAAAGACATTGATGAATATATAGTAATTTACATGTATGCTTCAATTGGAGCACAACTGCACACTAAATTTCTATCACCATAGGCTTCGTCAACACGACGTACCGTTGGCCAGAATTTATTTTCAGAAATGTATTCTAAAGGAAAAGCCGCTTGTTCTCTAGTATAAGGATACGTCCAACTGTCATTGGTTACCATAGCTAAAGTGTGGGGTGCATTTCTTAAAATATTGTCTACATCTTCTTTAGTAGAAGAAGCAATTTCTTTACGAATGGAAATCATGGCATCGCAAAAACGATCCAATTCTTCTAAATCTTCAGACTCAGTTGGTTCAATCATTAGCGTACCTGCTACAGGAAAAGATACTGTTGGAGCATGAAAACCATAATCCATTAATCGCTTAGCAATATCGGTAACTTTAATACCGTGTTCTTCAAATGCTCTACAATCTAAAATCATTTCGTGTGCAGCACGTCCCATTTCACCAGAATATAAAATTGGATAATGTTCTTCCAAACGCACTTTCATGTAATTAGCATTCAAAATAGCGTATTTAGTAGCATTAGTAACACCTTCTGAACCTAACATTGTAATGTAACCATACGATATTAAACAAACCAAAGCCGATCCATAAGGTGCAGCAGATATAGCTGTAATAGCTTGGTCGCCACCCGTTGGAATTATAGGGTTAGTTGGTAAAAACGGTACTAATTTTTCGTTTACACAAATTGGTCCAACACCTGGTCCACCACCTCCGTGAGGAATAGCAAAAGTTTTGTGTAAGTTTAGGTGACATACATCAGCTCCAATTGTAGCCGGATTGGTCAATCCCACTTGTGCATTCATGTTGGCACCATCCATATATACTAATCCACCATTTTCATGAATCAATTGTGTGATTTCGCAAATAGCACTTTCAAACACTCCATGAGTTGAGGGATAGGTTACCATTAAACAAGAAAGATTAGCTGCGTGTTCAATAGCTTTTGCTCTCAAATCTTCCACATCAATATTGCCGTTATCCATGGTTTTGGTAACGATAATTTGCATTCCTGCCATGGCAGCTGATGCTGGATTAGTTCCGTGAGCCGAAGCCGGAATCAAACACACATTTCGGTGGTGGTCACCTCGTGATAAATGATAAGCACGAATGGTCATTAAACCTGCATATTCACCTTGTGCACCCGAATTGGGTTGTAATGTAGTGCCTGCAAAACCAGTAATAACGTTTAATTGTTGTTCTAATTTTTTCAGCATTATTTGATATCCTCCTGCTTGCTCTACAGGAGCAAAAGGGTGGATGCTGTTCCAATTTGCCATAGATAAAGGCAGCATTTCGGCTGCAGCATTCAATTTCATAGTACAAGAACCTAACGATATCATCGAGTGATTTAACGATAAATCTTTGCGTTCTAATTTTTTGATGTAGCGCATCAACTGACTTTCAGAATGGTAGTTGTTGAAAACATCGTGAGTCAAGAATGTAGATGTTCTTTCTAATGCACTAGAGAAGTTATTGTTGGTATTCAATTCAGAAATAGCGAAAATGTCTTTTCCAGTGGCTTCTGCAAAAATGGCAACAATTTGATTCAAGTCATTTAGTGAAGTAGTTTCGTTTAATGAAATTGAGATAGTTTCTCCATCAATATAAAAGAAATTTACTTCGTGTTTCTCGGCAATTGTTTTCACTTTAGCCGCATCCGCTTTAACAGCTATAGTGTCAAAGAACGAAGTATTTATGTTGTAAACACCTAATTTGTTTAAGGCATCTGCCAAAGTTACCGCAGAAGCATGTACTTTATTGGCAATGTATTTCAATCCTTTTGGTCCGTGATATACCGCATACATTCCGGCCATAACGGCCAATAAAACTTGAGCGGTACAAATGTTAGACGTTGCTTTTTCACGTTTGATGTGCTGCTCACGAGTTTGCAGCGCCATTCGTAAAGCTCTGTTGCCGTTGGTGTCAATGGTAACTCCAATGATTCTTCCTGGCATCGAGCGTTTGAATTCTTCTTTAGTAGCAAAAAAAGCGGCGTGTGGTCCACCATAACCCATCGGAATACCGAAGCGTTGTGAAGTTCCTACTACCACATCGGCACCCATTTCTCCCGGAGGAGTCAACTTTACTAAGGATAAAATATCAGCGGCAACGGCTACTTTAATTTCATTAGCTTTAGCTTTAGCAATAAATCCAGCATAATCGTTTACCTGACCGAATTTACCTGGGTATTGTAAAATAGCTCCAAAAAAGTCAGTAGAGAAGTCAAAGTTTTCGTGATTCCCAACTACTAATTCAACCCCAATAGGCGTAGAACGTGTTTGTAAAACAGAAAGAGTTTGAGGTAATATTTCTTCAGAAACAAAGAATTTGTTTACGTTATTTTTCTTTTGATCACGAGAGCGAACATCAAATAACAGTGCCATGGCTTCTGCTGCTGCAGTTCCTTCGTCTAACAAAGAAGCATTAGCAATTTCCATTCCGGTTAATTCGATAACAGTGGTTTGGTAATTCAAAATAGCTTCCAAACGACCTTGAGCAATTTCGGCTTGATACGGCGTATATGCGGTATACCAACCCGGATTTTCAAAAATATTCCTTTGAATTACCGCAGGAACAATTGCAGGATGATAGCCCAATCCGATGTAGGATTTAAACACTTTGTTTTTCTTTCCTAATTCTTGAATGTGTGATAAATACTCATATTCGGTCATTGGAGTATCCAATTCCAACTCTTTTTTGAGACGAATATTGTCCGGCACAGTTTCATAAATTAACTGGTCAAGACTTTCAACTCCAACGGTTTTAAACATATGTTGTAGGTCGTTCTCACGTGGACCTATGTGGCGTAATGCAAATGCGTCTGTTCTCATTTGATGATAATAAATATAAAGTTTGTGTGTGTTGTTTTGAATCTAAAACGAGTTCAGATTAAAGCACACAAAAGTAATTATTAAACTTCTATTTTTAAGTTAAACAAGACGTAATATTTTGAGAATTTGTTAACCAAAAACGAGTCTTATTAACAGAATGATTAGTTTTGTAGTATGCTACTTTTAAAGAAACTTCTCGATTTTTATATCAATTCAAGTATTCATGTCGCTTTGGCTGTATTTTCGTTGGTTAAAATGACACAAATTCTATTTGAAATTTACCATGAAGAACCCACGGCATGGTTTGCTTTTTTCGGCACTATAGTAGGGTACAATTTTGTGAAATACGACGCTTTGGCTCGAATCCAAAAACGGTCTATGCGAAACCAGTTGAAAGCCATTACGGTAGTTAGTTTTTTATCTTTGATTGCTACTGGTTATTATTTTTTTCAACTTCAAAGAACTACTCAAATAATTGGTTTTGTGTTTCTGGCCATTACCTTGTTATATACTTTGCCGTTCTTTCCCAATCGAAAAAATGCTAGAAATTGGGCCGGAATTAAGATTTATATTGTAGCGTTATGTTGGGTAGGCGTGACTCTTTTTTTACCCATAATTAATAATAGATTGCCTTTAGATAGTGCTGTTTTATTAGTGGCCTTGCAACGATTTATTCTGATTTTTGTTCTGATTTTAATTTTTGAAATTATCGATTTGCCTTTGGATGATCCTCATTTAAAAACGGTTCCACAACAAATCGGTATTTTTAAAACAAAACTGATTGGCGTTTTTCTAATGATTTTGTTTGTTGGATTGGAGTTTTTCTCTAGTAATTTTAAGTTTCAAATTGTAGTATTAAAATCAATATTGGCGCTAATTACAATACTCTTTTTACTGTTCTCAAACGAAAAGCGATCCCGTTATTATAGCTCTTTTTGGGTAGAGAGCATACCTGTTTTTTGGTGGTTATTACTATTATTTCTCAATCGTATAAATTATATGGGTTAAGTAGCCACAGAGAAGAATTGGAGCAATCCAAAATGGATAACTAAACACATCATCAAGATTGAAATTTCTGAAGTAAAAAAAGATGATAAAGAAGAGTATTGAAAATAAAAAGTAATAAGGAATTAGTTTGTTCTTTTTATATTTAATCCATAAAATTAAAG
>Ga0209023_10002810_pt1 | contig 21325 bp, 22 predicted proteins | sample LakOneMetagenome_FD_187468 | JGI IMG/M metagenome (GOLD analysis project Ga0209023, IMG submission 187468) | Freshwater and sediment microbial communities from Lake Erie, Canada (SPAdes) (version 2) | ecosystem: Environmental > Aquatic > Freshwater > Lentic | place: Lake Erie, Canada...
CGGGCCCCTCCCTCTCTCTATGAGAGAGGGGTTCCGAGGGCCGCTCACCACCATTTTCAGAAGTCGCGACCGTCCGCTATCCGACGACCGCAGGCTGGCGCTGACCATCAATCAAACCGGCGGGCTGGGTTCAGCCACGGAGGCCTGACAGCCGCCCCAAGTTCATAGAACCGTGGCGACTGTCTGACAGACCCCTACCCCACCGCCGCGAGGCGCGAGAGCGCCGCTTCCAGCTTGGCCTTGGCGGCTTCAGCTTCGGCGAGGCGCTCGCGGTTTTCGGTGATCGCCTCTTCCTTGGCGCGGGCCAGGAAGTCGGGATTGCCCAGCTTCTTGGCGGCCTTGTCGATGTCGACGGCGTGGCCGGCGATTTCCTTGGTCAGACGCGCCTTTTCGGCCGCCAGGTCGATGAACTCGGCGATGGCCAGGGCGCCGGTCGCCTCGCCCAGCACGAAGGGCACCGCGCCGGTCGGCGGAGCATCAGCCTCACGGGCGCTGTCCAGGCGGGCCAGGGTCAGCAGCAGGTCGCGGTGACGAGCCAGACGGGCCCTGGTCTCGGCGCTGGCGCCGATCAGGGTCAACGGCGGCTTGGCGCCCGGGGGCACGTTCATCTCGGCGCGGACCGAGCGGATCTCGCTGACCGTGTCGACCAGCCAGCCGATTTCGGCCTCGGCGTCGGCGTCGATCCAGCTGTCCGGCAGTTCCGGCCACTGGGCCGAGATCAGCATGCCGTCGCGCTTGGGACCAAACTCGGCGGTCTTGTCCCACAGCTCCTCGGTGATGAACGGCATCACCGGGTGCAGCAGCTTCAGGATCACATCCAGCGCCCAGGCGGCGGTGGCGCGGGTCTCGGCCTTGGCGGCGGCGTCATCGCCGTTGAGGATCGGCTTGGCCAGTTCCAGATACCAGTCGCAGAACACGTTCCAGATGAACTTGTAGAGCGCGCTGGCGGCGGCATCGAATGACGGCGCCTCAAGGGCGCGCGTCACCTCGGCGACGGTCTTGACCGTCTCGCCGCGGATCCACTTGTTGATCGGCTGCTGGACGGTGGCGGGATCGAAGCCCTCAACGCGGACGCACTCGTTCATCTGGGCGAAACGCGAGGCGTTCCACAGCTTGGTGCCGAAGTTGCGATAGCCCTCGATGCGTTGCTTGGAGAGCTTGATGTCGCGCGCCTGGCCCGACATCGCCGTCATGGTGAAGCGCACCGCGTCGCAGCCCAGCTCGTCGATCAGGACCAGCGGGTCCAGGACATTGCCCTTGGACTTGCTCATCTTGGCGCCCTTCTCGTCGCGGACGAGGGCGTTGATGAACACCTGCTTGAACGGGACTTCGCCCATGAAGTGGATGCCCATCATCATCATCCGGGCGACCCAGAAGAAGATGATGTCAAAGCCGGTGACCAGGGTGCTGGTCGGGTAGAAGCGCGCCAAGTCCTCGGTCTTTTCGGGCCAGCCCAGGGTGGAGAACGGCCACAGCGCCGAGGAGAACCAGGTGTCGAGGACGTCTTCGTCGCGCTTCAGCACCGGGGCTTCATCGCCATAGTGCAGGATGGCGGCGGCATAGGCCTCCTCCTCCGTCTCCTCGACGAAGATGTGGCCGTCCTCGCCGAACCAGGCCGGGATGCGGTGACCCCACCACAACTGGCGCGAGACGCACCAGGGCTCGATGTTGCGGAGCCACTCGAAGTAGGTCTTTTCCCAGTGACGGGGCTCGAAGACGGTGTCGCCGTTCTCGACGGCCTTCAGGGCCGGCTGGGCCAGGGTCTTGGCGTCGACGTACCACTGGTCGGTCAGGAAGGGCTCGATGACCACGCCCGAGCGGTCGCCGTGCGGGACCATGTGCCGGGTCTTCTCGATCTCCTTAAGCCAGCCCTCTTCCGCGGCGCGGGCGACGATGGCCTTGCGCGCGGCGAAGCGGTCCATGCCGATATAGTCGGCCGGAACGGCGTCGTTCAGCTTGGCCTCGACGGTCAGGATATTGATGACCTCCAGCCCGGCCCGCTTGCCGACGCCGAAGTCGTTGAAGTCGTGAGCCGGGGTGATCTTCACCGCGCCCGAGCCCTTGGTCGGGTCGGCATAGTCGTCGGCAACGATCGGGATGCGACGGCCGACGATCGGCAGGGTCACGAACTTGCCGACCAGGTCCTTGTAGCGCTCGTCCTTCGGGTGGACGGCCACGCCGGTGTCGCCCAGCATGGTCTCCGGACGCGTGGTGGCCACGACGATATAGTCGCGGGTCTCGAACCCGGTGGCCTTGCCTTCGTCGTCGAAGGCGATCGGGTGCTGATAGGTGACGCCGTCGGCCAGCGGATAGGCGAAGTGCCAATAGGCGCCGTCGACCTCCTTCTGCTCGACCTCGAGGTCGGAGATGGCGGTCTGGAACTGCGGGTCCCAGTTGACCAGGCGCTTGTCGCGATAGAGCAGGTTCTGCTTGTAGAGCTGGACGAACACCTTGCGGACAGCGGCCGACAGGCCCTCGTCCAGGGTGAAGCGCTCGCGCGACCAGTCGCAGCTGGCGCCCAGACGGCGCAGCTGGTTGACGATCGTGCCGCCGCTCTCGGCCTTCCATTCCCAGATCTTCTCGACGAAGGCCTCGCGGCCCAGGTCGCGGCGACCCACATTGCCGGCGGCGGCCAACTGGCGCTCGACCACCATCTGGGTGGCGATGCCCGCATGGTCGGTGCCCGGCAGCCAAAGGGCGGCCTTGCCACGCATGCGGTGGAAGCGCGTCAGCACGTCCTGCAGCGTGTTGTTCAGCGCGTGGCCGATGTGCAGCGAGCCCGTCACGTTCGGCGGCGGGATGACGATCACGAACGGCTCGGCGTTCGGATCCTCGCTCGGCTTGAAGGCCCCGGAGGCCTCCCAGGCGGCGTACAGGCGGGGTTCGACGGCTTTGGGATCGAAGGTCTTGTCAAGCATGGCGGTGCGGGTATGCCATCTGCGGCCGCCTCGCGAAACCGGGCGACCTGGATTCAGGAAGAATTTGAACGGAAAAAGGCGGCCGCCTGAGCGACCGCCTCTTCAGGTTTCGAGGTCCGCGCGCCGGCCAGGGCCAGGGCGAGACCCGATCTTATACGCCGCGGCCGCGGGCGATGCGGTGGACTTCTTCCTCGACCTTGGCCTCGACGATGCGCGGCAGGTTCTGGTCGAGCCATTCCTTGAGCAGCGGGCGCAGCAGCTCGCGCACCACGTCTTCCAGCGTGCGACCGTCCTTGGGCATCAGCAGGGCCGAGCTCAGGCTGCCAAACGCGGTGGCGGCCAGGCTGGCGGCGTGATCGCCCACCAGGTTGTCGGCCACTTCGTCGCGATTGAACGACGAGGCCGGCGGCGTGTAGGCCGGTTCGGGCTCAGGCGCGGGCGGCGAATAGACGTCGAGATCGCCGACGCTCTCCACCGGCTCCTGCTCGGGCTCAAAGGCCGGCTCGGGCGCGATCGGATCGGTCAGCTCCAGCACGTCGTCCTCGGCCGGGTCCTCCGCCGGGGCCTGATACTCGGGCTCAGGCTCAGGCTCGGGAGCGGGCGCAGCGGCCGCCTCGGGCTCCGCCGGTGCGTCATCTTCGGAGATGATGCGCCGGATGGAGGCGAGGATCTCCTCCATTGTCGGTTCTTGAGAGCTCTGGTCGGACATGTGCGGGGGCCGTCGGTAAAGAGGTACGAATCCTTGCGCACCCAAGGGGCGCTTACCCCGGATGGTGCAGACTTGCGCGGCTTAAGCAAGCGCAAGGATCGCAGGTGGGCGAAATCGACGCGGTGAGACTTACTTAGAGGACGGCTTTGTGGAGGGCGCGCCGACCTTGTCGATCACCTGCACCACCGGCTCCCACGGCACCCAGCCCAGGGCGTGGTTGACGCGGTTGTACGAGGTCTTGGGGTCGTAGCGGGCGACGTCCGGGGCCAGCGAAGCGATGTCGAGCGCGCCCATGGCCTGAAGCACCGAGGCGCTGGCGACGTATTCGTCGCGTCGCGCCGAGACTAGGGCCAGCTCGGCGGAGCGCAGTTCCTGCTGGGCGTTGAGGACGTCCAGCGTGGTGCGCAGGCCGACCTGCTGCTCCTGGCGCACGCCTTCGAAGGCGATGCGGGCGGCGCGAACCTGCTCTTCGTTCGACACCAGGTTCGAGCGCGAGGCCAGCAGATTGCTCCAGGCGTTCGAAACCGACTGCAGGGCAGTGCGCTTGGCGCCTTCCACGGCGATATGGGCGGCGTTCTCGCGCTCGGCGGCGGCGCGGATCTGGGACGAGACCAGGCCGCCCGTGAACAGCGGGATCGAGGCGCTGACGGCGCCGGTCAGCTGGCGGTCATAGTCGGCGAACTGGTCGCCACGACCATTGACCTCGGTCGCGTCATAGCCAAGCGTCGCGCGGGCCGACACGGTCGGACGGCGCGAGGCGCGGGCCGAGGCCACGCGAGCCGCCGCGGCGCGTTCGTTGAAACGGGCGGCCACGACCTGCGGATTGTTGTTTTCGGCGGCGTCGAAGGCCTGCTCCACCGTCGGCGGCAGCAGGGCGGCCAGCGAGGGCTCGGCGACCAGATCGGTCGGGTTCTGGCCCACGATCGCGGCATAGGCGGCGCGGCTGACGGACAACTGGGCCTGGGCCGAGCTCAGGGCGGCCTGGGCCGCGGCGCGGCGGGCCTGCGACTGGGCGACGTCGGTGCGGGTGATCTCGCCGACTTCGAAGCGGGCGTTGGATTCGTCCAGCTGCCGGTTCAGGACCTCGACATTCTCCTGCGAGATACGCAGGCGCTCCTGGTCGCGACGAACATCCACATAGGCCTGGATCACGTTGATCAGGACGTTCTGCTCGACATTGCGCAGACCTTCGCGGGCCGCCAGCACGTCGGCCTCGGCGGCCGTCAGGTTGGCGCTGGCCTTGCCGCCGGTATAGAGCGGCTGGCTGATCGACAGGGTCGCGCCGCTGCCCGAGGTCTCGACGCGCGTGCCGCCGTTCGGATCGCTCTGTGACTCGGTCACATCCGCCGAAAGGCTGGCCGTCGGCCGGAAGGCGGTCTTGGCCTGCACGACGCTTTCGTCGGTAGCGCGCTGGGTGGCGCGCTGCTGCTGCAGCGTGGGATTGGTCTGGTACGCCAGGGCGATCGCGTCGGTCAGCGTCTCGGCCTGGGCGGCGGACACGAAGCCGGCCATCAGGCCCAAGCTGCAAGCGGCGGCCAACAATCCGGCCCGACGGCTATTCGACATCAAGTTCTATCCCCAAGACACGCGAAGCTGGCGCCCGCACTTATATAGTATCGCGTGTAGGGCTGAGCGCCACGGGCCGCCAGTTAAGCTTTTTTCACGCTCACGTTGCGCGCATGTTTCCACAACGAAAAAGACCTCGTCCGGGTGGCCTAGAAGGCGAAACCGGGCTCGACGGCGAAGCCCGCCAGCACGGGCGGCGTCGAGTCGAAAACCGTCCGACGGCCCACGCCGTCCTCGGCATGCACATAGATCGTCGCCTGGCCCACGGGGCCCGCACGTTCGACGACGCCCAGACGACCGCCGATCGCCAGGGCCTTGGTCCAGGCGGCGGGAGCCGCGCCGACCGCGCCCTCGCAGATGATGACGTCATACCCATAGCCGGCCGGGCTTTTCAGATCATCGCCATCCAGGCGCGTGACCGAAAGGCCCATGGCCTCGAGCACCGCCGCCGCATAGGGCGCGGCGATGGCCAGGGCCTTCTCGCCGGCGCGGGGCTTCAGATACTGCAGCAGCTTGCCCACGTCCCGGGGGCGCAGCAGCCAGCGGCCCGGCGCATATTCGACCTCGGCGTCGGCATAGGCCAGATAGGCCTTGCCGGCCGGGACCACGGCCTCGCGGGCCACCACGCGCAGCGCGTCCTGCAGCGGCAGGTCGGTGACGTCGGCGGTGCGGATCTGGCTTTCCACCATGTTCAGCCGCGCGGCGGCGAAATCGGTGCTCATGGAATCCCTCGGTCGGACTTGACGTTCGAGCCGCTTATAGGTCCGCCCCTCCCCTCAAGGCAATGCGAACGCTTGCAAAGGCGCGGAAGGATGGGTTGCGACCTTTTGGCCGCCCCTGAAATTAAGATCCGATTAACCATAAAAGCGCAGTTTTCAGCTGTCTTCATTGAAGACACCCCACCATCACTGACTTTCCACAGCCCGGCCACAAGCCGGGCTGTTTTTTTGTTCGAAGGCGCTTGCGCCGAGTCAACGAGGCGGCTATCACCCGGCCTCTTCCTGAGGCGACCTGTTCCGCGGTAGCTCAGTGGTAGAGCAGCCGGCTGTTAACCGGCTGGTCGTAGGTTCGAATCCTACCCGCGGAGCCACCTCCGGCTTGAGCTGCGACCTTCGCTTCGGCGAAGGTCGCGCTTTCTCCCTTCAGCCCCTTCAGTCCTGGTCAGCGCGTTTGGCGCCGGCGTCAGTGTGCGTCCAGACGGACGAATTCCCCATTTTGAGGGCGCCGCCGGAACGCTTGATCGCCGCCGGGTTCCATGGCCGAACGAACAGCGCTACGCGGCCCTTCTCCGACGCCGTCGTCGGCGCTATGGCTTAACCATGATCACTGCCGACGACCATTGGCCCGCGACCCTGCAACGCGTTGTCGCCACGCTCCACTTCAAGGTCGCCGATCCCAGGGCCATGGTTCCGGCGATGCAGGTCGAGGTGCGCCAGGACATCCACTCCCTGCCCGCCCTGATCCAGACCGCCGTCAGGGCGACGATCGAACTGGATCACCGGATCGCCGCGGAGCGCATGGAGATCCCTGTCAATCGCGAAGCGGTCCTGGCCCGAAAGCAGCTGGCGCGGGCCATCGCGGCCGATCCGCCCGGCGCCGGGCAGTCGCCCTTCACGGCCGGCTATGACGCCGCCTATCGCCTGCGCCTGGAACAGCTGGTCTGGGCGGCCATTGCTGACCACCCCCGCCGCCGGCTTGAAGAGCTGGCCTCGGCCCGCGCCTGACCGGTTCTACCAGGCCCCGACATTGGGCATGGACGCCCAGGGCTCGGCCGCCGGCAGGCTGCCGTCCTGCAGCAGTTCGACCGAGATATTGTCCGGCGAACGCACGAACGCCATGTGGCCGTCGCGCGGCGGCCGGTTGATGGTCACGCCCATGTCCATCAGGCGCTGGCAGGTCTCGTAGATGTCGTCGACCCGATAGGCCAGGTGACCGAAGTTGCGGCCGCCGTCATAGTCCTCGGGATCCCAGTTGTAGGTCAGCTCGACCAGCGGCGCGTTGCGCTCCCTGGCCAGCTCGACATCTTCCGGCGCGGCCAGAAACACCAGGGTGAAACGCCCCTTGTCGTTTTCCATCCGGTACATCTCGGTCAGGCCCAGACCTTCGCAATAGAACCGCAGCGAAGCGTCCAGATCGCGGACGCGGACCATGGTGTGCAGATAGCGCAAGGCGAAACTCCCAGACTGTGTGCGATGGATATAGGCCCTCGACGCCAATGCGCGAAGAGCGGTCAGGTCGCCGGCTTTTCCCGGGTCTGCCGTCGCCAGAGCGCGGCATACTCGCCACCGGCTTCCAGCAGAACGGCATGGGGGCCGCGCTCGACGATCCGGCCTCTGCGCAGGACGACAATCTCGTCGGCATCAGCGATGGTCGAGAGGCGATGGGCCACCACCAGTGTGGTGCGGCCCGCCCTGGCCTTGCGCAGGGTCTCCTGGATGGCGGCCTCGGTGCGGCTGTCCAGGGCGCTGGTGGCCTCGTCCAGGATCAGCACGCGCGGCTGGGCCAGCAGCGCCCGGGCGATGCCGACCCGCTGACGCTCGCCACCCGACAGTTTGAGCCCGCGCTCGCCGACCTTGGTGGCCATGCCCTCGGGCAGGTTGCGGATGAACTCGCCCAGTTCGGCGGCCTCGGCGGCGGCCCAGATCTCGGCCTCGGTCGCTTCCGGGCGCGCAAAGCCGATATTGCTGAGCACCGTGTCGTTGAAGAGAGCCACATCCTGCGGCACCAGGGCGATCGCGCGGCGCAGCGAGGCCTGCCGCAGGTCGCGCAGGTCACAGCCATCCAGGGTGATCCGTCCGGCTTGCGGATCGATCATCCGCAGCGCCAGGCGCACCAGGGTGGTCTTGCCGGCGCCAGAAGGCCCGACGATCGCCACCGTGGTTCCCGGCGGGATCGAGAAGCTGACGTCCTTTAGCCCTTCCGAGCGCGCGCCATGGCGGAACGACACGGCCTCGAACACCACGGCGCCGCCGCGATGATCGGCGCTGGGCGGCAGATCGATGGCGCCGGGCGCATCGGCCACGTCGGGGCTCTGACGGCGCAGATCGAGCATGGCCTCCATGTCGATGAAGGACTGGCGGATCTCGCGATAGGCAAAGCCCAGGATGTTGAGCGGCGCATAGAGGTTGATCAGGATCAGCACGGCGGCCGTGACGTCGCCCGGTCCCATGCGCCCGGCAGAGGCTTCGGTTCCCGCCAGAACGGCCATGCCTCCGAGACCCACGCTCATCACCGCAGCCTGCACGGTGTTGAGCACGGTCAGCGAGTTGGTCGCCTTGACCTGGGCGTCGCCGTAGACATCAAGCGCGCGCTTGTAGCCGCCGACCGCGCGGTCCTCGCCGCCGAAGGACTTGACCGTCTCGTAGTTGATCAGCGAGTCCACCGCCCGGCCCGCCGCCTCGGCGTCGGCCTCGTTCAGCGCGCGGCGATGGCCGATGCGCCAGTCCGAGATGGCGAAGGTGATGTAGCCGTAGACGCCGACCGTCAGCAGGGCGATGGCGGCGAAACGCCAGTCATAGGCCTTGGCCAGCACCGCGGCGGCCATCAGCAGCTCGATGGCGGTCGGGCCCAGATTGAAAACCAGGCTGCGCAACAGGAAATCCATCGACCGCGCGCCCCGGTCAATCACCCGCGAGAGCGACCCCGTACGCTTGGACTGGTGGAAGTCGATCGACAGCGAAAGGGCGTGGGCGAAGGTCTCGACCGCCGCCCGGTTCTGGGCGGCCTGGGCCACTGGCGTGAACACCGCGTCCCGCGCCTGGGGCGCCGCCGCCGAGATGAAGCGCACCAGGGCCCATCCTGTCGCCAGGCCCGCAAAGGTCCAGGTGACGGTCGCCGCCACGCCCTGCCCCGCCGCCAGCCGATTGACCGCCGCGCCCAGCAGCAGCGGCGCCAGCACGCCCAGGGCCTTGCCAATCAGGGTGAAGGCCAGGGCCAGGGTCACCCGCCAGCGCAGGCCCGGCGCGTTCGAACGCAGCACCAGCCGGAAAAGATCGCCCATCGCGCTCCAGAAGCGAACACGAACCGCAGGCGGCGCGATCGCGCCCGTCACCGCCTGGCGGGCTGACGGCGCCGAGCCGAAACCTCTCATGAGCCCAAGGCCTGGATGATCAGGGTGGTCTGAACGCCTCCGCCCGGCGTCATCCAGTCAACGCGCCACCCGGTGTCGACGCGCTGGGCGCGGACCGGTCCGTCGACAAGCGGCGCGGCGGGCGAGACCACGATCCTGATCCTTTGCTCGCCGCCCTCGCCGCTGACCTGGATGTCGTGGGCGCCGGCGCCGAGCGTTTCGCTGAGGGACAGAGAAAAGCGCCCGTCCTCGGCGGCCTGGCCGACGGCGCGCGGCGTCCTGTCGACCCGCACGCCAAGACCCGCGCCCGGCGTAGCCATGCCCGAAATCACCGCCCCGCCCTCCGGGTCGACATCGACGGCCAGGATGGTGGGTGAGGACGCGCTGGGCGCCAGGCGCCAGGCGCCGGAACCGGCCCTCAGCAGCGCGACTTCGCCGTCAGGCGCGACCATGACATAGCCCTCGGCCTGAACCGTGCGGCCCCCGCGGGTCATCGACAGGCCATACAGGCGAACGCGATCACCGGGAGGGACGGTCAGGCTCCATTGTCCCAGCGAGTCGATCTGGCCCAGCAGCACTTCACCGGTCGGCGCGCCCAGTCGAACGCTGCCATCGGGCGCGCCTTCGCCCTTGAGCACCAGACCTGCGGATCCTCGCACGGCCTGCTTGACGTGCGGCGGCGCGACATAGCCGGCTTCGGAGGCGTCGGCCTGGGTGGAGGCTGGCGCGGCCTTGGGCCGCCACTCGTCCTGCCGACCGCCATCGCAGGCCGCGATCACCAGTCCCGAGCCGCCGAGGAGCGCAATCAGGCCGCCTCGGGCGAGCATCGACTTGAAACGGGCGGTGCGAATCCTGATCATGCAAAGCTCATGTCGACGCGACGAACCGCGCCGGCTTCTACATAGGTGGCGCGCCGCTGCGGCGCGCCCTTTCTTTTGCTGGAGTGGACGACGATGCCCGATGAGTCTAGGCGCCTGGACTCCGTCTGCGTCTATTGCGGTTCCTCCAATGACGCCGATCCCGCCTTCATCGCGGCCGCCGGCCAGATCGGGGCCAGCTTCGCCGAAGCGGGCCTGAAGCTGATCTATGGGGGCGGCGGCGTCGGCCTGATGGGCGCGACGGCGCGCGGCGCGCACGCCGCAGGTGGGCGCGTGCTGGGGATCATCCCGAAGTTCCTGACCGGCCGCGAGCAGCCGTTCGACGACGTCGAGACCATCGTCGTCAACAACATGCACGAACGGAAAATGCTGATGTTCGAACAGGCCGACGCCTTCGTCGTCCTGCCCGGCGGCATCGGCACGCTGGAAGAGATCATCGAGCTGCTGTCCTGGCGTCGCCTGGACCTGCATCAGAAGCCGATCGTCTTCCACAATCCGCGCGGCTTCTGGGACCCGCTGTTCGCCCTGCTGCAGCACACGATAGACGAGGGCCTGACCCCGCCCGCCCTGGCCGATACATGGCGCTCGGTCGAAAAGGCGCAGGATGTGACCCCGACGCTCTTGTCATGGGACGCCGAATTCTATCAAAGCGGCCCTCAAACAAGCGTTCGGCTCTTGACTTAGTTTCAAAACGCAACGCACTTTCAGACAAGCCGACCTCCCCGTCGGCCTTGGGGATAAAGGAACAATCATGCGTATTTTTCTCTCCGCGCTTGTCGCGGCGTCCGCACTTGCGACCGGCGCTTTCGCCGCTGAAGGTGCGGTTCTGAAGCTCAAGGCTCCGGCCAAGGTTCCCAGCCTGATCCAGGACGGGGCCATCTGGCGCTGCAACGGCGATGTTTGCGCCGCGCCGCAGGTGAAATCCCTGCCGATCGCCCGCACCTGCCGCAAGGTCGTCGCCGAGCTGGGCGCGGTCGTCTCGTTCAACTATCGCGGCGAAGCGCTGGACGAAGCCGGCATCACGGACTGCAACACGGCCGCCAAGCCCTGATGCGCAAAGGGGCGATCCGCGCATACGGATCGCCCCCTCTACGCTGCGCCTGAGCCTATTTGCCCTTGGCGGGCTTGGGCGGCTTGGGCGTCGAACTGGACCTTCCACCGACCAGCATCCCGCCCAGAAGGGCGAAGGACATCATCGCGTGGTTCATCTTCGATACATTCATGGCGGCGTCTCCCAGACAGGCCGTTGGACCAGGAGACGCGCGCGGCTTACAGGGGCGGTCCCCTCCTAGTCGTCAGCGCGTCGAGGGAAAGCATGCGCCGAACCTGACGGCTCGCAAGCGTTTTTATTCCGTATAAGGACTATATCAGCGCACGGAAGATGCTGTTTTCGGCCCGCGTCACGCGGTGGAATTTTACTCCGTACACTGTCATTTTGACCTAGTGCAAGGTGATCTGTTCGCCCAGCGCTTCGAAAGCCTCGATGGCGCCTTCAACGTCGCAGAGTACGCCGGCGGCGGCGCGCAGAATGGCCGGATTCACCCGCTCGATGTCGCATCCAATGGTCTCAGCGGCCAATTCCGGCATGTCGGCGCAAAGCCGCACTTGTCCCGCGATCCGTTGCAGCACAACGCCTCCCTGCAGGTCGGGATCGTTGGCGACGACACCCACCACCAGGGCGAGAGCCGCCTCGAGCTGCGACGCGGTCAGCTTGGCTTGGCGCACCTGATCGATCAACAGGCGGGCGTTGGCCTCGACCAAGGCGACCGCTTCATCGGTCAGGATCCGCTCGCTTCCCATGTCCTCGCCCATCATCCGCTGGCCTCCATCGTGTGGTCGAAGGGTTGAACGGCGGGCCCGAGCGGGCTTGGGCGGTGAATCCGCGATGGACCAAGAAAAAGCCGCCTGCGTCGGCGTGACGCAGGCGGCTTTCAGGGTTTCAGGTCGTTCTTCCGTGGGCGTCACCGCCCAAGACGCTAGGCGGCGGCGTCGAACGACAGGGATTCGTAGCGCTTGAGGTGGTGATCCACCGAGCCGAACAGGCCCTCGATGATCGAGGCGCGCTTGAAATAGTGGCCGATGGCCAGCTCGTCGGTCATGCCCATGCCGCCATGGATCTGGATGGCGTTCTGGCCCACGAACTTGCAGGCCCGGCCGATCTGCACCTTCATGGACGAAACCGCCTTGGCGCGGGTCGCGGCGTCTTCGTCGATCTTGATGGTGGCCATGTAGGTCATCGAGACGGCCTGCTCGACATTGATGAACATGTCGACCATGCGGTGCTGCAGCACCTGGAAGTTGGCGATGGCGGTGCCGAACTGCTTGCGCTGCTTGGCGTAGTCCAGGGTGTTTTCATGCAGCTTGCGCAGCACGCCGACAGCCTCGGCGCCGACGGCGGCGGTGGCTTCGTCGATCACCTTGTCGACCAGCGGCAGGCCTTCGCCCTCGCCGCCGATCAGGGCGTCGGCCGGGATCGAGACGTTCTCGAAATAGACTTCCGAGGCGCGACCGCCATCGACGGTGGGATAGTCGCGGGTGACGATGCCCGGCAGGCTCTTGTCGACCAGGAACACCGACACGCCGCCGGCGTCGCGCTGGGCGCCGCCCGTGCGGGCCGTGACGATCAGGTGGCTGGCGAACGGCGCGCCGACCACGACGGCCTTGTGGCCGTTCAGGACGTAGCCCGAGCCGTCCTTCTTGGCGGTCGTCTTCAGGTCACGCCAGGTGTAGCGGCTCTGGGGTTCGGCATAGGCGAAGGCGATGGTGGTCGTGCCGCCGACGATGCCCTCGATGACCGAGGCCGCGTGGCCATAGCCCGAGTGCTTCATGAAGCCGCCGCCGATCACCACCGAGCCGAGATAGGGCTCGATGACCAGCGCTTTGCCGAACTCTTCCATGATGATCATGTTGTCGATGGCGCCGCCGCCCAGGCCGCCCAGCTCTTCGCTGAACGAGGCCCCCAGGATGCCCAGCTCCTCGGCGAAAGCCTTCCAGTAGTCGGCGCGCCAGCCGGCGTCAGAGGCGACGATCTTGCGGCGGGTCTCGAAGTCGTACTTGTCCTGCAGGAAGCTCGCGACCGTGTCGCGGACCATCGACTGCTCTTCGGTGAAGTTGAAATCCATCCCAGGGTTTCCGTTTCTTCTGTCGTCCCGGCCAGGGGCCAGGATCTTATGGGTCACTATGTGCGGCGGTCCCGGATCGCGCCACAGGCGCGTCCGGGATGACAGGCGTGGTGGCTAGAGCCCCAGCACCATCTTGGCGATGATGTTGCGCTGGATCTCGTTGGAGCCGCCGTAGATCGACGTCTTGCGGACGTTGAAATAGGACGGCGCCGCGCGATGGCTGAAGTCCGGACCGATCGGATGGGCGTTGTCGCCGTCGTTGGGGAAGCCGCGGAAGTAAGGCGCGCCATAGTGGCCGGCCGCTTCCAGAACCAGCTCGGTGATCCGCTGCTGGATTTCCGTGCCCTTGATCTTCAGGACGCTGGATTCCGGACCCGGGCCCTTGCCGGACGCTTCGCCCGCCAGGGTGCGCAGTTCGGTGAACTCCAGGGCCGTCAGGTCGATCTCCAGTTCGGCGACCTTGCGCTTGAAGGCCGGATCGGCCAGCAGGCTTTCACCGTCATCCGACAGCTCGGTCGAGGCGATCTGGCGGATACGCTCGATGCCGCGCTTGGAGCGGGCGACGCCGGCGATGCCGGAACGTTCGTGGGCCAGCAGGAACTTGGCGCAGGTCCAGCCCTTGTTCTCGTCGAAGATGCGGTTCTCGACCGGCACCTTGACGTTCTCGAGCCAGACTTCGTTGACTTCGTGCTCGCCGCCCAGGGTGATGATCGGACGGACGGTGAGGCCCGGCGACTTCATGTCGATCAGCAGGAACGAGATGCCTTCCTGGATCTTGGCGGTCGGGTCCGTGCGCACCAGGCAGAAGATCCAGTCGCCGTACTGGGCCATGGTGGTCCAGGTCTTCTGGCCGTTGACCAGATAATATTCCTTGCCGTCGTCGCCGGTGAAGCGTTCGGCCTTGGTCTTCAGGCTGGCCAGATCGGAACCGGCGCCCGGCTCGCTGTAGCCCTGCGACCACCAGATGTCGCCCGACAGGGTCTGCGGCAGGAACCGCTCCTTCTGCTCGGGGGTCCCGAAGGTGTAAATCACCGGCCCGACCATGTTGATGCCGAACGGCAGGATCGGCACGCAGTCGGCGCGGGCGGTCTCTTCCGACCAGATGTAGCGCTGAACCGACGTCCAGCCCGGACCGCCGAACTTTTCCGGCCAGGCCGGCGCCACCCAACCTTTTTGGGCCAGGATGCGATGCCAGGACAGGAAGTCTTCCTTGGCCATCTCCTCGCCCTCTTCCTGCTTGTCGCGAAGGCCGGCAGGGTAGTTCTCGGCGATGAAGGCGCGGACTTCGTCGCGGAAGGCGACGTCCTCGGGCGAGAAGTCGAGATTCATGGCGGGCTCCCGGTTCCGGCCTCTTTCAGGAGGGCCGATTTGTTGTGTCGGGCGCCACGATAGATGTCGAACGAACGTTTGGAAAGATGACGTTAGCGTCAACGGAAGCGAATATGATCCGCGTTAAGTTAGACCGCTAGCGCGCCTCGCAAGCCAACTTGACGAGGGCGAGAGCGCTGGCGCCGCCCACCCCCTCCTCGTCGCCGATATCGAGCGCCAGAAGCGGGCGCTTGTCGATAGCCTCCAGCAATCGCGCATGCCCCTTCGCGGCGCCGGCGTGGGCGGCGATGCAGTGATCCAGCAAGCCCGGATCGATCCTGTGAAGCACGGCGGCGGCGGCGCAGGCCGCGTAGCCGTCCAGCAGCACCGGAATCTTTTGCACCCGCGCCGCGAGGATCGCGCCGGCGACGGCCGCCGTCTCTCGACCACCCAGTTGACGCAGCACCTGAAGCGGATCGTCGAGACCGCCCTCCTCGCGGGCGCGCGCCACGGCGGCCACCACCAGGTCGGGCGCGTCGGTCCAGTCGGTCGCCTCGCCCCCGAACAGGGCCAGGGCGATGCACGAGGCGATCATGTCGGTTTCAGCGGCGATGACGCCCGGGACCAGCAGGTCGGGCTGCTTGGCCAGGGCCTCCATGCCGAACGCCATGGTCGCGGCGCATTCCTTTTCGCTCATCGCGGGCTTGTCGACGGCGTTGGGGGTCGGGCGATCCACGGCCAGGTCGAAGGCCTCAAGGCCTGCGCCTTGCGCGCCGGCCAGCCGACACACGGTCGCACCGCCAGAGGCAACCGCTTCCAGCCGGTCGCGGGCGTAGCCGCGCGGGCCCACGCCCTGACGGGCGCCGGCATAGAGCGCCACCACCGGCCGGTTCACGGCGGGCGGCGTCTTGCCCGTCCAGGCGGTCAGCCAGGACGAGATCTCCGCCAGTCGGTCGGACTGGACCAGGGCGGGCGCGGCGCCGGCTGCCGGGGGACTGGAAGCCAGGGCGCGAATGTCGTCGAACGGTGAAGCAGTCATGGCGCGGGCTTTGGCGCCCGCGTCCGATCTTGTAAAGCGGTTGGCGCCGTAGGCGCCGGACTGGCGCTAGAGACTGGCGACCTCGCACGTTGCGCCGCGCGCGCGAACCAGAGACAATCAGTCATGAACTCGACCGCCGCCCCGCCCCGCCCGATCGTCACACCCTGCGTGAAGGTCTGCGCTGTGGATGGCCGCACGGGCTACTGCCTGGGCTGCCGTCGAACCCTTCCGGAAATCGCCAGCTGGGGCCGGCTGAGCGATCAGGAAAGGGCCGAGATCATGGCCGCCCTCCCCGATCGCCCGGATCCGGTGGCCAGCCTGATGGCCGGCCAGACCTGAAACCTACTGGCCGCCCTGCAGCCAGGCGGCGCAGTCGCCCTGGCGTTCAGCCAGCAGCTTTTCCTTCTTGGCGCCCTCGGCCTTGTCGCCCTGCGCCTGGGCCGCCTTCATCTTGGTGTTGGCGGACAGCTTGAGCGACAGCGCGCGCGGATAGCCTTCGGTGCGCAGCAGCAGATCGACGGCCGCGGTGTCGATCTGGCCGAGCCCTTCCGAGGCCGCCAGGCCGCGACAACGCGCCGCCTGCAGGAATTCCTTGTCGGAGACTTTCGATCCGGCATGGGCGACGCCTGTCAGCGCCGATGCAACGATGGCGGCGGTGATGATGATGGACTTCATTTGCGTTCCCTCGATAAGCAACTTTTTGCGCGGCAAGGGATACTGCTAGTCAAAACACAGCTGAAGTTAATTCGAGGACATGTAATTCATTACACGAGTTTAATCACAGTATTTATCGCAAAACGACAATCAGCATTACGCCATCATTAACTATATGCAATAAATCATCGATCTGATTTACCGCTTGCAAACGCCTGTCGCTCTAAGGTCCCCCTCAACGGCCGAAGAAAACGGTCACAAAGCCTTCAAGGCGGGGTGTCTTCGATGTTGAAGTTCGCGGCGATCGCGATGGTGGGAGCGCTCTCGGCGGTGGGAGCCGCCAAGGCCGTGGTGTCTCTGGATGACCTGCGTCACCCTGAGCTGCGCGCCCCGACGGCGGCCAACGCCACGCTCGGCGGCTCGGACGGCGCGGCCCAACTCACCAAGGGCGCCGACGGACATTTCTGGGCCGAGGCCGCGGTCGACGGCAAGGCCGTGCGGTTCCTGGTCGACACCGGCGCGACCGCCGTTTCACTCAGCATGGCCGACGCCAAGCGCTTGGGCATCGACACCGACAAGCTGACCTATGACTACAGCGTCATCACCGCCGACGGCCGCACGCGCGCCGCGTCGGTGAAGCTGGCCAGCGTGGCCATCGCCGGCGCCCGCGTGCGCGACGTCGACGCCCTGGTCATCGAGAAAGGCCTCGAAACCTCGCTGCTGGGCATGAGCTATCTGGGCCGCCTGTCGCGCTTCGAGGCCACGCCCCAAGCGCTGGTCCTGCACCCCTAAGCGGAAACGCTCTCGGCGAACCGGGCTTCCCGCGCCTCCATCGCCTGGCGCACAGCGTCCAGGGCGCGATCGACCACCTCCAGACCGGCGCCGGCCGGCACGCCCTCAACCGTCAGGATCCGCCGCCACGCCCGCGCGCCCGGCAAGCCGTGGAACAGGCCCAGCATGTGCCGGCTCATCGCCGCCAGATGGACGCCCGCCGCCAGCTTCTCGGCGATATAGGGCTTGAAGCGCTCAACGGCCTCGAACTCGGACACATCGGCGACGGCCTCGCCGAACACGCGCCGGTCCACCGCGCCCAGCAGGCCCGGCTCATGATAGGCCGACCGCCCCAGCATCACGCCATCGACATGGGCCAGATGGGACTCGACGGCGTCGAGGTCGGTGACCCCGCCATTGATCACGATCGTCAGCTGCGGGCGTTCGCGCTTGAGCCGATAGACCAGATCGTAGTCCAGCGGGGGAATGTCGCGGTTTTCTTTCGGCGAAAGCCCCTTGAGCCAGGCCTTGCGGGCATGAACCACGAAACTGCCGACGCCCGCCGCGGCGCTGGCGTCGACCAGGGCGAACAGGCTTTCCCCGGGATCCTGGTCGTCGACGCCGATGCGGCACTTCACCGTGGCCGGAACCGACACCGCGTCGCTGATCGCCGCCATGCATTCGGCCACCAGCTGCGGCTCGCGCATCAGACAGGCGCCGAAGCGACCACTCTGCACCCGGTCGGAGGGGCAGCCGACATTGAGATTGATCTCGTCGTAGCCGAAGTCCTCGCCGATCCGCGCCGCAAGCGCCAGTTCAGTGGGGTCGGATCCGCCCAGCTGCAGCGCCACGGGATGTTGCCCGGCGTCGAAACCCAAAAGCTTCTCGCGGTCGCCATGCACGACGGCGCCGCTGGTCACCATCTCCGAATAGAGCAGCGCCCGGCTCGACAGGGTCCGGTGCAACGACCGGCAATGCCGGTCGCTCCAGTCCATCATCGGCGCGACGGAAAATCTGTGCGGTTGATACGGCGTCATTGCTGGTGATTTCAAAACTTGTCCGACGGCCTCCAGGCGAAGGCGCGACCTGATACGCCGACCTCCCTGACCTTTGCCAGCCGTCTTTACACCAGCCGCGCCGGTGTCGCGATCAACCAGATTCAGCGTGTCGCCGACCAGGAGCGTGAAGAGCGCGCAACAGGAAACGGCCGGCTCCCAGGAGAACCGGCCGTTGTTTACGTATTTGGCGTTGTTCCGCCCTAGAACGGAATTTCGTCGTCCAGGTCGGCCGAGAAGCTCTCGCGCGGACCGCTGGGCTGGCTGCGGGGCGCGCCGCCGCCATAGCCGCCACCGCCGCCACCGCCGCTGGAATAGCCGTCATCACCGCCGCCCGACGATGCGCCCGCGCCGTCGCCGCGACCGCCCAGCATGGTCAATTCACCACGGAACTTCTGCAGCACGATCTCGGTGGAGTACTTTTCGGCGCCGGTGTTGTCAGTCCATTTGCGGGTCTGGATCGCGCCTTCGATATAGACCGTCGAGCCCTTGCGCAGATACTGCTCGGCCACCTTCACCAGATTGTCGTTGAAGATCACGACCCGGTGCCATTCGGTCTTTTCCTTGCGCTCGCCCGACGTGCGGTCGCGCCAGCTTTCCGAGGTGGCGATGCGCAGATTGGCGACGCGGTCACCGGAACCCAGGCTGCGGATTTCGGGATCGGCCCCGAGGTTGCCCACCAGAATGACCTTGTTGACGCTGCCCGCCATCGCTTCGACCTTGTTCACGCCCAGCGACCCATGCGCCAGAATCTGAGCAAGACATTAACGGAGCGACGGCGTCAACGCAATTTTGTTCTCAATACGTTCTTGTGGACCGAGGGCGATTTCGGAGGGCGACGCTCTACTGGGCCGGAGCCGCCGGCATGGCGCCGGGCACCGCGAGACGACCGTCTCCGGTGCGAACCAGCGACATGAAGCGCGGTCCGTCATAGGTCTGGCCCAGATAGATCCCTTCCCTTTCCAGGAAGATGAAGCTGCCCTGGTAGGATCCCGTGAGGTTCCGTTGAGGGCTGCCCATGCGCACGAAGCGGATGCGCATGCCCTCGAGCGTCGCGGCGCACTGCTCCATGGACGCGACGTTTCGCTCCACGGCATTGAACCGCAGCGTCTTGTCCTTGTTGGTCGCCACGTGGAAGCAGACGCCCTTCTCGAAGGGGGCCTTGATCTGCTTTTCGCACGCGGTCAGGGCGAGACCCGCGGCGACGAGGGCAGCTGCGATCAGGATCGGACGGCGCATGGCGGTACTCGTCTTAGCCGGCGGCCGGGATCGAGCAGTTCGGTCCCTGGTCGATCACGGTGTGGAAGGAACGATTGTCTGAGGACGCTTCGACGCGCCCTGGAACCAGCCGCAGGGTCTCTTCGCCCCAGCGACCGTAGGTGGCCCCGCCCGGCCGCTCGCAGCGGCCCGCGAACAGGGTCTGGGCGCAGGCGTTCAAGGTGATGTCGCCCGGCAGACGGCGCCACTCGGCGCCGGAATAGCGCCAGCACGCCGCCAGCGGTGTGCTTGAAGCGGTCGTCGCCGGCGACGGCGCGGGCCCAGGCGATACGGCCGATGTCGGCGGAGCGTCGATGGTCGGCGGCGGCAGGGGCGTCAGGACCGTGCCGGCCTGGTCGGCAGCGGCCAGGGCGCCGGTCTCGTCGACACCGACATCCAAAGCGCCGGTAGCGACGCCATTCTTCTTGGCGCATTCAGCCAGGGTGGTCTCGCCGACGAACTGGCCGCCCACGAAGCAGCGCAGCGGACGCGCAGGGTCCAGCTTGGTGTCGTCGGCCCGTCCGGTCTCGACGATCAGGCCCGCGCGGGAGGCAGGAGGCGGCTCGGTCGGCTTGCCCTTGCCGCCCAGCAGCGCGACGGCGATGCCGAGACCCGCCAGGAGCGCCAGTGCGGCGCCGCCCGCCAGAACGATGCGTCGGTCTTTCAGAAGTTCCATGAACACTGGCTACGACGCGAAGATGGCGCTTTCAAGCGCCACAGGGCCGTCAGCACGACTATCCGCCCGTCAAACGGTTCAGCGCGGCCTGATAATTGGAAATCTGGTTCTTCAGATAGGCCGGCACCGTGCCCCCGGTCTTGCCCGAGGTGCTGGCGGCGCTGCTGTCGACCCCCATCGCGATGTCGGCGATTTCGCGATAGGCGGTGCGCACGGACGACATCGCGCGGGTGATCACAGTAGAGGCGTTCTTGCGACCCGCCTCGTCCGACAGGTCCAGTTCGGGCGACAGTTGAAGGCCAAACACCGGACCGCCGCCATCGGCCGAAACCGTCTTGCCGCTCTCGACCTTGGTATTGCGAACAACGCCGGAGGCCAGGCCCAGGGCCTGAAGCACGTCGGTGCCGCCCTTCCCCGCCAGAACCTCGATCGTCGAGGTCGCGTAGGCGGGGCTGATCTTCAGCTTGCGGCTGTTGCCGTCGCTGGACATCTCGACCTTGGCCCGGAAGCCCGAAGCGCGTTTGATCTTGTCGGCCAGGGTTTCCAGGGTGTCCTTGGCGTCGATGGTGATGGTCGTCAGCGTCCCGCGCTCGCGGGTGCGGATCTGGAAGGTGTCACCCGCGCGGGCGGCCGTCGCGGAGACGAGGCGCTCGGACTGGGTGAAATCCATCTTGCCCTTGGGCAGACCAAAGGCGTCGAGACTGCTGGAGCCGGCCTGGTCAACCGCGATCGAGGTCGGGGTCGCATAGCCGTCCTTGCCGGTCAGCCTCTGCGACCAGGACACCGCGCCTGTGGCGACGTCGATCTGCGCGACATAGCCGTCCTTCTCGCCGACCGTCGCCTGGCCTTCGAGGTTCTTGCCCGCCGCGCCCACCAGCCAGGCCGAGCCGTTCGAGACGGCCATTCCGGTTACCGTGTCGTCGCCCGTACCGCCATAATAGGCCAGGGTGTCGGCGCTCGTGTCGGTCAGGTCGAGCGACAGACGGCCCACGAAGCCATCGGAACCCCCGGATGCGACGGCTGTCGTGTTGCCAAGGCCCAGCGCGCCATTCGAGGTATGGCCGCCCACATAAAGCTGGCCGCCGTCGATCTTCAGGCCAACCATCTCGCCGCCCTTGAGCGAGCCCAGATCGCGGACGGCGCCCGTCGAAAGGGTGGCGGCCTTGGTGTAGGTCACCGGCGTCGTGACCGTCACGCCCGCGGACGTGACCGACGTGGCGTTCTCGGTGACGACGGTCGGAGCCACGGTGAAGCTGCGCAGGACGGCGTTGCCGTTCTCCTTGCCACCCACCAAACCTGCGAG
>Ga0209023_10002812_pt1 | contig 21319 bp, 15 predicted proteins | sample LakOneMetagenome_FD_187468 | JGI IMG/M metagenome (GOLD analysis project Ga0209023, IMG submission 187468) | Freshwater and sediment microbial communities from Lake Erie, Canada (SPAdes) (version 2) | ecosystem: Environmental > Aquatic > Freshwater > Lentic | place: Lake Erie, Canada...
GCGAGCCGCTCAACGAGCGTCCCGCCTCGCAATGGCGCACCCGGGCGCGCGGACCGGTGTCTCCGCGCGGCGCGAGCGCTGCTCCCCGTCCACACATCAAGACCGCTCCGGATGCATCCTCGGCGGACAGGGATGGAGGAAAATATTCATATTTCGAACGAAATGTCAATATCCGTGAGACGATATTGGCGACTGCAGCCTGTGTCCCTTGCGGCCGGGCATCAACCCAAGCCGATGCATTCATTGAACTGCGAATGGCTCTGTCGGGGATGGCCTTTGCCGTCTGCCATCGACCGGTTGCAGACATTTCAAAGGTATGGCGTACATGCACGTCGCTGCTCATGGAGGTGCATCTTGGAGCCGTCCGAGTGTCTGGTTGTCATTGACTTTCAGCGAACTTTCAATCCGCCCAAGCTCATTCTTCAACGAGTAATCGCCTTGACCGAGCACTTTTATTCGGTCGCAACAGTTGAGAGGCACGACGAGGCGGTCGTTCCGTTCGAGTCACAATTGGGTTGGTCGCCCGCCGTCGATGACGAAAGTCTCGTTGCGGTCGACCGCGTTTTTGTGAAGCACGGGTTCCTGCCAAGCGCCGACCTCATTGCTCACTTGAAGTCACGGGGAACAAAAAAAGCTTATGTCTGCGGGATGCAGGCGGACACTTGTGTGCTCGCTGCTGGCTTCGCGTTATTTGATGCGGGTTTTCATCCAACTCTACTGACAGACCTGGTTGTTGGTTCTTCACTGGACCGATCAGGCGAATTGGGTGCGCGCTTGTGGCGTCATCACTTTGGCGCGGCCATCACATCCGGCGATCTCCCAACCCATTGAGCCTTGATTTCGGCTACCTGTCCTTCTTGGACACTTGGAGCGAGCGCTCAGCTCGGTGGACAGCGCTTGACCGCGTCAATTGTCGAAGATCGCATGCGTTCGCCTTGGCCCGACCGCGAACGCAAATCTCTCCCCCTCCACCCTCGCGCCCCATTGCAAAGAACGGTCATGCGCCGCGAGGCATCCGACCCAGAGTTCGTTCCAGATGTCGAAAGACTGCCGATGCAGCGGCTTGATACCGCGCATGAGGCGCCAGCCGGTTTGCGCGATATGGATCGCATCCGCCCGGGCTTCCTGCGCGCAGGATTCGTCGCCGGCCTTCGCCATTGCCATGAAGAAATCCGCGAAGCCTTCGGCGCCTGCGCGCTCATGGCCGAGCATCGCCCGGCACTCGTCGTAGAAGTGCATGCCGACCAGACGCGCCGCGCCGCCGATCAGATATTGCGCGTCCTGCGGACCGAAGAGATCGATCGCTTCCGAAACAAGCGAGCGCACATATTCCATCGTGTAGTTGCGCGCCGCCTTGTCGAGCCGCGCCTGCGGCCATGTCGCGCTTTCGAGTTTTGGCGCGCGGGCGGGATCGAATCGCGGCGCTTCCTCTGCGCGTGAAAAACGCAGGCGGTCTTCCGCGCCGATGTCGTGGTCGTATTCGATGTAATAGCCTTCGAGACCGTCCTGACCGTCCGGCGTCTGCTTGGTGCAGACGAATCCCAGCCGCGGATTGCCGAGCGTTACGCCATTATGCGCATGCCAGCCGCGCAGGATGGCGCGCGACATGTCGCCCGTGACGCCGCAGATCGCGGTTCCCTCCCAGATCCAGCGCGGCGGCGCGTAGCGCACCCAGGCCTTGCGGTCGCTTTCCACCATATATTCGACGCGCACGCCGCCGATCTGGTTGGAGAGGTAGTGGTATTGCGCGCAGGCCACCGCATCGGGCAGGCCCGTCAGGCCGAGCTTTTCGAGGCCCGGCAAAAATGTCGCCAGATGCTGGCGGCGGAAGATGCGAAACAGCAATTCGGAGGCGTCGGCCGAGCCGCGCCGCGAGGCGACGCGCAGCAGCGAGCCCGTGAGGAAGGCGTGATAGAGGCGCGAGAGCGCGCGCCAGCCTGCATTGTCTGCGGTGTCGATCTGCATTTTTCGCCTGCTTTCCTCTCACGCTGCAGAGGATAGACTGCGCGCGCGACAAGACAAATCAGGGTGGGACGCTTGGCAGGCATATTGGAAGGCATTCGCGTGCTCGATTTCGGGCGCTACATCGCGGGGCCCTATTGCGCGACGCTGCTCGCGGAATTCGGCGCGGACGTGATCCGCGTCGAGCGGCGCAGCGGCAGCGAGGATCGCTATGTGACGCCGGTCGGCGAGGACGGCGCGGGCGCGCTGTTCCTGCAGGTCAACCGCAACAAGAAGAGCGTGACGCTCGATCCGATGAAGCCGGAAGGGCAGGCGGTTCTGAGGAAGCTGGTGGCGACCGCCGACGTCGTTGTCGCCAATCTGCCGGCGCAGACGCTTGCTGCGATGAAGCTCGACTACGAGTCCTTGTGCGCCGTGAAGCCGGACATCATTCTGACGACCGCCAACGCCTTCGGCGACACCGGGCCGTGGTCGGATCGCGTCGGCTTCGACGGCGTGGGGCAGGTGATGTCGGGCGCGGTCTACATGACCGGCCAGGGCGATCCGCCGTTTCGCGCAGCCGTCAATTACGTCGACTTCGGCACGGCGCTGCATTGCGCCTTCGGCACGCTGGCGGCGCTGATGGAACGGCAGAAGTCCGGCAAGGGCCAGATCGTGCAGGGCGCGCTGCTGGCCACCGCGCTGTCCTTCACCAATGCGACGCTGATCGAGCAGGCGGTGATCCAGGCAAACCGCGTTCCCACAGGCAATCTCGGCCAGACGACGGCGCCGGCGGATATTTATCGCGCGAAGGACGGCTGGCTGCTGGTGCAGGTTACGGGGCAGCCGCTGTTCAACCGCTGGGCGAAGCTGATGGGCGAAGACCATTGGCTGACCGATCCGCGCTTTTCCGACGATCTGAAACGCGGCGAGCACGGGCCCATCATCAGCGAGCGCATGGGCCGCTGGTGCGCGGAGCGGAGTGTGCAGGAAGCTGTCGATACGCTGGGCAAGGCGCAGATACCGGCGGCGCCGGTGCTGAGCCCGCAGGCCGCGCTCGATCATCCGCATGTGCAGGCCGGCGGCTTTTTGCAGGAGATGGATTATCCGGGCCTGCCGCGCCCCGCGCCGATCTCGCGCGTCGCGCTCAATCTCTCACGCACGCCGGGCGAAATCCGTCATCGCGCGCCGACGCTTGGCGAACATGCGGACGAGGTTTTGGGCGCGCTCGGCTACGATGCGGCAGCCATCGCTGCCTTGCGTGAAAAAGGCATCGTCTGAATGCGGTTGCGGTGGGCCTATATTGCGTCGTTCGGCCTGCCGCTTCTCGCCATGCTCGCGCTCGGCGCGGCTGACCCGGACGAACTCGACGGCGTCCGCAATTTTTCCTTCGACGCCTATCAGCGCATGCGCCCGCGCGTCTGGTCGCCCGAGACGCCGGTGCGCATCGTCGACATAGACGACGAGTCGCTGGGCAAGCTCGGGCAATGGCCGTGGCCGCGCGCGCGCATGGGCGCGATCGTGAAATCGGCGTCCGATCTCGGCGCGGCGACGATCGCCTTCGACATGGCCTTCGCCGAATCCGACCGGCTCAGCCCTGAATTCTTCACGCGCGATCTCGATCCGCAGGTGCGCGGACGCGTCGTGAGCGCGATGGCGGGCGTCGAAGCCTACGACGCGCAATTTGCAAGCGAGATCGGCAAGGCGAGCGTCGTGCTCGGCGCCATCATGACGGGCAGCGGGCCTTCGGGCGCGAACACGCCGGTCAAGGCGGGCTTTGCCTATGCGGGCGACGATCCGACGCCCTGGCTCGCGGATTTTTCCTCCGTCGCGGCGCCGCTGCCCGAGCTTGCAAAGCCGGCAGCCGGCATCGGCGTGCTCAACTGGCTGCCGGGCAACGACCAGATCGTGCGCGAGGCGCCGTTAATCGTCCGCTCGGGCACGACGCTGATCCCCTCGCTGGCGCTCGAAGCGCTGCGCACGGCGCAGGGCGCGTCGACCATCGTCGTGCGCTCGTCCAACGCCAGCGGCCAGACCGCCTTCGGCGCCTCCACCGGCGTCAATGCGATCAAGGTCGGCGATGTCGCGATGGCGACGGGGCCGCATGCGGAGCGCCGCATCTATTTTTCGCGCTCGCAACGTGGACGGTTCATTCCTGCATGGAAGCTGCTTGCCGGCGAAATTCCGCGTGAGGATATTGAGGGGCGCATTCTCCTTGTCGGCTCGTCGGCGGCCGGCGTGCTCGACCAGCGCGCGACGCCGCTCGACAAGGTGACGCCGGGCGTCGAAATCCATGCGCAATTGATCGAGCACGCACTGGCCGGCGGCGATCTCGTGCGGCCCGACTGGGCCGGGCCGGCGGAACTCGCGGCGGCCTTCATTCTCTCGCTGATTGCTGCGCTTGCGGCTTCGGTCGTGCGTCCCTTCGTCGGCGCGCTGATCGGCGGCGTGGCGATTGCAGCCATGTTCGGCTTTGGCTGGCGCGCGTTCAGCGCGCATGGCGTGCTGATCGATCCGATCTTCCCCTCGATCACGGTCGCCATCGCCTATCTCGCGGGGCTGGTCGAGTTGTTCCGTCACGAGCGTTCGCAGAAGGCGCAGGTGAAGAACGCCTTCGGCCGCTTCGTCTCGCCCGCCGTGGTCGAGCGGCTGGCGAATGCGCCGGACCGTTTGATTCTGGGCGGCGAGTCGCGCGCGCTGACGCTGATGTTCTGCGACATGCGCGACTACACAGGCCTGGTCGAAGGCCTCGATGCGGCCGAGACCATCGCCTTCATGAACGACTATCTGACGCCTTTGACCGATACGATCCTGGAGCGCGGCGGCACGGTCGACAAATATATGGGCGACGCGATCATGGCGTTCTGGAACGCGCCGCTCGACGATCCAGCGCATGCGCGCAACGCCTGCATGACTGCGCTCGACATGCGCGCGGCGCTGGCCGGTTTCAATGCGTCGCGGGTGAGCGTGGACGAGACGAAGCATCGCAGGCACAAGGATGCGCGGTTCGGCATCGGCCTCAACACCGGCATGTGTTCCGTCGGCAATATCGGTTCGCTCCGGCGTTTCGACTATTCGGCGATCGGCGATCCCGTAAATGTCGCGGCGCGTCTCGAAAGCGTGACGAAATTGTATGGCGTGGACGTTCTCGCGAGCGAGGAGACGCAAGCGGAGGCCACCGATCTCGCCTGGCTGGAGGTCGATTGCGTGCGCGTGAAGGGGCGCGCGGCGCCGACGCGGCTGTTTGCGCTTGTCGGCGACGACGCGATGGCCCGCAGCGCAGCGTTCAGCGCCTTGCGCGCGCGCCATTCCGCCATGCTGGAATCCTATCGCGCCTGCCGCTTTGCGGAAGCCGCCGGACTGGCCAACCGGCTTGCTGATGAAAATGCCGATCTGGCGATGCTCTATCGCGCCTTCGCGGTCCTGGCCGGTGAGGCGGCCGCGGCGCCCGCGGGAGCGTGGAGCGCCGTGCGAATTCTCGACAGCAAGTAGCGCCTGCTACCGGCGCTCGGCCTTGAAGATCACCGGCATGGTGAAGGCCAGCGCGTTCTCGTCCATGAAGTCTGGCGGAGCCGGAACCGGATCGGCGCGCTTCATCATGTCCAGCGCGGCCATGTCGAAAGCGGGCACGCCGGACGAGCGCGCGATTTCGGTTGCCTTGATGTGTCCGCCAGCGTCGAGCACGAAGCGGATTTCAACCTGCGCCTCGCGCCGGCCGGCCGCTGCGGGATAGCGCTTCTGACGGTCGAGATGGGCGACGAGCCGCCGCTGCCATGCGGCGCGTTCGCGCTGCGCGCTGCGGCCGGAGCCGATGACAGGCGCGCGCGCGACGGCCGCCTGCGGCGTCGCCTCCTGGCGCGGCGCCGATGTTTCCTCGGCGGCGATGGAGGCGGTGGAGGCCTGCGATGGCGTTGGCCTTGCCTCGACCGGCTTTTCCTCGGGCTTCTGCGCAATCTCGCGCGACGCCGTCAATTCCGGATTTTCGGCCTCAGCCAAGTCCTGCTTCAGTTGCGCCGATTCGGTCTGCGGTTTGGCTTCGGCGCTGTCGGGCGCGGCGGCGGAGGCTGCGGATTCAGGACCGGGCGGGGCTTCGGAATCGTCGGCCTTCGGCGCGGCCATGTCCATGGCGAGTTCGATCGCCGGCGCGCCGATTTCGTCGTCGGTCGGCTCTGGCGTCAAGGTCCACAGCGCGCCGATGGCGACGGCAAGATGCAGCACGAGGGCGACTGTAGCCGCGACAAGCCAGGTCGGGTTTTCGCGCGCGCGCGAGGGCAGGGCGCGGGCCTCTGCGAAGACCACGCGGATCTGGGCGCTTTTCGGTTCTGCGCCAATGTGCACGGCCGGCTCGAAGCCATAGGCTCCATCAAGCGGCGGATTTGCGTTGAACATGGAAGAAATCGCTGCGACGGCGCGCGAACGGAATCGCGCAGGCGCGCCGCAGGCAGCGGCGCGGGCTCAGGCGGTCAGGGAAAGAGCCGGAGGCCCACGCGAGGTGGGCGCGCGTTGCGCCGATGGCAGGAATTGTCCGTGCGGGTCGATCCAGGCGACGCGGCGCAGAACGCCGGGCGCGACGAACGAAACGGCATCCGGCGGGATCAGTCCGGGCGCGCTGGCCAGCGCACAGGCGTCGCAATGACCGGGCGCGGCCTTTGCGGGCGCCTGCGCATCGTCATGGCCGCAGAGCGTCGGCAGCGTGCCGTCTGGCAAGGCATAGGCGGCAAGCTCCACGGCGCCCGCGACGGCGGGCCGGTGCGCGCCGGCAAGCGTCGCCATCGCCAGCGCGTAGAGCGCGACGACGACAAAGCCGATCCGGGAATGGCGCAGCATGCAAAGCATCGCCCGACACAAACAAAGGCGGGCGCCCGAGTCAATGCGACCGATGGATACGCTTAGCGGGCGAGCGGGACCCGTGCAGCAGAGCCGACAACGCTCGAGGCCGAAGCGCCGAGCTCGTCGACCTGGTCCGACAGGCCTTCGCGCGTGCGGCCGTCGATGATGGCGAAGGGCGCCGAAACCGCGACGCCGGCCGTGCGGCCCACGACATTGGCGGCGCCGATCGCAACGGTGCTGATGTGATCGCCGATGCCCGCCTTGGAATCGCTCAGCGTCTGACCGGAGGCGAGCCGGGCGCCGATCATCTTCACGACCTCCGGGCTCTCCGCGAATTTCGCGTGGCCGGTCGGATCGTCGGTCTTCACGTCGGTGAGGTCGACGACGCGGATTGCCGCTTGATCGAGTTTCGAGCGGTAGGGTTCGATATTCGGGTTGATGGCGCCGACGCGATCGGTCGAGCCCCAGAGCAGTTTCGACATGGCGAGCGCATCGTCGTCGCGCGAGACGAAGAGCGTGACGTCGGGACGCGTCCCGCCTTCCGCGATCAGCGCGATCTGGCGGCGGAAGACATCGACGTCGACATCGGGCGCAGCCAGCATGACGTTCTTGATCTTGGTCGGGATGCCGCGGTTGCGGACCGACATCTGGCGCAGCGCTTCGACCGTCACCCAATTGCCCATGGAATGGGCGAGGATCGAGACTTCGCCGATCTTCGGGTCTTTCGCCAGCGCCTGAAGCGCGGCCTCGAGCCCGTCGCGCGAATAGGTCGCGCTTTCGCGATCGTAGCCATAGGCGAGCAGCTTGCCGCGCGAGGGCCAGGTGAACAGAACCGGCGTCACGGGCGCGCCGGAATCGTGGACGATCTGCGCGAAGCGGTAGACGGATTCCTCGAAGCGCGTGTTGTAGCCGTGCACGAAGACGAGCACGGCGTTCTTCGGCTTTTTGGCGACGCGCGCGTGCAGGCGATTGAGGGCGCCGGGGAGGTCGACGCGATCGGCGCGCAGCGTCGCGAATTCCTTCGCGGGGTCCGGCGTGGCGGAGGAGGGCCACTGGACTTCGCCGGGCTGGTGGACGCCGGGCGGAGGGATGGAAACGGCGATGTCGGCGAAGGACAGGCCCCGGCCGCGCTCGCCGTTGAACATTTCGCCGGGCGAGGACGATTCGCGGGTGGTGGCGACGAGAAGGTCGACGCTGGAAGCGCCGGCGACGGGCTGCGTGGGCACGAGCGTGCCCTGCGGGCGGCCGCCGCATCCGGCGAGCGCGCCGGCCAGCATCAGGGCGGCCAGAGCCGCTGCAGGCCTTCTCAGATCCATCGCCCCCGCCAGATCGCGAAAAATCGCTTGATGATCCATAGTATGGACCACGCCTTTGCAGCAAGTTCGCAGCGTGCGGGGCGGACCGGCTGCGGCGTCCGGAGGCTCCGCGCCGGCCGCAAGCCGCTGATCTGGCGGAGGGATCAGATATTCACCTGCGCGCCGATCTCGACCACGCGGCCGGCGGGAATGTGGAAATAGTCGGTCGCGCCCGCGGCGTTGCGCGAGAGGTAGATGAACAGGGCGCGCTGCCAGCCCAGCATGTCGCTGTTGGCGGCGGCCTTCAGCGAGCGGCGCGAGACGAGGAAGGAGGTCGACATGATGTCGAACTTCCAGCCGAGCTTGCGGCAGAGCATCAGCCCCTTCGGCACATTGGGCTCTTCCATGTAGCCGTAGGACAGCGTGACCTGGCGGAACAGCCGGTTGATCTCGTGCATTTCCACGCGGTCGGCCTCCGCCACGCGCGGCGTGTCGGCGGTGCGGACGGTCAGGATGACGTTCTGCTCGTGCAGCGCCTTGAAATGCTTGAGGCTGTGCAGCAGCGCGACGGGCGCGAGATCGGGCTGGGCGGTGAGATAGACCGCCGTGCCCGGCACCAGGGTCGGCGGCTTGTCGGCCAGGAGCCGGAGCAGCATGTCGATCGGCATGTCGGACTGGCGCGCCTTGCGCTCCAGCAGTTCCGTGCCCCTGAGCCAGCTGCGCATGACGATCATGACCAGGCAGGCGATCATCAGCGGCACATAGCCGCCTTCGAACAGCTTCATGAGATTGGCTCCCAGAAACACGGCGTCGATCACGAGGAAGGGCACGATCAGCGCGGCGGCGGCCCACAGCGGCCAGCCCCAGTGGCGATTGACGACGATGAGCGCGAGAATGGCGGTGACGACCATCGTGCCGGTGACCGCAATGCCGTAGGCGTTGGCGAGCTTGCTGGACGAGCCGAAGATCACGACCAGCACGAGCACGCCCACCATCAGCATGGTGTTGACGCCGGGCATGTAGATCTGGCCCGCGTGTTCGGCGGACGTGTGCATGATGCGCATGCGCGGCAGCAGGCGCAGCTGGATCGCCTGACGCGTGAGAGAATAGGCGCCGGTGATGACCGCCTGGCTGGCGATGATGGTGGCGAGCGTCGCCAGAATGACGACCGGCAGCAGCGCCCAGTCCGGATAGAGAAGGAAAAACGGGTTCTCGATCTTCTCAGGGCTCGCCAGTACGAGCGCCGCCTGTCCGAGATAGTTCAGCGCCAGCGAGGGGAAGGCGACGAAGATCCAGGCGAGCTGGATGGGCCTGCGGCCGAAATGACCGAGGTCGGCGTAGAGCGCCTCGGCGCCGGTGACGGCGAGGAAGACGGCGCCCAGCGCGACCAGCCCGATGACGCCGTTATGTGCAAGGAAGCGTAGCGCGTGCCAGGGATTGAGCGCGGCGAGGACCGAAAGGTCGCCGGCCAGATGGATTGCGCCGCCGATCGCCATGACGACGAACCAGACCAGGGTGAGCGGGCCAAACCAGCCCGCGACCGCCGCCGTGCCCCGGCTCTGGATGAGGAACAGGCCGACGATGATCACGATCGTGATCGGCACGATGTAGGGGTCGAACGTGGTCGTGACGAGCTTCAGGCCCTCGACCGCCGAGAGCACCGAAATCGCCGGCGTGATGAGCGCATCGCCGAAGAACAGGGACGCGCCGAGCGCGCCGATCAGGATGACGGCCGGGACGCTGCGCCCCAGCGCCTTGTGCGCCAGCGCCAGCAGCGACAGCGTGCCGCCTTCGCCCTGATTGTCGGTGCGCAGCAGGATCATGACGTATTTGCCGGTCACGATGATCATCAGCGCCCAGAGGATGAGCGAGACGACGCCGAGCACCGTTTCCCGCTCGACGCCCGCGCCGCCGCCTGCGGCCGCCATGGCCTCGCGGAAGGCGTAAAGCGGCGATGTGCCGATATCGCCGTAGACGACGCCGATCGCGCCAATGGCGAGTGTCCAGAAGCCGGCATTGTGCGCGGTGTCTGGTTCCGCCTTGCCCTGCGAAACCGCCGTATCCGACATTGATGTCATTGCCCATGCCCCTTGCGCCCGGGAGGGGCGCGAGGCTGCGGAAACTGGGGGCGCGCGCATAAGGATGCGATGCGGAAATCGGTGCGCCGCATAAGGATTCCATAAAAATCGTGGACAGGGGCGCCGGGGCTCGCCACTCATGGGCCATGAGCCTTGCTCCGGATTCACCGCCTGCGGGCTGGCGCGCGGCGCCTTCGCCGGGCGGCATTGCGGCGAGCCTCGCGCTGGTCGCGGGCGTGACCGGGCTCGGCCATCTGCTTTTGCCCTTCGTGCCGGCCTCCAGCATTCCTCTGGTCTTCCTGGTCGCCGTGCTGATCTCGGCCGCGAGCTTCGGCTTCTGGACCGGCATGCTGGCGGCGGTGCTGGCCTTCCTCAGCGCCAACTTCTTCTTCGTTGCGCCGATCCACACATTTTCGGTCGCCCATCCCCATGATGTTCTCGCGCTCGGCGTCTTTCTGATCTCCGCTGCGCTCACCGGACTGATTGCCGGCCGGATGCGCGAACAGGCCGACGCCGCGCGCCGCCGCGCCGATATGCTGGAGATCGTATCGGCCTTCGCCGCCGATCTGTCCGCCGAGACGTCGCTGGACGGGGTGGAGGCCGCCATGGTGCGCCATCTCGCCCGCGCCGCCGATGGCGCGGCTGTGCTGCTCGATGTCGCAGACGACGCGCTGGCGATGCGGCTCGCCGCGCCTGAGGGCGCGACGCTCGAAGCCGCCGACCTGCAGGCCGCCGACTGGACTGCGCGGCACGGGGCAAGCCAGGCGGCGTCGGCGCCGGGATGGGCTGGCAGCCGCTACGCCTTCCATCCGCTGCGCCGCGACGGCGCGGTGGCCGCTGTCGTTGGCGTGATGAACCGGCATGGCGGGCGCGAGCGCGAGCAGGTGATCGAAGCCGTGTTGCGGCAAGGCGCGGTCGCGCTGGAACGCGTCGCCTTCGCGCGCGAGGCGGAGGCGGCGCGCGCGGCGGCCGAGGAGGAGAAGCTGCGCTCGGCGCTGCTGTCGTCCATTTCCCATGACCTGCGCACACCGCTGGCGACGATTCTTGGTTCCGTGACGACATTGCGCGAACTCGGCGAGGCCATGCCGGCGGAAGCGCGCGCCGATCTTCTTGCCGCGATCGAGGAGGAGACGGGCCGCCTCTCGCGCTTCGTCGCCAATCTGCTGGCGATGACGCGGCTGGAAGCGGGCGTGGCGGTCAAGCGCGACTGGACCGACGCCGCGGACGTCTTACGCGCGGCGCTGACGCGGGCGCGGGCGGCCTTTGCGCATCAGGCGTTCAGCCTGTCGCTCGGGCCCGGCATTCCGCTGGTGCGCGCCGACGCGACATTGCTGGAACAGGCCGTGTTCAATCTCATCGACAATGCGGCGCGCCATTCGCCTGCCGGCGAAGCGGTTCTCCTGTCCGCGCAAGTCGAGGGCGGAGCCGTCGCGATTGCTGTCGAGGATCGCGGACCTGGCGTGCCTGCCGAGATGCAGGCAAAAATCTTCGACAAGTTCTTCACGACCGCAGCCTCGGGCGTCGGCCTCGGCCTCGCCATCTGCCGCGGCGTCGTCGCCGCGCTCGGCGGAACGATCGCGCTGGAAAGCCCTGCGCAGGGCGGGGCGCGCTTCGTCATCCGCCTGCCGATCGAACATCTGGACCCCGGACCGGACCGCACGCCATGACCGAACCGCGCCGCATTCTTATCGTCGACGACGAGCCGCAGATCCTGCGGTTCCTCAAGCCTGCGCTGACAGCCGGCGGCTACGAGGTCGCGCAGGCGACCAACGGGCGCGAGGCGTTACGGCAGATCGAGACCTTCAAGCCCGAGGCGATCGTGCTCGACCTCGGATTGCCCGACATGGACGGCAAGACGATCATCGTGCAGGCGCGCCAGGTCTGCGACACGCCGATCATCGTCCTGTCCGCGCGTGATCAGGAGCCGGAGAAGATCGCCGCGCTCGATCTCGGCGCCGACGATTATGTCGGCAAGCCCTTCGGCATCGGCGAATTGCTCGCGCGCATCCGCGCGACGCTGCGTCCGCGCAAGCCGCCGGCAGCGGACGCGCCGCACCTGAAGATCGGCGATGTCGCGATCGATCTCCCGGCGCATCGCGTGACGCGCGGCGGCGCGACGATTGCGCTGACGCCGAAGGAATTCGACCTGCTCGTGCTGCTCGCGCGTAACGCCGGCCGCGTGATGACGCATCGCCAGTTGCTGTCGCAGATCTGGGGGCCGGCGCATGTCGAGGACACGCAATATCTGCGCGTCTTCATCGGCCAGTTGCGGGCGAAGCTCGAGGCGGATCCCGCGGAACCGCGACTGGTGCTGACGGAGCCGGGCGTGGGCTATCGGATTGCGGAGGGCTGAAGGGCGTCGCGCTAAATGCTGGCGTCTTCGGCCTCGGTCAGGTGGCCGCCATGTATGAGCGCCACAGTGCGACGTAGTGGCGGTAGGCGTCGGGATTTTTGTTGAAGAGGTTTCTCCATTCGCCGGGGAATGACGCGATGGCCTCGGGATTGTCGATGACAATCTGCAGCGGCGTGGGCTTTGGTCCGTGGAAATGGATGATGCGCGCGCCGGGTTCGACGCCGCGATATGGATACCAGTTCAGCGTGCTTGGCAGGATGTCGATGCGCCGGCCGAAATAGGCGATCAGCATGTCTTGATCGAGGCCCAGTTCGACGTGGTTTACGATGAATCTGACGAAGGGCTCATATTCCCGGCGCATCGCTGGCACGTTCACCAGCATGACGCCAGAATTGATGGCCGGTGCGCGTAGCAACCGCTTGGGTCCCGAGGACGCGAAAAATCGCGGCATTGCGATATCGTTCAGGGTGAATGCCGGGGTGAAGAGGATGTCGCAATCGGTGTAGAGGACGAAATCGTCTTCCTGTTCCAGCCGCGGAATTTCGATCCGCAGGAACGCGCCGGCGACCATGTCGAGCCATTCGCGGCCATGCTGCTTTTTGCGCGCCAGCGGCTCGAAGGCGGCGAGGTAGGGGACCTTGCTGTGCACGATCGCAACCCCGCGATCTTCGAGCCAGCGCGTCAAATCGTTCGGTTGGCCGTCGTAGATCAGATGCGGCGCCAGCTGCATGTGTTCCTGCGCCGATGCGACAGCGACCTTGATCAGTTCCGGCCAGTCATGGGACTGAAAGCTGAGCGAGCTTTCGCTGATCGCGAAATACCATTTCATCGCGTGGCGTGCAGGATCGGGCAGAAACGCATTGCGAGCCGGGTACTCCAAGGTGGAAGGCGCAAGTTGCGAGCCTCGCGCGGCGCTCGCAGTCCTAGCGGCGAGGTAATCGTATAGAGCAGTCGGCGCCAGCGCCACTCTGGAGATGGCCCCCGCCTGGCGCGATGTTTGCGCCTGAACACGTCCGATAGTGCAACTTTCATGGCGCGATCTCACAATCGCTCCGCTTCAGTTTTCGTTAGGCTTTGGCCGGTCAATCGGGGTCACGTCATGTTCAGCAAGCGCGAACTACTTCAATCCTCCGCCTGGATCGCAGCTGGCGCGGTCGCTGCGCCCAGACTGGCTTTTGCGGATTCGAAGCCGGGAATCATCGAGGCCGCGAAGATTGCCGAGGCAGGTTTCATTTTCGGCCTGCCGATCGTGATGAACTACGCGGTCATGTACGATTTCGTCGTCAACAAGAATTCCGGCCAGTACAAGGGCCCGTTCAACGCCATCACGAACGAGGCGCGCGTGTTCACCTACAAGGACACGTCGGTCATCACGCCCAACAGCGATACGCCTTATTCGATGCTGTGGCTGGACCTGCGCGCCGAGCCGGTCGTCATCTCTGTGCCCGCGGTCGATCCGAAGCGCTACTACTCGCTGATGCTGTGCGACGGGAACACATATAATTACGGCTACGTCGGCAGCCGCGCGACGGGGAGCGACGCGGGCGACTACATGGTCGTCGGGCCGAACTGGAACGGCCCGACGCCGCCCGGCATCAAGAAAGTGTTCCGCGCCACCACGCAATTCGGCCTGTCCGTGTTCCGCACCCAGTTGTTTGGCCCGGCCGACATGGACAACGTCAAGAAGGTGCAGGCGGGCTACAAGGCCCAGCCGCTGTCGGCCTATCTGAAGCAGCCTGCGCCGCCCGCGCCTGTGCCGGTGACCTTCCCGAAGATCGACAAGAAGCTCGTGAAGACGAATTTCTTCGACTATCTGGACTTCGCCCTGCAGTTCGCGCCTGCGCGGCCGGAAGAGGCCGACATTCGCGCGAAGCTCGCGCAGATCGGCGTCGGGCCCGGCAAGACATTCAGCTTCAAGGACCTCTCGCTGAAGGACAAGCTCGAGATCGCCGCCGGCATGGCGCTCGGCCAGCGCAAGGTGAAGGAAGCGGTCAAGAACGTCGGCAAGGCCATCAACGGCTGGAACATCGGCTCGGCCTTTGGCGACGCCGACTTCTACAAGGGCGACTGGCTGCTGCGCGCAGCCGCCGCACAAGCCGGCATCTACGGCAACGACGCCGTGGAGGCGATGTATCCGATGACGCGCTCCGACGGGGACGGCAAGCCGCTCGACGGTTCGAAGAACAATTACGTGCTGACCTTCCCGGCGGGCCAGCTTCCGCCTGTGGAAGCCTTCTGGTCCGTGACCATGTACGACGGCAAGAGCCAGCTGCTGATCAAGAACCCGGTTGACCGGTACCTGATCAACTCGCCGATGATGCCAAACTTGAAAACGAATGCGGACGGCTCGCTGACGATCTACATCCAGAACAAGTCGCCGGGGCCTGACAAGGAATCCAACTGGCTGCCGGCGCCGGCGGGGCCGATCTATCTCGTGATGCGGCTCTACTGGCCGAAGCAGCCGCCGGGCCCGTCCGTCCTGCCGCCGGGCGCGGGAAGCTGGCGGCCGCCGGGAATCGCGAAGGCCTGAGCGCGGCTTCTTCTTCCAGTCGCGATGTGACCGTGACGCTGGCGGGCCGAAAATCAAGTTAGACGCTTGTTTTTCTGCCCGTTATCGGACGTTTCCGCGCGCCGTTGGACGGGTCCGTGGTGCCGGCGGAGAGGATCGAACTCCCGACCTTCGGTTTACAAAACCGCTGCACTACCGCTGTGCTACGCCGGCGCGACCGCCCGTAGGGGTCGAATGCGCCCGTTGATCGGCGATTTGCGATTGAAAATCAAGGCGGGGTTGCGTTCCGGCGCGGCGCGGTATCGGCGAGGTAGATGTCGCGGTCCTTGGTCTCGGGGATGAAGACCATGCCGATGATGGCGGTCATGATGGCGACGACGATCGGGTACCAGAGGCCGTAGTAGATATCGCCGGTCTGCGCCACCATGGCGAAGGAAATTGCCGGCAGCAGGCCGCCGAACCAGCCGTTGCCGATGTGATAGGGCAGGGACACCGAGGTGTAGCGGATGCGCGTCGGGAAGAGTTCGACGAGCGCCGCGGCGAGCGGCCCGTAGACCATGGTCACGAACAGCACGAGCACGAACAGCAGGCCAATCAGCCCGGCGGTCTGTGCGCGAAAAATGTCGAACAGGCCGCGCATCCGCACGATGCCGGGATCATCCGCCTTCGGATAGCCGGCGGCATGCAGCGCGGCGCGGATGGCTGCGCCGGTTTCGGCCGGGCGGGCGGCGTCGAAGGGCAGGTCCGTTCCATTGACGCGCACGATGGTCGCGCCGGCGTTGGCAGCCGGCTCGATGACATAGCGGACGGAGGATTGCGCCAGCGCCTGGCGCGCGAGATCGCAGGATGTCGTGAAGACGCGCGCCCCCAGCGGATTGAACAGCGAGCCGCATTGGGCGGGATCGGCGATCACCGAGACCCTGACATTTTCGATCGCCTTGTCGAGCGCGGGATTGGCGAAGCTGGAGATCTGCTTGAACACCGGAATATAGGCGAGCGCGGCGATCACGCAGCCGACGAGAATGATCGGCTTGCGGCCGATGCGGTCCGACAGCCAGCCGAAGAAGATGAAGAAGGCCGCGCCGAAGGCGAGCGCCCAAGCGAGCAGCACGCTGGAGGTGAAGCCGTCGACCTGCAGGACCGATTGCAGGAAGAACAGCGCGTAGAACTGGCCCGTGTACCAGACGACCGCCTGGCCCGCGATCAGGCCGAACAGGGCGAGCAGCGCGATCTTGGCGTTGCTCCAGCGGCCGAAGGCTTCCGTCAGCGGCGCACGCGTGCCGGCGCCGCGCGCCTGCATACGCTGGAAGGCCGGGGACTCGGAGAGCTTCAGGCGAATCCAGAGCGACAGGGTCAAGAGCGCGAAGGAGACGAAGAAGGGGAAGCGCCAGGCGTAGTCGGCGAAATCCTGTTCGCCGACGAGCGAGCGCGTGGCGAGAATCACGAGCAGCGACAGCAGCAGGCCGAGCGTGGCGGTGGTCTGCAGCCAGGACGTGTAATAGCCGCGCCGGCCGTTGGGCGCGTGCTCGGCGATATAGGTGGCCGCCCCGCCATATTCGCCGCCGAGCGCCAGGCCCTGCAGCATGCGCAGCACGAGCAACAGGATTGGCGCGGCGACGCCGATGACGCGCGAACCCGGCAACAGGCCGACGACGAAGGTCGACAGCGCCATGATCATGATGGCGATGAGGAACGTATATTTGCGGCCGACGAGATCGCCGATGCGGCCGAAGACGATGGCGCCGAGCGGGCGCACGATGAAGCCGGCGGCAAAGGCCAGCAGCGCGAAGAACTCGCGCGTGGAGCGCGGGAACTGGTCGAAGAACTGGTCGGCGATGATCGAGGCCAGCGCGCCGTAAAGGTAGAAATCGTACCATTCGAAGATGGTGCCGAGCGAAGCTGCGAAGACAACGCGCTTCTCGACGCGCGTCATGCCGGCTGGCCGCGCCGCCGGCGCGCTCGAGGCAATCATCGCAGACCCTTCCATGCGTTCCATCCATAGTCGCTTGCAGCGGGCGGCCGTTCGAGGCCGCGCTTCGGCGGGCGTGCAAACTTATCGCAAGTCAAGCGCGCGCACGACGCCGGACCCTTATGACTTTCGAATGAGCGTAGCGCAAAAGAAAAGGCCCCGCGATTGCTCGCGGGGCCAGATGTAGCCGTTGGTTCCGTCGCTTAGCTGCGGACGTCGTCGGCGTAGATGTCGCGATCCTTGGTCTCTGGGATGAAGATCATGCCGATCACGAAGGTCATGATGGCGAACACGATCGGATACCAGAGGCCGAAGTAGATATCGCCGGTCTGCGCCACCATGGCGAAGGCGGTGGCGGGCAGAAGACCGCCGAACCAGCCGTTGCCGATGTGGTAGGGCAGCGACATCGAGGTGTAGCGGATACGGGTGGGGAAGAGCTCCACCAGCGCCGCCGCCATCGGGCCGTAGACCATCGTGACGTAGATCACGAGGATGAACAGCAGGCCGATGATGCCGCCCGTCTGCGCGCGGAAGATGTCGAAGGGATTCGACATTTTCACGATGCCCGCATCGCCAGCCTTGGGATAGCCGGCGCCCTGCAGCGCGCCCGTCAGCGCCTTGGTGGCGTCGGCGAACTTGGCTGCATCGAACGGAACGCCGGTGTCGTTGACCTTGACCGTCACGCCGGTCGCGGCCGCGTCGTACTGCGTCGAATACTTGACCGAGGACTGCGCAAGGAAGGCGCGGGCGCGGTCGCAGGACGAGGTGAACACGCGGGTGCCGACCGGGTTGAACAGATCGCCGCAATCCTTGGGATTGGAGACGACCGTCACCTTCACGTTCTCGATGGCCTTCTCGAGCGTCGGGTTCGCCAACGTCGTGATGCCCTTGAAGATCGGGAAGAAGGTCAGCGCCGCGATCAGGCAGCCCGCCAGAATGATCGGCTTGCGGCCGATCTTGTCGGAGAGGGCGCCGAACACGACGAAGAAGATCGTGCCGAGCAGCAGCGACCAGGCGATCAGCAGGTTGGCGGTGTAACCGTCGACCTTCAGGATCGATTGCAGGAAGAAAAGCGCGTAGAACTGGCCCGTGTACCAGACGACGCCCTGGCCGGCGACGAGGCCGAACAGCGCGAGCAGCGCGATCTTGGCGTTGCTCCACTTGCCGAAGGATTCGGTCAGCGGCGCCTTGGAGCCCGTGCCCTCTTCCTTCATGCGCTGGAACGCCGGCGATTCGTTGAGCTGCAGACGGATCCAGACGGAAACGCCGAGCAGCGCGACCGAGACCAGGAACGGAACGCGCCAGCCCCAGTCGGCGAAGTCCTTTTCGCCGAGGATCGTGCGGGTGAAGAGAATCACCAGCAGCGACATGAACAGGCCGAGCGTCGCCGTCGTCTGGATCCACGAGGTGTAGAAGCCACGACGGCCCTGCGGCGCGTGTTCGGCGACATAGGTCGCCGCGCCGCCGTATTCGCCGCCGAGCGCGAGGCCCTGCAGCAGGCGCAGCACGATCAGGATGATCGGCGCTGCAATGCCGATCGAGCTGGCGGAGGGCAGCAGGCCGACGATGAAGGTCGACAGACCCATGATCATGATGGTGACGAGGAAGGTGTACTTGCGGCCGACGAGATCGCCGACGCGGCCGAACACCAGCGCGCCGAAGGGACGCACGAGGAAGCCCGCAGCAAACGCCAGCAGCGCGAAGATATCGCGCGTGGCCGGCGGGAACTGGGTGAAGAACTGCGCGCCGATAATCGCGGCAAGCGAGCCGTAGAGATAGAAATCATACCATTCGAAAACCGTGCCGAGAGAAGAGGCGAAAATCACCTTCTTCTCTTCCGGCGTCATCGGGCGGACCCGGTCCGCCGACGCTGCTGCCGTTGCCATTGGGCATTCCCTCTGTCTGTTTCTTCCAGGGCCGACCATACGGCCCTTTGGCTCCCGCAATGGGGGTCGCGGGTCGCCGGCATGTTAGCCATTTAGTAAGAAGCGGCCAGATGTCGCGCCGTAAAACCTTCGTCTAATGAGCGGGACCTCCGCCGCAGGCCCGCAGCGCTCCGGCGAGCGGCCGGGCGGATACGATCCGAAAGTCTTAAATCTCCGCTCGCCCTTGTATTCCGGGGCTTTGGCGGCGCCGTTCAGATCTCGGCAACCAAAGTTGCATGGAGCGTCCATACGCCTTCGTCTATGCCCGACCCACTGCATTTTCGCCGTGTTGGGGAGGAGCCCTCATGCAAAGTTGGGAACAGATAGAACGGAACCCGAAGTTCCAGCAGCTGGTCAGCAAGCGCAAATCGCTTGGCTGGACGCTGTCCGCCCTCATGCTCATCGTCTACATGGGCTTCATCCTGCTCGTCGCTTACGCGCCGAAGTTTCTCGGCACGCCGATCGGCGCCGGCGTCATGACCGTCGGCGTTCCCGTCGGCCTGTTCGTCATCGTCGCCGCGTTCATCCTGACCGGTATCTACGTCAACAAGGCGAATGCTGAATTCGACCAGCTGACCCGCGAGATCGTCGAGGAGTCGAAGTGATGAAGCGCCATATACTCAAGCTCTCGGCGGCGCTCTCGCTCGCCTTTGCGCACCCCGCCTTCGCGGACGCTGTTTCCGGCAACGTCGCGAAGCAGACGACCAACTGGTCGGCGATCGGTATGTTCGGCGCCTTCGTGGTCGCCACGCTCGGCATCACCTACTGGGCGGCGAGCCGCACCAAGTCGGCCGCGCAGTTCTACACGGCAGGCGGCGGCATCACCGGCTTCCAGAATGGTCTGGCGATTGCGGGCGACTATATGTCGGCGGCGTCGTTCCTCGGCATTTCCGGTCTGGTCTATCTCTCCGGCTACGACGGTCTCATCTATTCGGTGGGCTGGCTGGTCGGCTGGCCGATCGTGACGTTCCTGATCGCAGAGCCCCTGCGCAATCTCGGCAAGTTCACCTTCGCCGACGTGGCCGCGTTCCGCTTCGACCAGACGCCGACGCGCGTTCTGGCCGCTTGCGGCACGCTGGTGACGGTCGCCTTCTACCTGATCGCCCAGATGGTCGGCGCCGGCAAGCTGATCCAGCTTCTGTTCGGCCTCGAATACTGGGTCGCGGTCGTGATCGTCGGCGCGCTGATGATCGTCTACGTGACGTTCGGCGGCATGGTGGCGACCACCTGGGTGCAGATCATCAAGGCCTGCCTCCTGCTCGGCGGCGCGTCCTTCATGGCCTTCATGGTGCTCGTGAAGTTCGGCTTCAGCCCCGAAGCCCTCTTCAAGAAGGCCGTGGAAGTCCACCCGAAGAAGATCGCCATCATGGAGCCGGGTTCGCTGATCTCGAATCCGCTGTCCGCGATTTCGCTCGGTCTTGCGCTGATGTTCGGCACCGCCGGCCTTCCGCACATCCTGATGCGCTTCTTCACGGTTGCCGACGCCAAGGCTGCTCGCAAGTCGGTGTTCTACGCCACTGGCTTCATCGGCTACTTCTACATCCTGACCTTCATCATCGGCTTCGGCGCGATCACGCTGGTCTCGACCAATCCGGAATTCCTCACGGATCCGGCGAAGGGCCTGGCGGCGATCAAGGGCGGCTCCAACATGGCGGCCATCCATCTCGCCAACGCGGTCGGCGGCGACATCTTCCTCGGCTTCATCGCCGCGGTCGCTTTCGCCACCATTCTGGCGGTCGTCTCGGGCCTCACGCTCGCTGGCGCGTCTGCGGTCTCGCACGACCTCTATGCGACGGTCGTGAAGGGCGGCAACGCCAACGAGCAGGATGAGATCCGCGTGTCGAAGATCACGACCGTGGTGCTCGGCATCCTCGCCATGGGCCTCGGCATCCTGTTCGAGAACGTGAACGTCGCCTTCATGGTCGGTCTTGCCTTCGCGATCGCCGCGTCGTGCAACTTCCCGGTCCTGCTGATGTCGATGTTCTTCAAGGGCATGACGACCAAGGGCGCCGTCATCGGCGGCTTCCTCGGCCTGATCTCGGCGCTGCTCGGCGTCGTGCTTTCGCCCGGCGTGTGGGTCGCCGTTCTCGGCAACCCGAAGGGTTCGGCTCCGGTGCCTTACGACAATCCGGCGCTGTTCTCGATGACCATCGCCTTCGTCGGCATCTGGCTGTTCTCGAAGCTCGACTCCAGCGCGCGTGCGAAGATCGACCAGGCCGGCTACGATCCGCAATATGTGCGGTCGCAGACGGGCATCGGAGCGTCCGGCGCTTCGGCTCACTAAGACAATCGGCCAGGCGGCGACCAGGTGTCGCATGTCTGGCCGCATGTCACACGGCGCCGTGATGCGCTAATCATGCGGGCCGCTTGCGGCCCGCATTCTTTTTAGAGGCTCGTCTTCAGGCCATGCCGAAATCCT
>Ga0209023_10002813_pt1 | contig 21317 bp, 8 predicted proteins | sample LakOneMetagenome_FD_187468 | JGI IMG/M metagenome (GOLD analysis project Ga0209023, IMG submission 187468) | Freshwater and sediment microbial communities from Lake Erie, Canada (SPAdes) (version 2) | ecosystem: Environmental > Aquatic > Freshwater > Lentic | place: Lake Erie, Canada | collected...
GCATTACCAAAAACATTTGCTCTTATTGATAACCCATTGGCAGGGCCTGCAGTATATACATTCAGGTTAAATATCTCCTGCGTAAAATCATAGTTGGGCACAATATCATAAGTTGTCCAGCCTTCCCCTTCATCATAGGCAGAAGAATAAATATACTCGCCCACGTACCTTGCAAAACCCCTGCAGATCTGGGTTTTGTAATAATAATCGATCTTTCGCATAAAATAAGGATCAGGTGTTGCAGAACCTGGCGAAGGATTCACAGCATCTGCATATCTTAAATTTCCACCTGCGGGATTGACCGTTAAAAAGTAAGCAACGGTATCTGTTTCAAGACTGTATTTGTCGGCAAGCTGGAAGTTTGCCGGGTCACGGTATAACTGGTTATCCGGTTTACCGTCATTCATCTGCCCCCAGAATTCAATATAATCTCCGATACCCATCGGGCCGGTTGGAACAGATGTGTAGATACGAACCTGCTCACCATTTCGCCATAGCTGGAAACTTTCAGCATTTGCAGCTCCCAGGCCTGCTGTTGCCAACACCGATTGCGGGATGCGGCAAAGTGTATCTTTTCCGAGGCGGAATTTATAATAGGTTTTATTATAGTCTATCCAGCTATTATTTAACTGCGCATGTACAGATGATACAAGGAGCAAAAAAAGCGGTATAAGTAGTTTTCTTTTCATGCCGGTACAGTTATTGGTTTTCGTCATCTTTTTTTCCAAAATTGATACGTAAAGAAAATATATGTGTAAATAACGGGTTACTCTGGTTTGCCAGGTTTGAAAATGCATAATCGATCATCACATTCTTGATCTTGAAACCTGCCCCTATGCTTGGCTGGTATATCCATACCTTTTTCTGGTTCAGCGTATCTCCATCTGCAAGCGCCCTTTGAAAATTGGTAATACCCGCTCTCACAAAAAATATATCTTTTAATGATGCTTCAATACCAAAATGCGGATCAACACTTATCGTGTTATTACTCACAACAGTATTCCTTTTACCATCAAACGTAAGATCAGCATTTAGTTCAGCAAGTAATTTAACAGAGCTGCCGATATCGAAATTATATCCGCCGCCTATTGAAACCCTCGGCGCTGTAAGTTCCGTTGATTTTACAGGAATATCATTTTTAGTAAGGTATAAAACCTCTTTTTCCTTTTCGGTGAATTTAAATTTCCAGGCGTTGAATGTGGTGGTAAGATCCTTCGCAACAATTCCTCCACGCCAGTGTTCTCCTTTTATCTGCAATCCTGCATCAAGGCCAAAACCCCAGGCTGTGGCAAACTTTCCCACTTTCCTGTAGATCACTTTCGCATTCACACCAAAACTGATGTTCTGTGTTTCTGTTTCTTTTAAATTCTGTGCAAATGAAAAAAGGAAGGCATAATCAGCAGATGAGAACGTTTGGATATTGTTGTAATTGATACTGCCATCAGGATCAACCAAAAAAAGTGTATTGGGAATATCATCAACAGCAAATCTTAAGATAGAGAAACCGATCGTTCTTTTATTATCCTGTACAGGTATGGCTACAGAACCATAATCATATTTAGCAATACCGGCAAAATATTCAGCATGCATGATACCCGCATTGGGATGATCCTTTACACCGGTTAAACCGGCAGGGTTCCAGTAACCGGCAGTAGCATCATTGGCAGTTGCCACCTGTGCATTACCCATTGCCAATCCCCTTGCACCGGCACCAATATTTAAAAATTCGTTTGAGTATTTTCTGAATTGTGAGAAGACAATAGCAGGAAAGATAAAAGTTAACAGTAAGGTCGCAATTAGGTTTTGCCTCATAGAAAAGTGATTAATAAAAACCGTGATCTCAGTAAATAATAAGTCGTTAACGAATTTTCACCAGACAAATTGTGAAATACGCTAATTTAAAGTTACGCAATTATAGCAAAACTACATTATCAGCTGCATTGCTGCAATTCTTTGTAAATCGGCTATGATCAGATACTTTTTCTTATTAAAAGGCTGCTTAAGGGTTTTTATATATCCATGCTATTTTCCTGTGATCAATAAATTGAATCCCGACTTTATCATGATACTGGTGTTCGTGGTTGCCGAAAGGCTGTGACAAACTGCATTACTGTTTATTATCGGGTAATTAGGCGCACCACTTTTAACAATAACATCCGTGTTTGCATCCGGCAATATGCCGCAAGGCCAGTTTGCCGGGTCTTCCCAGGCCGTACTTACTGTACCACCCCATATCGTTGTATACTTTAAAATGAATTCCTGGCTATTTGTGATCGTATTATTTCCTGTAAAAACACACCTGTATTTATAGCCATACATGCTCGATTGTGCATTGTTTATGACAAGGCTGGATGTTGTTACACCGGAATACAAAGCCCCATCACTGATATTTGTATATCCCGAACCCGTGTTGACCTGCCATTGCATGGTTCCACCCAGTGAAGCCACAGAAAAGGAAATATTGGAACCAACGCATGCCGGCGTGACAGCGTAGATATTCTTATACAATATGTTGTTGAAATAAAACTGTTCGGGCTGATCATTATCCGGGTTCACTTCAAGCTTTAGCTGGTTACTTCCGGCAAAATCTGTAAGGGGAATGCTGTAAGTAATGATCGCTGTATCGCCTGATACCAATGGCTTTATCCTGGCACCATCCTGCAGGTTATCAAATACAACCGGGATACCATCGGCACCGGTGAATGTGAGCCTTACAGCAATACTGTCGAATGACACATCAGAAATATTTTTAAATGCCACTTTGAATTGAAGCGTATCTTCCGTTGTCAACGTATCGGCACATTGAAAATATATGTTTGGCGATACTGCCCCTTCCGGGTAATTATCTGATGTAAGCATCCAGTATTTCAATTGGGAAGGTGCTGCATTCTGAACATCATTGTTGTGCATTTTCAATTGCAGTTTGGGATAAACAGCTGCATTGATATAGGAAAGTGAAGTGTCTTTTGTATTATATACAGAACCCAGGTACATCTGGTTCCCGGCAACATCCTGGCCCGTAATATCAAAGTATTGCTGGTTTGTTCCCGTTAGCGAACTCGCCAGTGTATCCCATTTAAGGTCTTTCCAGGTTTTTACAGGGCCAAACCACGGCGATGTTACCGAACCTGTTACTGCTTTTCCTGCCAGCAGGAATGTATCTACGATCTGTGAATTTACCGCAGCGCCAATATGCTGGCGTATCGGAAAGTTGATCGTATCACCTTTTTTAAATAAGAATAAGAATGGCAGGTTGCTGGTGAACTGGTCGATCTGGTGAAGGCCAAGTTTGTGAAATTTATGCCATAAGGAATTTCCGCTTCCCAGTGTAGTGGTATCAGCCATCCATGCATTGATGAATGTGGTATTATTTGTACGGCCGATATTTGATACCGACACAATGTAACCATCGGGAATACTGTCTATGAATTTAATGGCGCTTGCCCGGTAAGCTGCACTTGCAAACGGGTATTCGAAGAATATCCTCGAAGTGCTGCCAAGGTTTGAGCACACATTCGCACTGCTGAACCTTCCCACACCCGGACTCACATTATAATTTCTCCAGGGTGTTAATGTCAATGGATTATAAACTATGAACTGAAGCGCATTGTAATTGCAGCCATACAGATCAAGCTGGTCATTATCTACATTCACGTTGATCTGGTCCCAGTTATAATATGGATACAAACCAGTGCGTATGAGCAGCTTTCTTATTTTGCTTTCAAAGTCAAATTTGCGTGAAGCACTGTCGATGGTCATAGACTCATAACTATCATCTGTATATTGGTAGTAATGCGCCTGGTCGTACCCGTCATCCACACTTCCATTGATATAAGTGAACGAACTTCCAAGCCATCTTGTTGATGCTGTTACCGGGCCAACGGCCAACCTCCAGTAATAAACCGCACTGTCGGTTAACGAAATACCCGGAACAAATTTTATCACCCCGCCTGAATCTGTAATGGTACGGGTGATCTTAAATGCAGAGTTGAATAACCTGCTTGTATCCATCTGCATCACGTATTGTTTTTTGGCGCTCATCGGATCTGCAGTAGAACCAAATAACTCGAGCCCGGGTCCAGTGTGGATGAGTGAATAATCGTAAGGGAATACCGGCCTTATCTCGTCACCAATAACAGTGAAATTCTTTGTAATGGTATTATTCGTTTCCGATAATTCTGATACTTCATTTGATGGATCAATGGTGACAATGATCTTGTTCAACCCGATATCCTTTAAAGGATTTATCATCAAAGGCACTTGTATCGTATCTTCATAAAGTGTTGCTTTTATGCGTCTTGTAGTCAATACTTCAATAGAATTATCAGGTAACTGATGCTGTATCAATACATCAATGGAATCATTGATCGCCTTTCCGATATTAAGCACTTTGGCAGTGATCAGCACCTGCTTGTCGGCAACACTGATCACGGTAGGACTGGTTGTTACCAGTGAATCTTCAATGGTATAGTCGGGTTTGGTGAAAGGATATAATTTTACAGCAGGATCTCCGTGATACGTGATCTCCTCTGTATGGATCCTGGTTGGATAATCGTTCAAAAAATTATCGGAAAGGTATTGCATTGTACCTCTCATTATACTCCCGATAGACTGCCCATACATTTGATTAGCAAGGTATTTATCAAATTGATCAGTAAAGAAATTTAACTGCTGAGGCAAACCAAAATGCGTATCTGCAATAAAGCCGATACTTCCTTTACTTTTCGCAAAAATATATTTTTCACTTAGCGTTCCTTGTGAAATAGCCCTGAGTGTATCGAACAAAAACAGGTTACCTGAATTACAACCATTGACCATGATCAAAGGATACTTCCCGGTGTTATTGTAACTCTGAGGATTGTCGAGATTAAATTCCAGTGTATTGGGAGACGAATGCCCGAAATAAGTAATATAACTCAACCCTTCGCTAAAAAGATCATCAATCGTTTTTTTAGAACCAAGGGCGGTATAACTTCCTGAATTTTTACTGAAGGAATACACTTTAGCGCCATAAGCAGTATCAGCCAGTGTTTGTTTATATCCGCCCATGAAATAATTGATCAGGTTTGCCAGTGACTGGTCGTCAATAGCGCCGGTGATCTGCGCCACATTCTTCATCCAGCCTTTATTGGCATTTGTCTGCGGGCCGCTGATCTGTATCAGTTCAAATGCTTTTACCTTGTCAAGATAATCACCTACTTCTACGCCACTGATAGCCGAAAGGCGACCAATGTTTATTTGGGAATACGAACCTGTTCTTTCTGCCAGCAATAAATTATCGGAAGCAGGGTAACCAAAGGTTGGCACCAGCGCCAGTTTATCAACATTCGGGTCTGACTCATGACTTTTAAAATCAGGATAATTAAGCCCTTTGCCGATTAGGTAAAAATATTGAGGTGCTGTTGTAAAATTGGAAAGGGCAAAGTACCCGAAGTTCCTCACAGCAGCCGGGTGATGTTTTATTCCAAATGCGAACTGGTCGGTCAATTGATTTATATCAACAGTGATCGCATTAAAGCTTCCCCCTGCCGTACTGCTGCGGTAAGCCCGGTATTTTTCAACATTGTCATTTCCTGAACCATCATTGAACAGGGTTGGGTGACTGATGATCACATAATTGCCCTGGTTGGCCGGTAATGAATAATTGGTAAACACACGCTGGGTAAAGTTCTGAATAGTCTTGATACTCGCAGGTTCGCTGTTCAGCAGCACAAATGAACTTGTGGTGGCCAATGCCGGAATGACAAAACGCACAGTTGAACCATTTACATCTCCAACCAAACGCTGATTGTTGGTAAGATCGATCAATACAGGCGCCGTTGTTCCAAAAATAAAATTGCTGATGGACAGGTATTTTGATGGCCCTGCCGGCAAATCAAAACTGAACTGTGATCTTCCTTCAAAATTATAAGTGTGAGGATAACTGAGCTGGAATTCAGAAACAACGATCCTGTCTGAACCGGTTCCTGAGTTTACGAATTCAATATTGCCTGTTCCTGCACCAAATGTGCTCAAAGGAATATTAGTGATATGAAAACGTTTGATACTATATCCATTTATCAGTGTATCTATGAGCAAGTTCCCGTTGATCTTTACTTTCACCGACCTGATGGCCGAGGTATTTCCGGCTACAACTGCATCCAAAGTTGCGTTTGGACCGGTATTGTCGAGGTTTAAATTATTGTTATCCAAAAGCGAACCGGGATAAACATCGGCACTCGTCCAGCCCTCTCCGCTCTCATAAGAAGAAGAATAGAGCAATTCGCCGTAATCAACCGCAAAGCCCGGGTTTTCCTTTACTTTATACGCTTTCTTTAATGAGTAGATAAATCCGGTTTCGGGAGGCAGTACATTCCCGGCAACATTATTGGTTACACTTGTCAGCCTTTTATTGGCACCAATGCTTACCGTTAAAAAATAAGCTGCCGTATCGGTGTACAGGCTTAACTTATCGCTCATTTGCAGGCTGTCGTACTTGTATAACTGTTTATCGGGCTGCCCGTCGTTCATCTGCCCGTAAAATTCAATATAATCTGAGCTGCTGAAAATGCCTGTAGGAATAGTAGTGTAAATAGCAACTTCTTTTCCGTTTCGCCATAATTGAAAATTCTCTGCAGGGGTGCTTGCCAAACCTATAGAAGAAAGTGCCGGTTGGGTAATACGGTAAATCCCGTTACTGCCGACCTTGAATTTATAATAAGTCTGGCTATAATTGATCCACTCGTTATTGTATGTCTGGGCATTTACCCCGACAGAAATAAGCAGGACTATAAGGCCAAATAAATATTTTCTCATTCGTTCAGTTTCAGGTTATATATCGCTTTTACCAATTATTTATTGTAGAAAAACCGCTATTGAGTCTTTGAATTGGTAAATAATGTTATTATCAGAAGGTTGGCTAAGTGAAAAGAGATATCAAATATAAATAATTCATACGGAGTTTTGACCATTTTTTGAATAATTTTGCCGCAAATAAAAGCGGGATAAATGACCAATATTATACAGGAATTGCAGTGGAGGGGCATGGTACAGGATATAATGCCGGGCACGGAAGAACAACTTTTAAAGGAAATGACCACGGTATATATTGGTTTTGACCCAACGGCCGACAGCCTGCACATCGGCAGCCTGGTTCCGATATTATTGTTATTACATCTTCAGAAAGCCGGGCATAAACCCATTGCACTGGTTGGCGGTGCAACCGGGATGGTTGGCGACCCAAGCGGAAAAAGTGAAGAACGCAATCTTTTAAGTGAAGAAATATTACAACACAATGTTGCCGGTGTAAAAGCCCAGCTGGAAAAATTTCTTGATTTTGACAAAACGAAACCCAATGCAGCTGAAATGGCCAATAATTATGATTGGTTCCGGGAAATTGGTTTTCTCCAGTTCATCCGGGATATCGGCAAACACATTACGGTGAATTATATGATGGCAAAGGATAGCGTGAAGAACCGCCTTGCCGGTGAATCAGGAATGTCGTTCACAGAATTCAGTTACCAGTTGATACAGGGTTACGATTTTTACTGGCTTTACCAGCATAAGAACTGTAAACTGCAGATGGGCGGAAGCGACCAATGGGGCAATATTGTTACAGGAACGGAATTAATCAGGAGAAAATCCGGAGGTGAAGCATTTGCATTTACCTGCCCGTTGATAAAAAAAGCCGATGGCGGAAAATTCGGTAAATCGGAAAAAGGCAATGTATGGCTTGATGCGAATAAAACAACCCCTTATCAATTCTACCAGTTCTGGCTGAACGCAACTGATGCAGATGCAGAGAACTGGATCAGGATATTTACTTTTTTAAGCAAGGATGAAATTGCAACACTGACGGAAGAACATGGTAAAGACCCTTCCAAAAGAATATTGCAGAAAAAACTGGCTGAAGAAGTCACCGTTTTTGTTCATGGCAAAGATGAACTTGAAAAGGCGATAGAAACAACGCAGAAATTATTTGCAAACATGACTGCACCTGCTGAAAGCATGAGTGAAGAAGACCTTGAGTTGATTGAAGGTATTGTACGGATCAATTATCCGGCTGAAACATTTAACCAGGGCATTGATTTTATAAGCTTCTCGGCTGATACAGCAACGAATATATTTCCAAGCAAAGGTGAAGCGAAGAAGATGGTGCAGAATGGCGGCGTTAGTATCAACAGGAATAAAGTAACCGACCTTCAATTAAAATTAGAGACATCCATGTTATTGCATGGCAAATATTTACTTATTCAAAAGGGGAAGAAGAATTATTATCTCGTAAAAGTAATTTAACGATGTGCTGATTTGGAGATGTGCTGATATGCTAATGTGCTGATAATAGTTTAAGACCTTGATAATGTAAAAATGGGGACTTTGTAATTTTCACATCAGCAAACCAGCACATCTGCACATTCATTTATCATTCAACTTTCACCTGCTTTTTCACCACTGCATTTTCGCTCATTTCCTGCACGAATACACGCTCTTTAAGCAAATACCCATTCCCTTTTTCGCAGAAATGAACTTTAAGGTTTTCGATGCTGATAGGATTACCATCCGGAATATCTGCAATATTGCTGTGGCGAATATCATGCCCGTCGATGATCATAACAAGTCCGCTCCCGATCGCTTCCATTTTATTTCCTTCCGTAATGAGCATGCCGGTATCTTCTCCAAGCCCGATCCCAATACAGGAAGGATTAGCTGCAATTGCCTGTGCCAGGCGACCAAAGCGGCCACGCTTTTCAAAATGCGAATCAATGATCACATCATCTATGAAACCAATACCTGTAGTAATTTTTACTTCGCCTTTTAAATGGGCCCTGGTAGCGTTTCCTTCATAGATCATGGTATTGCTCATGGCCATCGCCCCGGCTGATGTTCCTGCAACCAAAAATTTACTTTCCTCCCAATATCTTTTCATTAGTATCTCTAAAAACTCGGTTCCGCCGAAAATACTTGTAAGCCGCAATTGGTTTCCACCACTAAACATCACTGCATCGCATTTCCTGATCCGCTCAATGAATTCAATATTTGTTGCATCGGCACGGTTGCGGATATTCATTACGCCAATATCTGTACAGCCGATCTTGCCAAAGGCATCAAGATAATTATCCCCTACTTCTATGGGGATCATACTGGCTGTTGTAATAACTTCTATACGGGAGGTTGGGCCACCGGTTTCTTCTACTATCCTCCGAAGGATACCAAGTTCAAAAAAGTTGAGGTTGTTACGATGGATCTGTCCTGTTTCCAGGTCTGTTCCTTTGTCTTCAGCACCACCAATGGCAAGCAGTTTTCCTTTTGCAAATTGCATCTAACCGTTTTTGTGATTAACGCAAAAATAAGGGAAAACGTATTTTAAGCAGTTTCAATAATTATACAGCAGTGTTAATATACTTACCACAGAGTTACACAGAGGGTTTTCACAGAGTTAAAAGAGTTGGAATGAACACTCTGTGAAATTCTGTGAAAATAACTCCTTCAACTCTGTGGTTAAAACTTTTTGCAAAGCAAGATGATTATCCTAATTTACCAATTCCTATTTTTTTACCTAAACACTAACTGGATATATGAAGATCGTAGAAATAAAAGTCCTCAGGGGGCCCAATTACTGGAGTGTACGCCGCACAAAACTGATCCAGATGAAACTCGACCTGGAAGAAAAAGAACAAATGCCTACGAATGCGATACCCGGTTTCAGGGAGCGGCTGGAAGCAATGATACCTTCTTTGATTGAGCACCGTTGCAGTGTGGGTAAACGTGGTGGCTTTTTCGAGCGTGTGGACGAAGGAACCTGGATGGGTCATGTTATTGAACATATAGCACTTGAAATACAGACTTTAGCCGGAATGGATACAGGTTTTGGCCGAACAAGAGGCACCGGAAAAGAAGGAGAATATTATGTATGCTTCAGTTATATGGAAGAAGATGCAGGTGTTTATGCTGCAAAAGCAGCCGTACGTATCGCACATGCATTGATATTTGAAGAGGAATACAATATGGATGAAGATATCCAGAAACTAAGGGAGATCAGGGAAGATACCAGGCTTGGCCCAAGTACGGGTTGTATTGTGGATGAAGCAGCTAAAAGGGGCATCCCGTATATCAGATTGAACAAACACTCATTGGTGCAGCTTGGCTATGGTGTTCACCAGAAACGGATCAGGGCAACCATTGCCAGCACAACAGGAAATATTGCTGTTGATATCGCTTGCGACAAAGAAGAAACAAAAAATCTATTGGGTGCAGCAGAAATACCTGTACCAAAAGGTGATGTGGTAAGAACGGAAGAAGGCCTGCAAGCTGCTATTGACAGGATCGGCTACCCGATTGTAATAAAACCAATCGATGGAAATCACGGTAAAGGGAACACGACCAATATCACAACCTGGGAAATGGCATTGACAGCATTTGCTGCAGCAAAAGTTTATGGCCGCAGTGTCATCGTAGAAAAATACATAACCGGTTTTGATTTCAGGATACTTGTAATAGATTATAAATTCATTTGTGCAGCTTTACGCACACCTGCTTCTGTTGTTGGTGACGGAAAAAATACCATTCAATATTTAATTGACGAAACAAACAAAGATCCACGCCGTGGTTATGGCCATGAAAAAGTATTGACACAGATAACGATTGACCAGTTTACTCAAAAAATGCTGGATGAAAAGGGTTACTCACTGGAAACCATACCTGCAAAAGACGAACTGGTATTGTTAAAACCAACTGCAAACCTTTCAACAGGCGGAACAAGTACCGATGTTACCGATGAAGTGCATCCTGCCAATATTACCATGTGTGAGCGTATTGCAAAGATCATCGGGCTTGATATCTGTGGTATCGATATCATGGCAACTGATCTGCGGACACCGGTTACAGAAAATGGCGGCGCCATACTGGAAGTAAATGCTGCACCGGGTTTCAGAATGCATATCGATCCTTCTATTGGCCTGCCACGCAATGTTGCTGAACCGGTTGTTGACATGTTGTTTCCAAAAGGCAGCGCAGGCACCATTCCCATCATCGCCATCACCGGAACAAATGGTAAAACAACCACGACAAGATTAGCTGCACATATCGCAAAAACGGCCGGTTATAAAGTTGGTTACACAACCAGCGATGGTGTATACATTCAAAACCAGATGATGATGAAAGGCGATTGTACAGGCCCTGTATCATCGCAGTTTGTATTGAAAGACCCCACTGTTGATTTTGCGGTACTGGAATGTGCAAGGGGTGGTATCTTAAAGAACGGGCTTGCATTCCAGAATTGTGATGTTGCTGTTGTTACCAATATAAGTGCAGATCATATCGGACTTGGTGGAATTGATTCGATGGAGCAAATGGCCAAGGTGAAAGCAGTTGTTCCTGAAACAGTTTTCAAACATGGTTATGCCATATTAAATGCAGATGATGACCTTGTTTATGCCATGCACAAAGACCTTACCTGCAATATTGCTTATTTCAGTATGGATGAGAATAATCCAAGAATTGTTGAACATTGTAAAAAAGGCGGCTATGCGTCAGTGTTTGAAAATGGTTATATCACCATTATGAAAGGGACCTGGAAGATCCGTGTAATAAAAGTAGCAGAAGTTCCTATCACTTATGGCGGAAAAGCGCTGCACAATGTTATGAATTGTTTGCCTGCTGTGTTGAGTACTTATTTCTGGAGAAACATTGAAATAGATGATATCAAACTTGCGTTGCAGACATTTGTTCCTTCTGCATCACAAACACCGGGAAGGCTGAACATGTTCCAGTTCAAACAATTTAAATTCCTTGTTGATTTTGCACACAATCCTGCAGGCCTTGAATTGCTCTGTGATTTTGTGAGTAAGATGGAAGGCGAACCGAAAGTTGGAATCATTAGCGGTACAGGCGACAGAAGAGATGAAGATATCAGGGAACTGGGGCGCATATCAGGCAGGTATTTTGATGAGATCATCATCAGGCAGGATAAAAATTTAAGAGGACGGACTGCAGATGAAATAGTGAACCTCCTGGTAGAAGGATTAAATGAAACAAAAGAACGTGACATTCCCATTACCATTATTTTGAATGAAAAAGAAGCCATCATGCATGCTTACAATACAGCAAAACCAGGCTCTTTAATAACGATCATGTGTGATGTTGTAGCCGAAGCGTTGGACCTTATAAAAGGATTGAAGGAAAAGGAAGATATGGAATAATGAATAAAGGACAAGGAATACTGAAATTAGATCGGAATTGAGTATTTCATCATTCGAAATTCCTTGTTCCTTGTTCGCTATTATTAAATTCCCGCAATTTGATTTGGTATATTTTTTTCCAACAACTATTTTTGCAATCCATTATTGGGTCATGGTGTAACGGTAGCACTACAGATTCTGATTCTGTCTGTCTGGGTTCGAAACCTAGTGACCCAACAAAAGGACGAAAAATCGCCTGACTGATTAAATATCCAGGTGGGTTTTCGTCCTTTTTATTGATACAAAATACTTTTGGCTTATTTTTTTACAACCCTTATTTTTGCACTCCCAAAGAAATTTGGGTACATGATTGGGTTATGGTGTAAAGGTAGCACAACAGATTTTGATTCTGTTTGTCTAGGTTCGAATCCTAGTAACCCAACAAAAAAGGATAAGCCAGAAAGCTTATCCTTTTTTAGTAATATGTTCTTCCCTTTATTCCTGGTATAAAATAACGGCACTGTATTTCTTCAACAGGATATGATCATTATACCGCACATGATTTACATCGGTATTAAGGCCATCCTTCCAGGAACCTGATTGCAACTTTACATCCACATCCGCATTACCACCATTAAATGCGATCCATACTTTCTTCCATGTATCTTTCACAGCGGCACCATTGATCGTATATATGATCGTTCCTGCGGGGGCATCTTTATCAAAGCGGATATTTTGCTTTACCTGGTCCCCCGTTGTCATCCTGAAAGCAGGATGCTGCTTACGCATTTTTATAAGTTGTTCTACATAATTATTCAAAGCAAGGTTTTCCCTTTTCAGGTTCCAGTCAATTGCATTGATGCTATCGCCGCTTTTATAAGAATTCTCAACTCCCTTTTTGGTACGCATGAATTCTGTTCCTGCATGTAAAAAAGGAATACCCTGTGAAGTAAGAACAATTGTCAAAGCCAGTTGATGCATTCTTTTCTTATCTTCTTCTGTAGCATCCTTGCATGACAAGTTGATCTTATCCCACAACACATTATTGTCGTGGCATTCACAATAACTGATCACGTTCCATGGGGCAATGGTATAGGGCTTTTTAGAATAATTCACTTTGTTGTAATCTACCTGAGGATGATCGCCACCTGCAACAATGCCGAATTTTACAGATTCTTCCATACCCGGTTTACCAGTGGCAAAACCACGGTCATTGATATCAAAAACACTTCCTTTGATGCCGTCACGCAGGTCGTCACTGAATACCGCAATGTTATGAAGCTTATATGCATTTTGTTTTAATGCACGAAGGGAATCAGGCAAGGGAGATGAACCCGCTGTCCAGCCTTCACCATATAATATAATATCAGGTTTTATTTTATGAAGTTCATCTGAAATAAGGTTCATTGTTTTAATATCATGAACACCCATCAGGTCAAAACGAAAACCATCAATATGATACTCTTTCGCCCAATACAAAACACTTTCCAGTATGAACTTTCTCATCATCGGCATTTCGCTGGCAGTTTCATTGCCACATGCTGTAGCATCAGAAAGACTGCCATCTTTTTTATGCCGGTAATAATAACCAGGAACCAGTTGATTAAAATTTGATTGTTCCGTGAGACCGGTGTGGTTATACACAACGTCCATGATTACACGCAATCCATTGTTATGCATGGCGCCAACCAGCTGCTTAAGCTCTTTAATCCTGGTGATCCCATTATAAGGATCAGTACTGTAACTTCCTTCGGGAACATTGTAATTCAGCGGATCATATCCCCAGTTGTATTGGTTATTGTCCTTTTTGCTTTCATCAACAGAATTATAATCATAAAAAGGAAGCAGGTGGATATGTGTAACGCCTAATTCTTTTAAATGGGCAAGGCCTGTAGAAATCCCATCACTGGTCTTTGTATTTTCTTCAGCAAGCCCCAGGAATTTTCCTTTATGCAGGATACCGGAATTATCGCTGATACTGGCATCACGGATGTGCAGTTCATAAATGACCGCATCGGTTGCATTATTTGATTTTGTAAATGCAGGACTTTTATCATTTATCCAACCTTCCGGGTTGGTATCCTTCATATCGGCAACCATTGCACGCTTTCCGTTAATCCCAACAGACTTTGCATATGGATCGGGCACTTCGTTGTTCCATCGGTCATTGATCTTTACACGGAATGTATAAAAAATCCCTTTCAGGTCGCCATCAACTTTTGCCGACCAGGTTCCACCCTGCCCTTTTACGAGTTCAATGGTTTTGAAAGCAGTACCGCCATCACCCTCCTTATAAAATAATAATTGAGCAGCTTGAGCAGGCGGGCTCCATATTTTAAATTGTGATGAACCAACGGAATAAGTTAATCCAAGATCTTTACCGTTGTAAACTTGGTATTTACTATAAGTATTTTGAGCCCTCAGTTGCTGTAACAAAAAGATCAATAGCAAAAACATTGTAATCTTTTTCATCAATGAATCATTTACTCTTTCAAAAATCTATTTGATCAACTCGTATACCACTGTTTTATAAGATCCCAATTTAAATTCAGCTAAAGGGCCAGTAGATTTTGTTATTACATCTTTGTATTGGCTAAACCCTGCAGTTCTTTCAGCATAACGGCCAAGCTTAATTGTTTTTTCCTCTTTACTTGTATTCATAACCACCATCACCGTCTGCTTATTGTTATACCGGAAATAAACATATATCCCGTCAACGGGAAAGAACTGCATGAATTTTCCTGTTGTTAAAGCAGAGGATGTTTTCCTGAAGTTCGCCAGTGTGGCAATGTGCTGATAGATCGCCTGATCTTTCTGGGTCCTGCCCTGAATGGTAAACTTATTTACAGTGTCATTTTTCCATCCGCCGGGGAAGTCAAGGCGCACATGGCCATCATTCGGGCTTGTAGTACCGGTTGTTGCCAGTTCATCAGAATAATAAATTTCAGGAATGCCCCTGCAGGTCATCAGCCATGATAGTGCCGAGAGGTACTTATCCATATCTTCCTTAACAACAGAATAGAAGCGTGCCATATCATGATTGTCAAGAAAAATCACATTGCGTGTTGGATCTTTGTAAACAAAATCCTGTGCCAGTGTTGTATATAAATTATTTACGCCATCACTCCAGCCAAAATCTTTTGTCATAGCATCGGTGATAGCCCACAAAGTCTGAAAATCCGTAGGAGCCTGCAGGTTACTTTTAAAAGGAACATTTGTATAATTGTTCTGCACAAAATAACTCTGGTTAGGAATTCCATGAACCCAGGTTTCTCCGAACATGGTCAGCTTTGGATATTCATCCATCAGTGCTTTGTTACATTGGTTCATAAATTCAAGATCATTGTATGCGTAGGTATCAATGCGCCATCCGTCGATACCAAATTCTTCAACAGTCCAGAGGGCATGTTCAATGAGAAAATTTGCCACGTAGGAATTGCTTTGGTTCATGTCGGGCATTTCCCGGGTAAACCAGCCATCAGCCATTTGTTTAAAATCGCTTTTGCTTGCATAAGGGTCAAACAATGCCTGATCTTTATAATTCGTTTGCGTGTAACCGGTATCCCACTGGTGAAGCCAGTCTTTCATTGGCGGATCAAGTACAGTTAAGTGAAATCTGCCAACATGGTTATACACTGCATCCTGGATGATCTTCATCCCTTTTTTATGTGTGGCATCTATCAGTTCCTGGTAAGCTTTTTCGCCGCCAATACGCGGATCAATTGTATAATGATCTGTGAATGCATATCCATGTTCAGTGCGGTTAGGCATATCATTTATGATCACGGGGTTTAACCAGATGGTTGTTACACCCATATCATCTAAATAATCAAGATGGTTCTGAACACCTTTAAGATCGCCGCCATGGCGGTTAAAAACGGTATCCCTGTTAAGGGTTTGATCCCTCATGCCTGCTACCCTGTCATTTGATTCATCGCCATTGCTGAAACGGTCGGGCATGATTAGGTACATGAAATCTTTTGAAGTAACACCCTGCGCATATTCAGTTCCGTTACCTTTGCGCCTTGCCTTTAATTCATATTCAAGGTTCATATTTTTCACAAAAGGTAAACTGAATTTTCCCGGCTTTGCAGTTGCATTGATCACAAGGTCAAGAAAAATATAATTGGGATTTTCAACACGGTTAATTTTTACCAGGCTCACTCCCGGGGCAAGGCTCACTCCCTTTGGTCCCATTTTGATCATGGGAAAATTATCAGCGATCTTATCGCCATGGACCATTATCTGTAGTTTGTTCCATTTCATGCCTGTCCACCAATGTGTGGGATAGCAGTTATACGTTGCCGTTTGTGCAAATGAAAAAATTGAGCAGGCAAAAGCAAAAAGGAATAAAAATATTTTTCTCATTGTTTAATCTTTTTCTTTGATCAAAAAATAACAGATAACAGCAGCTAATATCATTAACACTCCTCCTATCTGCACAGCAGCAAGACGATCATTATGCAATACATTTTTCATGATCCATCCAAAACCAAGCGAAGCGATGATTTCCGGCAATACAATAAAGAAGTTGAATATCCCCATGTAAACACCTATTTTATCTTCCGGAAGCACACCACTCAACATAGCATAAGGCATTGATAAAATACTTGCCCAGGCTATACCTACACCAGTCATGCATCCAAAAAGCATGTACTTGTTTTCAACAAAGGCAACACTTATCAGGCCAATAGCACCGCACAACAAACAAACACTGTGGGTCAATTTTCTGCCTAATTTCCTTGCTATAAAAGGAAGCACAAAAGCAAATGCAAATGTTACAACATTATAATAAGCTAATGTAAGTCCACCAAAATTTGTCCCCTGGCCATATAGCGGATCGGTCTCACTTGTTGCATGAAAAATATTCCTTGCAACTGCTGTATTATAAAAGAACCACATCAGAAATAATCCAGGCCATGTAAAGAATTGAACGAGAGACAATATCTTCATTCGTTTAGGCATGTTCGTTATTGCATGAAGTATCTCTTTTACACCACCGCCAAATCCCCTGTTGGATTCTTTAACCTTGTCTTTGAAACCAAGGTCGGGAGGAGGATATTCTTTAGAAGTAAAAACAGTGTATAGTACTGCTGTTAAGAAGAAGAACGCCCCTATATAAAAACTCCATTTCACATTATCAGGTATGATACCGCTCGCAGCAGTCGTACTCATATGAAACAGGTTCGTCATCATCCATGGCAATGCAGATGCAATACATCCACCCAGGCCGATCATAAGACTTTGCATAACGAATCCCTGTGTACGCTGATCTTCATTTAATTTATCTGCAACAAAGGCCCTGAAAGGCTCCATGGCAACATTACCAAATACATCCATGATCCAAAGTAACCCTGCGGCCATCCACAGCGCACTGCTATGAGGCATGAAAACAAGGGCGATCGTACTTAGTATGGCACCCACTAAAAAATACGGGCGCCTCCTGCCATATTTTGGATGCCAGGTCCTGTCGCTCATATAACCTATAACGGGCTGAACCAATAATCCTGTCAATGGTGCAGCTAAGAATAATAAAGGAATATCATCTGCATTGGCATGAAGATGTTCATAAATAGGCCCCATATTGGCCCGCTGAAGATCCCAGCCAAACTGGATACCGAAAAAACCAACACTCATGTTTATAATTTGGGACAGACTGAGCTTTGGCTTTTCCCAGGGAATGTTCTCTGACATAGCAATCGTTTAGGTGTGATAATTATATGTGTAAAAAATACACGTCGATAAATATACACTAAAAATTAAGTTGGAAAACTTTTCGAAAAATAATTTCTGCAAAAAATAAGAAATGAGAAACTATACCTAAGAAATAAGGAAGTATAAAAGCTCACTATAATAGACAGTTTATCAAATATTTAAAGTATCCAACTCCCTTATTTTACCTTTCTTATTTATTATTCCTTATTTCTTTCCCACTCTATTTTTTGTTTAATTTTTTGCCTCCCGTTAACGAATGTTTTTTGCACATTTAGCAAAATCTAAAATATTGTGTGTATTTTACACATTAAATTGTTTGCTATGAGAAAAATTATACTCGTTTTCGGTATATTATTATCAGCTCTTTCTTCGTTTTCGCAACTTCTTAGCTGGACCCCGGCTTTTGAACAGGAAACTACCACTCCGTTTACAATAACGATGGATGCCTCAAAAGGAAACCAGGGCTTATTCTTTTATACACCCGTTACAGATGTATATGTACATATAGGAGTAATAACAAACCTTAGTACCAGTTCCGCCGACTGGAAATACAGCAAGTTCACCTGGGCCACAACACCTGTAGCAGCGCAATGTACTTCATTGGGTGGCAGCAAATGGTCATTTACCATAACAGGCGGACTGAAAACATTTTTTGGTGTACCTGTTGGCGAAACCATTCAAAAGATAGCAATACTTTTCAGGAATGGCGCCGGCACAAAGGTTCAGCGCAATACTGATGCAAGCGATATGTATATCCCGGTTTATACAACTGCGCTGGCAACAAGGTTTTCATTACCGCTTACACAACCTACTTACCTGCCGCAACCTGAAACGATCACAAAAGTTGTTGGCAATACAATATCAATGACAGGCATTTCAAACAATGCAGCTACATTGAAGCTTTATTTTAATGGGACTGTGGTTCAGACTGCTGCAGCTGCAACAACTATATCTGCCTCACCAACAATCACCACTGCAGGAAACCAGGTACTCGTAGTAGAAGCAAATGATGGTGTTACAACCAAGAGAGACACTATCCAGTTTTATGTGGCAGGAACCGTAAACACAGCCGCATTGCCGGCCGGTGTAAGGGATGGTATCAATTATGAAGCAAATACAACTGCTGCCACACTTGTATTTTATGCACCTGGTAAAACACGTGTTGCCGTTATAGGTGATTTTCCCGGAAGCAACTGGATCGAACAAGGTGCTTACCAGTTAAACAAATCACCCGATGGAAATTACTGGTGGATAAGAATCACCGGCTTAACTCCCGGTGTAGAATACTCGTACCAGTACCTTGTTGACGGAACATTAAAAATCGGTGAGCCATATACAGAAAAAGTACTGGACCCATGGAATGACCCCTATGTCCCAACTACTACCTATCCCGGACTGAAAGCCTACCCAACGGGTCTTACATCGGGTGTTGTTAGTATTTTGCAAACAGGACAAACACCATATACCTGGACAGCTGGTAGCTATACCCGACCGGACAAACGAAAAATTGTTATCTACGAATTATTACTCCGTGATTTTTTGGCAAACCACGACTGGAAGACCTTAAACGACACATTGAATTACCTGAAAAATATGGGCATCAATGCCATTGAAATGATGCCGGTCAACGAGTTTGAAGGAAACCTGAGCTGGGGATATAACCCTGATTATTATTTCGCACCGGATAAATATTACGGGCCTTCCAGTAATATGAAACAGTTCATCGACAACTGTCATAAAAAAGGAATTGCGGTGATCATGGATATCGCATTGAACCATTCTTTTGGTTTATCGCCAATGGTACAGTTGTACTGGGATGCTGCAAACAACAGGCCTGCAGCGAACAATCCCTGGTTCAACCCGGTAGCAAAACACGCATACAATGTTGGCTATGATATGAACCACGAAAGCCTGGCCACCCGCTATTTTGTAAGCCGCATCATGGAACACTGGCTTACCAATTATAAGATCGACGGCTTCCGTTTTGACCTTTCCAAAGGATTTACGCAAACACAAACATGTGATGCAAGCGGAGGTAATTGTGATGTTGGCGCATGGAGCAATTATGATGCAAGCAGGATCGCCATCTGGAAAAGATATTATGATACCATGCAATTAAAATCTGCGGGATCATATGTTATTCTTGAACATTTTGCAGCTAACAACGAAGAACAGGAGCTGGCAAATTATGGAATGATGCTTTGGGCAAATTCAAATTGTAATTATACACAGGCTGCAGAAGGATATGCTTCCGGCCCTTGCGGAACATGGGAATTGAGGAATAATATATTTACAGAAAGAGGATTTACAAATCCACACCTGGTTAATTACATGGAAAGCCATGATGAAGAAAGGCCGATGTATAATGTACTTCAGTTTGGGAACAGTTCCGGCGGATACAATACAAAAACACTTGCTACCGCACTAAAAAGAATGCAACTGAATGCAGCATTCTTCTTTACCATTCCTGGTCCGAAAATGATCTATGAATTTGATGAAACAGGGTACGATTACTCTATTAACTATTGCGCAAACGGAACCATCAACAGTAATTGCCGCACCGATGCAAAGCCTTTGCATTGGGAATATTTACAGGACGTTAACCGCAAAGCATTGTACAATGAATACAGTGCCCTGATCAGGTTACGCCAGAATAATATTTTCACAAACCTGTTTTCTTCCAATGTGCTGGATTACGATCTAACGAATGCCTTCAAGCGTTTCAGGGTAACGCAAGGCTCCAATCATTTACTCGTAATGGGGAATTTTGATGTGATATCACAAACAGGTTCTGTTACTTTCCCGGCAGCAGGTACATGGTACGATTACCTGAATGGCACAACCATAACAGCTACGGGTAGCAGCCAATCGTTTACTTTGCAGCCTGGCGAATTTCACGTTTACCTGAACCAGTTTGTTCCCATCCCTGTAACACTTATTAATTTCAATGGTAAGAATACCGGTGGCAGCAACCTGTTATCATGGACTGTAAACAATGAACAGGACCTCAGCCATTACGAACTGGAAAGAAGCACTGACGGGTTGCATTTTAATACAGTAGGAAATGTTACTGCTACAGGAATAACCAATTACAGCTATACTGATAACATAACAGGTATCTCTGCTTCCGTTTATTATTATCGCTTAAAGAGTATTGATAAAGATGGCCATTTCACTTACAGCGCTATTGTTAAGATCCGCACCGCTACTAAAGGCTGGACCGCAGAGGCAACGCCGAACCCTTTCACAGAAAAGATCCAGGTAAATATTGAATCTGCTGTAAAAGATGAAGCAACAATGATCATGACAGACATGAGCGGTAAACTATTATTCAAACAGAACATTACATTATCATCCGGCAACAATGCATTCGAGATCAAGGACGCATCAAAGTTTGCCAAAGGTGTATATATGCTCAATATCACAGCATCTCAACAAAAACAAACA
>Ga0209023_10002814_pt1 | contig 21314 bp, 17 predicted proteins | sample LakOneMetagenome_FD_187468 | JGI IMG/M metagenome (GOLD analysis project Ga0209023, IMG submission 187468) | Freshwater and sediment microbial communities from Lake Erie, Canada (SPAdes) (version 2) | ecosystem: Environmental > Aquatic > Freshwater > Lentic | place: Lake Erie, Canada...
GGTGGCCCGATCCGGATCGGTGTCGAGGTGATCTACGGCCATGCATGGAAAGTCGCGCCGAAGAAAACGGCCGAAGGGCACGGCATCGTGCGGCTGGAATCGATTGGACGCGGCGGGCGGAAGTAGTGGGTTCTGCCTACGGCGCAAAGTTCGTCCCGCAGTTCTGGTTGAGGTAGTCCCGAATCAACGCCCAGGTGTTCCGTGGTGGCGAGCCGAAAATCGCGCCGTTGGTGACCGCCGTGCCGGTAAAACCGAGCATCGCGCGCACCAGCATCAGCCCGTCGCTCACTGCGTCCGGCGCGCCGCCGCTGCCGTCGATGTCGAGGTTGCAGGAGGTAAACGTGGTGCCCGTGGTGGAAATAAACGATGCCACCGCGCCGCCGACGTGCAGTTTTGAGCGCACCACCTCGTTGGCTATCGGTGCGCTGACATGGCGCACGCAGACATAATTGTCGGGGGTGATGGTGCCCGGCGTGTTCACAAATTGCGTGCTCACATTACAGCCGCAATTGTTGCCCGATGAAATGCAGTATTGACTGCCCCACGCGCCGTCGACATAAATGTTGGCCGCACCGACGATGCCGGTGATGAGTGCCGGGTTTGAGGTGCGGGTGCTGGCCAGCGGCACGTTGGTTTGGGTGGCGAAGGCATAGGCGTTGGGCGTGGTGTCATTCAAGGTCAAATCGGCGCTGAAGCGCGACACAAAGGCGTCCGTGCCGCCACCCGAGCTGCCCTGCGCGCCACCGCTAACACCGGGAAAGGTGGTCGTTGCAGCGTCGGTGTAGCCCGCCACAACCACCTCACCACTGGTTGGGTGAATGGCCAGCGCGCGGGGTTGGTCATTCCCCGCCGCGCCCAGATAGGTTGACCGGAGCAGCGTGCCGAGATCGGCGCTGAAGCGCGACACAAAGGCGTCAGTGCCGCCACCCGAGCTGCCCTGCGCGCCACCGCTCACGCCGGGAAAGGTGGTCGTTGCGGCGGTGGTGAAGCCCGCCACAAACACCTCTCCGCTGGCCGGGTGAATGGCCAGCGCGTAGGCTGCGTCAGTGCCCGCCGCGCCCAGATAGGTTGAGCGGAGCAGCGTGCCGAGATCGGCGCTGAAGCGCGACACAAAGGCGTCAGTGCCGCCACCCGACGCCCCCTGCGCGCCACCGCTCAAACCGGGAAAGGTGGTCGTTACCGAGAGGGTGTAGCCCGCCACATACACCTCTCCGCTGCCCGGGTGAATGGCCAGCGTGTAGGCTACGTCATCCCCCGCCGCTCCCAGATAGCTCGACCGGAGCAGCGTGCCGAGATCGGCGCTGAAGCGCGAAACAAAGGCGTCTTGGCCGCCGCCAGAGCTGCCCTGCGCGCCACCGCTGACGCCGGGAAAGGTGGTCGTTGCGGCGTCGGTGTAGCCCGCCACATACACCTCGCCGCTCGCCGGGTGAATGACCAGCGCGTTGGCTTGGTCACTCCCCGCCCCGCCCAGATAGGTTGAGCGGAGCAGCGTGCCGAGATCGGCGCTGAAGCGCGACACGAAGGCGTCTTGGACGCCACCGTAGGTGCCCTGTGCGCCGCCGCTCACGCCGGGAAAGGTGGTCGTCGTGGAGTTGGTGTAGCCCGCCACATACACCTCGCCGCTGGCCGGGTGTATGGCCAGCGCATTGGCTACGTCACTCCCCGCCGCGCCCAGATAGCTCGACCGGAGCAGCGTGCCGAGATCGGCGCTGAAGCGCGAGACGAAGGCGTCAGTGCCGCCACCAAAGGTACCCTGCGCGCCACCGCTGACGCCGGGAAAGGTGGTCGTCGTGGAGTTGGTGTAGCCCGCCACATACACCTCGCCGCTGGCCGGGTGAATCGCCAGCGCCAAGGCTACGTCACTCCCCGCCGCGCCCAGATAGCTTGACCGGAGCAGCGTGCCGAGATCGGCGCTGAAGCGCGAGACGAAGGCGTCAATGCTGCCACCACCGTAGGTGCCCTGCGCGCCACCGCTGACGCCGGGAAAGGTGGTCGTCGTGGAATTGGTGTAGCCGGCCACATACACCTCGCCGCTGGCCGGGTGAATGGCCAGCGCGTTGGCTCCGTCAACCCCCGCCGCGCCCAGATAGGTTGAGCGCAGCAGCGGATCGATCACCAGTGGGCGCGTGGGATCGAAGGCGCCGAGGGTAAAGGTGTAGAGGGCAGTGGCGGTAGGCGACGACTTGGCGTCGCTCGGTGGCGCACCGGGAAGCGCGGCCAAGTCCGCGCCTACGTTGACTAGCGCGTACGCCACGTCCACTGAAACCCGCTCGCCTTTGTCATTCTCTTGATAGGCAATCGGTGCAGTGAAGCTGACCGGGCCGTTGCCGGTGTGGGCGATGAGCTCGCCAAGCTTGCCGATTTCGAGCTTTTCTGCGCCCTTGAGTGCGATGCTGATTTGCTTCGGGTCGTAGCTCGGCGCGACAGTGAAAATCTTCTCGATGTTGTCGCCAGTGGCGCGCAGTTGTAGGTTGATGCCGGGGTACATGTCACCCAAATTCACCCGCTCATAGGTGTTCAGGCTCTTGGCGTGTTTTGTTTCGTCACTGCCGATGAAGTAGCTGACGCTGGCCTGCATCGGGCGATAGCCGGCGGGGGACTTGAGCGTGCTGCTTGCCATGTTGCGCGGTTTGCCGCTGGCGTCGACGAGGGTTTCAGTGAGTGTCCAGCCGGGGGTGCGCCGTTGGTCGAGTGAGCTCTGCTTTTCCACCGCCCTCACCCCCGCCCTCTCCCGCGCTGCGGGAGAGGGAGTCAAACCCTCGTTGCCGTGAACGCTCGTTGCAGCGGACTTGCCTGGCAGGCTGTAGACAAGCTGGCCTTCCGTGGTGACAAACAGTGTTCCAGCAAAAGTCTTGGCTGCAAACGCCGCACGCGGGTCCCATTGCCCCGCGTTGGGCACGAACGGGACTGAGAGCGCAGCGATCTTGTTGAGCGTCGCCGGATCGGGCGCGCTGGCGTGAGCGCTGGTGGCGGCGAAGGCGGTTAGCGCGAGCTGCGCCAGGCGAAGTAGACGCATAAGTAATCCCCCGTTGGTCAGATTGACAACCTGCAGTGGTGTTTGCGTAGCAAACGGATTGTGCGCGCGAGCTACGCCACCGGCAAGTGAATTGTGAGCCTTGGAGCGCATACAGCTATTTCTGTAAACGTCCATTACATAGGGACTACAGCCACAAATTGGCAAAAGTCGAGTTGCATTGAAAACGACACACAGGCCCTGTCCATTGGGGGCTATATGAAAAAGTTGTTTGCCTTTTCGACGTGCAATAACGGCGTCGCAGCCGTGTTTATTGCGTTTTGGCTAGCGGCGGCTGGCTTCGGCTACCAGCGCGAGCGCGGCCACGCCTTCACCAATCAGGTGCGTCGGAATCGCCGAAATCCCCATGCGGATGAATTCGCCGGGCGGCGTCAAGCCGAAAAAGCCTGCGCCCGGTTCGATCACGATGTCGGCGTCGCGTGCGACTGCAACGAGTTTGGTGGCGGAGAGGCCTTCGGGCAGACGAATCCACAGCGCTGAGCCGCTGCCTTCCGGACTCTCAACCCGCCAGTCCGGCAGATCGCGGGCCAACGCTTCACGCAGGATCTTCAGACGTGCCTGATAGGCGTGGCCGAGCCGACGTTGTAGCGATTCAAAATGCCCCTGCGAGAGGAACAGCGCCAGCGCACGCTCGTTGTTGCTGGCGACATGGCGCAGCATGAGGCGGCGCAACCTGCGCAGTGCGGCGATGGCTTCGCGTGGCGCAACGATGTAGCCCAGCCGCAGTCCCGGCGCCAGTGTTTTTGACAGGCTACCAACATAGAGAACGCGGCCGTTCATGTCGAGGCTCTTGAGGGCGGGCGTGGCGCCCGGATGCGCGGCCGTGCCGCCAAGCTGCGGCTCGTAGTCGTCCTCGACAATCAGGAAATCCTGATCCGCCGCCTGCGACAGCAGCGCTCGCCTCCGCTCATCGCTCATGCGAACGCCCGATGGGCAATGGTGCGACGGGGTGACGACGGCGACGTCGGGCCGCAGCGCCGTGACCTGATGTACATCGACACCGTCTGCATCCACCGCCACCGATGACAGCGTCGCGCCGGTCATGGCAAAGATCGCGCGCACGTCCGGGTAGCACGGCTCCTCAACGACGATGCGCCGACCGCCGCCACCCAACAGTTGCCCGATCAGGTACAGCGCCTGCTGTGCACCCACCGTGATCAGGATTTCATCGGCGGCGGCCCATACGCCACGGCGTGGCAGCACGCGCGTGCGCAGTTGTTCGAGCAAATCGCGATCATCGAGATCGCCGCGATCGACAGTCCACGCCTCCACACTTTCGAGCTTCATGGCGCGTTCGAAGCAGTCGCGCCAGTCCGCCAGCGGAAACAGCTTCGGGTCAATCTGCCCGTAAACGAACGGGTAGCGATAGCGGTACCAGTCGACCGGGTTCTTCACCGGCTGGTAGGGCACGTCCAGCGAGCTGAAGTGTCGCGACCAGTCCGGCGGCGGCAGCAGCGAAAGCTGGTCGCTTTCATGAAATTCGGCCCGATGCGCAGCAAATGACCCAGTCACGAAAAAGCCGCGACGCTCCCGGGATTCGATGGCGCCCTCAATCTGCAGGCGTTCATAGGCGAGCGCCACGGTCGCGCGCGCCACGCCCAGTTCGGCCGCGAGCTCGCGTGTGGACGGCAGCGGCGAATCCAGCGGGATCGCGCGCTCGAGAACGGCGCGACGCAGCATCCCGGCGATGCGCTGTTGCAGCGTATCGGTGGGATCACTCTGGGCAAACCGCGTTTGCCACAACTGGCCTAATCGTTGTCGCATATCTGGCTCTATTGTCGCAGCCCGGCGGCGCCTACTCTGCAGACAGTTTCAACGCAACGTAACAGGAGTCCGTCATGGGCCACGCCGATCCCCACGTCACCACCGCCGCCACGCTCGCGCAGGATTCCCACGCGCTCGACAATTTCTGGATGCCGTTCTCGCCGAACAAGGAGTTCAAGGCGCAGCCGCGCATGTTCGTCAAGGGCGAAGGCATGTATTTGTGGACCGAAGACGGTCACAAACTGATTGACGCGGCCTCGGGACTGTTTTGCGTCGCTGCGGGCCACTGCCGGCCGGAAATAGCTGAGGCGGTGTATCAGCAACTGAAAACGCTGGATTACACGATGCCTTTCACTCGAGCGCACCCGAAAGGATTTCAACTGGCACGCGAAGTTGCCGAGTTCACGCCAAAGGGCCTGGATCGTCTGTTCTTCGTCTGCTCGGGTTCCGAGGCGGTCGACAGCGCGATGAAGATGGCGCTGGCCTATCACCGCGTTCGCGGTCAGGGCCACCGGCAGATTTTCATCAGCCGCGAGCGCGCGTACCACGGTGTGAACATGGGCGGCGTCGCGCTCTCGGGCATGATCAACAACCGCAAGGTGTTCGGCGTTGGATTGCCCGGCGTGTATCACATGCGTCACACCGCGCTGCCGCAGAACAAGTTCGTCAAGGGGCAACCGGAAACTGGTGCCGATCTGGCCGATGATCTGCAACGGTATTGCGCGATGTACGGCGGTGACAACATTGCTGCCGTGTTCGTCGAGCCAACCGCTGGCTCATTTGGCTGCCTGCCGCCGCCGAAGGGCTACCTCGACAAGCTGCGCGCGATTTGTGACCAGCATGGCATCCTGCTGGTGTTTGACGAAGTGATTACGGGCTGGGGCCGCATGGGCGCCAACTTTGGTGCGCAGGCCTTTGGCGTCACGCCGGACCTGATGTGCATGGCCAAGGCGATCACCAATGGTTCGCAGCCGCTGGGCGCCGTTGCCGCGCGCACTGACATTTACGACACCATTACCAACGCCGGGCCAGCGAAAGGCATCGAGTTCTTCCACGGCTACACCTACAGCGCACACCCCGCCTGTGTTGCAGCCGGACTGGCGATGATGAAGATCTTCCGCGAAGACAAGCTCATTGACCGCGCGGCACAGATGTCGCCGTACTTCATTGATGCCGTGTTCTCGCTGTCCGACTTGCCGGTGGTGGTGGACATCCGGGCTATCGGCATGATGGCGGCGGTTGAGCTCGCCGTGGACGGCACCCCGGGCGCGCGCGGCCATGAATTCCAGAAGCGGCTTTACGACGCGGGTGTGAATCTCAAGAGCACCGGCGACAACCTGATCATCGCTCCGCCGTTCATCAGCGAGAAATCGCATATCGACCATATCGTGTCGGTGATGCGCGACGCGCTGTCGAAGGCATAGCTTGCCCGCATGCGAGTTCCGTAATTGGCGAATTCGTGGGTTGTTGAATATCGTTAGGAAGATTTATTGCTTACGTGCCGGGACGCTATCCGCTAAATTGGCGGATTGATTTGAACCATTTGAAAAGGGAATGACCATGAAACTTGGAATGCTGGCCGGTGCAATCGCGGCGCTCGTGTCGACAACCGTGTTCGCGCAGGCGAAAGAGGTGACCATCGGCTATCAGGACATGGTGATTCCCTATCGGATGGCGCAGGAAGCGAAGGCACTGGAAGCGGCTACAGGCTACAAGGTCAACTGGAAACAGTTTGGCGGTGGCGGCGAAGTCATCAAGGCGATGGCGTCGGGTGCCGTGCAGGTCGGTGAAGTGGGTTCCGCCGGGATTTCGGCTGCGGTGTCGCGCGGTGAGCCGCTCGAGCTGTTCTGGATTCTCGACGACATCGGTGACGCCGAAGCGCTGGTGGCGCGCAAAGGTTCAGGCATCAGCAAGGTCGCTGATTTGAAGGGCAAACGCATCGCGATGCCTTTCAATTCGACGACGCACTTCCACACGATGGTCGCGCTTGATCAGGCCAAGATCAACCCGGCCGACGTGAAGATCCTCAACATGCGTCCGCCGGAAGTGCGCGCCGCATGGCAACGTGGTGACATCGACGCAACGTTCATTTGGGACCCGGTGCTGGCGGAAGCCAAGAAGGACGGCACTATCGTCATTACGTCGGGACAGATCACCGCGTCGACGGGCAAGGCGACGTTTGACGGTTATGTGGCCAACAAGGATTGGGCCAAAGCCAATCGCGACTTCATGGTCAAGTTCGTGAAGATCATGGCCGATGCGGACGCGAAATACCGCGCTGATGGCAAGAACTGGAAAGCAGGCGGTGCCGAAATTGCCGCAATCGCGAAGTGGTCAGGGTCGAAACCGGAGGACGTACCGGCCGCCATCGCGCTCTACAAGTTCCCGAGCGCGAAGGATCAGTCTGCGACCTGGCTGGGCGGCGGCAAAGGCAGCATCGCGGCCAAGGCGCTTGCAGCAACAGCTGAATTCCAGCTGTCGCAAAAACAGATTGAAAAAACGCTCCCGGACTATTCGGCAGTGGTCAATGCGAGCTACGCGGCTGAAGCGGCGAAATAATCCCGTTTGTGCCGAAATCAAGGGGCGCGTGTCGCCCCTTTTTTATGTGAGTGACACAATGGTTTTGTCGGAGCAGCATGGGCCGCTTCTGCGGATCGCCCTGTTGACTGGAGTATGAGTTGTCGATTCTCGAAATCAGGAAGCTGAGCGTGAACTACGCCGGTGCCAACGGCCAGAATACGCTTGCGCTGTCAGACGTTGATCTCACCATGCAGCATGGCGATTTCGTGGTGGCGCTCGGTGCTTCAGGCTGCGGCAAGACGACGCTGCTCTCCTGTATCGCCGGGTTCATGCAGCCATCAGAAGGCTCAATCATCCTCGACGGCAAACCAGTCTACGGTCCAGGTGCCGAACGTGGCGTGGTGTTCCAGAAACACGCGCTGATGCCTTGGCTGTCGGTGGTTGAAAACGTCGAGTTCAGCCTGAAGATGCGCGGCATGGGCAAGGCCGAGCGCCGCGCCGTGGCGATGGACAAGCTCAAGCTGGTGCAGCTCGAGAAGTACGCGGATTCACCGATTTACCAGATTTCCGGCGGTATGCAGCAGCGCGCCGGGGTCGCGCGTGCGCTGGCGAGTGATCCGGCCGTCATGCTGATGGACGAGCCATTAGGCGCGCTCGACGCGCTGACCCGGGCGCACATCCAGGACCTGATCGTTGATCTTTGGTGGCAGACGAAAAAGATGTTCTTCTTCATTACGCACAGCGTTGAAGAAGCCCTGTTTCTGGCCACGGACCTGATCGTGATGACGCCTTCGCCGGGACGCATCGCGCACCGCTTCAAGCTGGATTTTTCGAAGCAATTTGTCGAATGCAGGGATTCACGCGCCGTCAAGTCTTCTGCCGCCTTTATCGAGATGCGTGAACGGGTGTTGTCGCTCATTCATGATGCGCCGGAGGCTGATCATGCCTAGGACCGTTGTCAAAACTGTCAAGGGCTACAGCATTCCGGGCGAAGGTTCGAGTGTGCTGATCAGCGTGATTACCGTGATCTCTCTGTTCGCCCTTTGGTGGACCGCAACGCATATGGGCTGGATCAGGGATCTCTTTTTGCCAACACCCGAGAAGATTGGTAGCGCGTTCATCGCTGCCATGAAGGGCGATATTCAGGGCGGAAAAGCATTGCCCGAGCACTTCATGTGGAGTTTGATTCGTGTTTTCTCGGCGTTCTTTCTGGCCGTGCTGACGGCTGTCCCGGTAGGCATTGCGATGGGCGTGTCGCGCGTGATGCGCGGCGTGTTCGATCCTCCGATCGAGTTTTACCGTCCGTTGCCGCCACTTGCGTATCTGCCGTTGATCGTGATCTGGTTTGGCATCGATGAAACGGCCAAGATCATCCTGATTTATCTCGCGTGCTTTGCGCCGCTGGCGATGGCGGCGCGTGCCGGGGTGAAATCGGTCACGCTTGAACAGATCAATGCGGCCTATTCAATGGGTGCGTCGAAATGGCAGGTGATCTGGCATGTCATCACGCCCGCCGCCCTACCGGAAATCTTGACCGGCATGCGAATCGCTATCGGGTTTGGCTGGACCACGCTGGTCGCGGCGGAAATGGTTGCGGCGACTGAAGGACTTGGCCAGATGGTACTGAACGCCTCGAATTTCTTGCGCACCGACATCGTGATCATGGGCATTATCGTGATCGGTGTCGTTGCTTACCTGTTTGACTTGCTGATGCGCAAGCTGGAGCAGATTCTTGTTCCGTGGAAAGGCCGGACCTAAAGGGCGAGCAGCACGCACACGGCGGTCACTGCGGCGCATCCCCAGGATACGACGTCGCGGGTGGCGAACAACACCGGATCATCATCCATCGTACCGTTCATCGCGATACGCCATACGCGGGCAAGCCACATCAGTACGACAACAACCAGACCCCATAACCACAGCGGTTCAGAGTACATGGAGGCGACCTGGTCGCTGGCCACATAGAGAGCGAGGACCAGACAGGCAGCAATTGCCGTGCTTACACCAAAAGCGTCAACGAACGCTGCGTCGCGCCCGTAGTAGCCGCGTCCTGACAACCTTTCATCTGGAGCAAGTCGGGCGATGTCCGCCGCACGCTTGAGTAGTGCGAGACTCAAAAATGCGAAAACCGAAAATGCCACCAACCAAGTGGAAAGAGGCACCGCCACGGCGACTGCGCCAGCGACAATGCGCAATGTATAAAGCCCGGCCAGACAGAATACGTCGAAAACGGGCAACCGTTTGAGTTGCAGCGTGTAGAGCGCGTTGACGGCCACATAAAGAAAGATGACGGCTGCCACCCACCAGCTCGTGGCAACGGCAATCACCAGACCCGTCACCAGCAGCACGACGGCCACCAAAGCCGCCTGTGCCAGCGACAGCTCACCCGACGCCAGCGGGCGAGCACGTTTCGTTGGATGCGTGCGGTCCGACGCGAGATCGAATAGATCGTTGATCACATACACCGCAGAACACACGCAACAAAATGCGGCAAATGCGAGTCCTGCCGCCTGCCAGGCCTGAGGGTTGGTCCACTGATGTGCTGCGACGGGTGCAATGAACACCAGCAGATTCTTGATCCAGTGACGTGCCCGCAGCAACTTGATCCAGCGGCCTAACGCCGGACGAGGACTGTCCCCAATGCGCTGTCCGCCTGGTGGCAGCAACCCCGAGGTTGAAAATTTGCCCGCCGCGTGCTTCCACACGGAGAGGTCGGCGCTGGAATCGCCGATATAGTCGAATCCCTGTTCGCCAAAGCGCGCCACCAGCGCATCGGCCTTGTTCGCCGCTTTCAGATTGGTCGAATCGTCGGACGCGAGTACCTCGTCAAACAGACCCAGGTGGTCTGCGCAGGCCCGCGCGATTTTTTCGTTGGCGGCAGTAGCCAGCACACAGCGCCTACCGTTATCGCGCGCGCTGTGTAGCGCCTCAAGAACGGCGGTATTCCAGGGAAGCGAAGCAACCACCGGCAGCGCGATGTCGGCGAGTTTTCGCTTGAATCGCTGCCGGCTCTGAACAATCCAGACAACGGCAGCGAGGGGCAGCCACCAGTGCAGGCGCCAGGCGTTCAGGAAACACTCCCACAGCGTATCGGTTCGGCAGAGGGTGCCATCCAGATCAACAACGAGCGGGCGGGATGCGGCTCGATCAACAGAAGCGACAGACGACTGGTCTTTCATCAAATTCGGGAGTTTTTGGTCGGGGCGATACTACACCACGACAAGTCGCGCCACTAAAGCTCCAGGGCCGCTGTCAGGTGTTGACACGGACCGTCACAACGCGATTCTTGCCCGCAAACTTTGCACGCCGGAGCGCCGCATCGGCGCGTTTGACAACGTAGCCCAGCGTTGACAGCGTCTTGCTTGACGTGCAGGCGACACCCAGACTGACGGTAACGCTGATGGGCACATTTTCATGCATGACAGATTCACGATTGATGCGTTCCAGCACGCGGTTCGCAATGGTCAACGCGACCCGCGGGCCAACGCCCGGACACAGCAGCAGAAATTCATCGCCACCAAAGCGGCTCAGCAAATCATTGGTTCGCAGAGACTGCCGCAGTCGTTCGACTACCGCCTGCAATACCGCGTCCCCGGCAGGGTGACCACGCTCTGCATTTACCAGCCGGAAATCGTCGATGTCGAGCATCAACAGCGCAACTGGCTGCAAGGTCCCCGATGCTATACGCCTTACAGCTGCTTCAAAAGCTGGTCTGTTTAGCAGGCCGGTTAAAGGGTCCCGTGACGCCTGTTTCGCCATCTTTTCGGCCTGCGCCTGCGTTTCTATGAGTCGTAGTGTGAGTTCGTTGACCGCAGCCACCTCGCGTCGCGCACGTGCCTCGGTCCGCTCAACTTCCTCGACAAACAGCGTCGCGATGCGCTGCCCTTCAAGGTCAACTTTCGCTGCATCGGTCCGCGCATCGATCAGGTCGCTCACAGCACGAAGCGCCGCGTTGGAATCGCGTTTTTCATGCTCCAGTTTTGCCCTGGCGAACGCCGCCTCGAGCCGAAGCTCATGCAACGAGGCTTCGCGTGACAGCTTTGACGCTTCATCAAGATGACGGCGTGCTGCCTGGATATCGCCGCGTTGCACCAGCAGGCCCGCTGTATCAATCAATACCCGCAGTAGCACCGGAACATTGGGTCGCTTTCGCAGCCGCGCGAGCGCTTCGGTCATGTCGCTCAATGCGCCGTCAATATCTCCGCTCGATGCCTTGATTTCTCCCCGGGTGTGCAGATGGTATGGCAGCCAATCGTGATTGGACTGCGACTCTGTGATGCGGATCGCATCGTTGATTGCACGGGACGCAGACTCAAGATTCCCAATGAATCTGTGCTCTCGGGCGATATTGTTGAGTGCGCCAGCCTGAATTGTTGGCATTGCATTTGCGCTAGATAGTTCATGTGCACGCTGAAACAGTGCCAATGCCTCTTCGTGGCGCCCCATCCGCGAGCAAATGGGCCCAAGCCCCTGGAGCAGTTTTGCCTGATCGGCTGGAAGCTGCTCGTTCTCCGCGATGACTAAGGCTTCGCGCATAGCCCGTGCCGCGAGGTGATAGTTGCGCAAAAAGGAGTGAATGTTGCCGGCAATGGCAAGAAAGGGAATCCTGTCGCGCGGCTTTTGCTGCCGCGTGGCGATATCGAGGCCGCGCCGACAGAATTGCAAGCCATCCAGCCATCTGCCTGCCGCCTGACAGCCGGACGCACAAACACGCAGGACGATGAGCAGTTCGTCGACTGAAAGCTTGTCCTCATACTGGCCTAGCAGGACTTCACCCCGTTCCAGCGAAGCAACGCTTTGCACTTGCGAGGATTCACGAAGCGCAGCAAGCTCGGCATCGACAAATGCCCGGGATGAAATAACGGGTTTCACCATGAGATTTAGTGTACGCCGCGCACGCTGTGACGAGGCAATAAGGGGTCCTGCGCGACATTCCAGAAATGGAATTGTGTCAATTTCGCAGCCTCAGGCGATGGTCGTAATGCATCTGCGGGCAAAGCCAAAGTGCCGCCTCAGGTCACGGCAGGCGCCGATCATCATGCTTCAGCTTGCGTTGCTCGCTACCCTGCCAGAGGTAAGACATTCCCTACACAATTTACGACCATTCGCTGATAGGGCAGGCGCTTGCGGCTTTCTATGCTGTCACTGAGGTTTCCTCCGACATCTGTCCGCAAAAAACACATTCACCGACGGTTTGCGGCATCAAATTTTTGATGCATGCACTTATCGTCAGGAGCAGTAAAACATGCCACTCTCAAACATTGCCTTTTCCAAATACGCGCGTCCGACCATGCTTGCGGGAGCGGTTACAGCTGCTGTGCTGCTCGCAGCGTGCTCCAGTTTGCCACCGCCCGTTGAGCAAATGGCCGTAAGTAGAACGACGGTCGAACGCGTGTCATCCGCGCCCAACGCGGTTGATGCGGCGCCAGTTGAGCTGAGCCAGGCTCGCGAGAAGTTGGCACGGGCGGAGCGCGCGATGAACGATAAGGATTACGTCGCCGCGCGTCGACTGGGCGCTGAAGCGGAGGCGGATGCGCGAGTTGCCGAATCACGCGCCAGCGCCATGCGTGGCGAACGCGCGTTGAAAGAAATTCGCGACAGCATCCGTGCGCTGCAAGACGAAATCAATCGGCGCGCGCCCTGATGATGCCATTGCCAAGTCAGCACACATTATGAATCTCCGGGAAGCACCAAACATGAACACCGTCACCTACACCCGTAAGTCGCTACTTGTAGCGTCTGCACTCGCAGCTGCCGTCATCTCGGCATGCGCGAGCAACACGCCGAACGCGTCGCTTGAAAGCGCGCGTGCTGCTGTCAACCAGACGGCCAGCAACCCCGAAGTCATGCGCCGCGCACCGCTCGAACTGAAGGCCGCGCGCGACACCATCGACCAGGCGGACGGTGTGTGGCGCAATGATCATGACGAAGGCGAAGTGAATCACCTCTCCTATCTTGCGAAACAGCGAGCCGAAGTTGCACGGTATCTCGCGCGATCACGTCAGGTCGACGAAGAGGTGAAGGAAGCCAACAGTGCTGGCGACAAGCTTCGCCTCGAAGCTCGCACACGCGAAGCAGAAAGAGCGCGCATGGACGCAACAGCCGCACAAAATCAGACGCAAATCGCACAGGCACAAGCACGGCAATCGCAGATAGATGCAGCGAACGCGCAGCAAACCGCCGCAACGGCTCAACAGAACGCAGCCGCTGCGTCGCGCATGGCCAGCGCAGATCGCGCGCAATCAATTGCGGCACAAGAAGCTGCGGCAGCCGAGCGGCTGCGTGCTGAGCAAGCGGCGGGCACGGCCAATGCGGCGCAGGAACGTGTGCGCCAACTCGAGGCGCAACTGCGGGACATCGAAGGCAAGCAAACTGAACGCGGCTTGTTGGTTACGCTTGGCGACGTATTGTTCGCCTTCAACAAGGCAGAGCTGACGCCACAGGCGGGCCCGCGCCTCGACAAGCTGGCGGCGTTCCTGAAGCAATTTCCGCAGCGCAAATTGCTCGTAGAAGGCTACACCGACGCAGTCGGAAGCGACGCCTACAACATGGAATTATCAGAGCGGCGCGCCGAAACTATCCGTGAGGCGCTGGTCGCACGCGGCGTGGAGACTACACGAGTCATAACAAAAGGCTACGGCAAAGCGTACCCGGTTGCTGACAACGCAAGCGTCGACGGTCGCGCGATGAATCGTCGAGTGGAGGTTGTTATTGCCGATGAGAATGGCAATCTTCGAGGTCGCGGCACTTAACTCACCAGCCGTTCATAAACAACAAAGGCACCCAAGGGTGCCTTGGTCTTTTGTAGCAGGTCGCCGAAACAAACAAACGAGCGAGTACCCGGGATGCAGTGCAAGGTGGGGACGCGCGACGTGTACGTTTTGTGTACACGAGCGCGGCTCCAACGCAGCAATGCGCCCGGAGACGAAGCTCGTTACATGCCCATGCCGCCCATGTCGCCCATGCCACCCATACCGCCGCCACCGCCCATGCCGCCACCGGCTGATTCGTCTTTCGGCGCTTCAGCGATCATGGCTTCGGTGGTGAGCAGGAGTCCTGCGACCGACGCTGCGTTTTGCAGTGCCATGCGCGTGACTTTCGTCGGGTCCAGAATGCCGAGTTCAAGCATGTCGCCGTAGGTATCGTTCGACGCATTGAAGCCGAAGTTGCCTTTGCCTGCGAGAACTGCATTCACGACCACGCTTGGCTCGCCGCCTGCATTGGCAACGATTTCGCGCAGTGGCGATTCCACGGCCTTGAGTACGAGCTTGATGCCTGCCTCTTGATCCGCATTGTCACCCTTGATGGTGCCAACGGCCTGACGGGCACGCAGCAGCGCAACGCCACCGCCGGCAACCACGCCTTCTTCAACGGCGGCACGGGTTGCGTGCAGCGCGTCTTCAACGCGGGCTTTCTTCTCTTTCATTTCGACTTCGGTCGCAGCGCCGACCTTGATCAGTGCAACACCGCCGGCCAGTTTGGCCACGCGCTCTTGCAGCTTCTCTTTGTCGTAGTCGCTGGTTGCTTCTTCGATCTGTTTGCGGATTTGGGCAACGCGACCTTTGATCAGGTCTTCCTTGCCAGCGCCGTCGATGATCGTGGTGTTCTCTTTGCCCACTTCGATCTTCTTGGCAGAGCCCAGGTCAGCCAGCGTGACGCCTTCAAGTTTGAGGCCCACTTCGTCGGAGATCACGGTGCCGCCGGTCAGGATGGCGATGTCTTCGAGCATGGCTTTGCGACGATCGCCGAAGCCCGGAGCCTTGACAGCTACAGTTTTCAGGATGCCACGGATGTTGTTGACCACCAGGGTAGCCAGCGCTTCGCCATCGACTTCTTCAGCGATGATGAGCAGTGGGCGACCCGCCTTGGCGACTTGTTCCAGCGCCGGCAGCAGATCGCGAATATTCGAGATCTTCTTGTCGTGCAGCAGAACGTAGGGGTTGTCCATCAACGCCAGTTGCTTGTCCGGGTTGTTGATGAAGTACGGGCTGATGTAGCCGCGGTCGAACTGCATGCCTTCGACGACATCGAGTTCATTTTCGAGGGACTTGCCGTCTTCAACGGTGATCACGCCTTCTTTACCGACTTTTTCCATCGCGTCAGCGATGATCTTGCCGATGGACTCATCGCTGTTGGCCGAGATCGAGCCGACTTGCGAGATTTCCTTGTTGGTCGTAGTCGGCTTCGAGGCCTTTTTCAGCTCGGCGACGATGGCGAGAACGGCCTTGTCGATGCCGCGCTTCAGGTCCATCGGGTTCATGCCGGCGGCTACGTACTTGAAGCCTTCGCGGGCAATCGCCTGAGCCAGAACCGTCGCGGTCGTGGTGCCGTCACCGGCGTTGTCCGAGGTCTTCGACGCAACTTCTTTCACGAGCTGGGCGCCCATGTTTTGCAGTTTGTCTTTGAGCTCGATTTCTTTCGCAACCGACACGCCGTCCTTGGTCACGGTCGGGGCGCCGAACGAGCGCTCAAGCACCACATTGCGGCCTTTGGGGCCGAGCGTTACCTTGACTGCGTTGGCGAGAATATTCACGCCTTCGAGCATGCGGGCGCGGGCTTCGCCGCCGAAAACTACATCTTTTGCTGCCATGATCTATTTCTCCTGAATTATTTCTGCACCACAGCCATGATGTCTTCTTCGCGCATCACGAGAAGTTCATCACCGTCAACCTTGACGGTCTGGCCGGCGTATTTGCCGAAGAGGACTTTGTCGCCGACCTTGAGGTCAGGCGCGTGCTGTTTGCCAGCGTCGTCACGCTTGCCCGGGCCGACGGCGAGCACTTCACCTTGATCAGGCTTCTCGGTGGCGGTGTCCGGAATCACGATGCCGGAGGCGGTCTTACGCTCTTCCTCAAGACGCTTAACGATCACGCGATCGTGCAGGGGGCGAAGTTTCATTGTCATGAACAGTTCTCCTTGAACTTTTTCTGGGTTTAAACCTGAAGGTGCCCGCCGCCGCACGAAGCGGTGTGGCCGGGCCAGCCGCGAACCGCAACAATTGCGGACGCGGGCCGTAGCGAACGCTAACTGCGCAAATCCCTGAGGAATCTCCGATTGTTAGCACTCGCCCCTGATGAGTGCTAATTATAGGTCCCGGGCTCAGGCTTTCAACTCCCGCGCCATCAAAACTTTAATCAGCTTTCTAATCAAGTGCTTATTTGATATGGGGCCAGGGCCGAATATTGCAAGAGTCGACTTTAATCAAAATTAGCGCCAAGCCCATATTGAATGGATGTTTGACGCAAAAGCTGAATGGTCGGCGTTGCCCCGAAAGCCGACCGGGCGCGCCTTCACGCGACCCGCGTGCTACAAACGCAGCTCTCCCGAACCATGAAAGCCAGCGCCCGTGCAGTTGCCGTCATTCAAGATGTCCGACAAATCCCTGTTCGCGGTGTTGCTGCGCTCGCCGTGGTGGATCAGTTTTGCGGTCGCGGTTGCCGTCGGGATTGCCGGCTACAGCCTGTTCCCCGCGCGCTTTGCCAATGTGGGCGCTGTGTCCGGGCTGCCGTTCGCGGTCATCGGCGGGATTGCGCTGTGGCGGCAATGGGGCACGCCGAGTCAGGCTCGGGTCGATGCGACACTGCAGGCGCTCGCCGCGATGTCGGGACGCGATTTCACCAGCGCGCTTGAAGTCGCATATCAGGGGGATGGTTTTGTGGTGTCGCGACTGACCGTCAGTGGCGCCGATTTGTCAATCAGCAAAGCCGGACGAACAGCGCTGGTGCAGTGCAAACGGTGGAAGGCGGCGACCCACGGCGTCGAGCCCCTGCGTGAATTGAACGCCGCGATGACCGCGCAGGACGCGAATCAGGGCATTTACGTCGCGGTCAACGCGTGGAGCGACGCGGCACGGCAATACGCATCCAAAAATGGCATTCGCCTGCTGCAGGGCAGCGAACTGGCACTGCTCATGAAAGACATCAAGCCGTCAGTCAAGGCGTGACGCAAGTCACGACACCTGACCGAGGCAGGACCGACGACCTAGTGCCGGTGGCCGTGCCCGAAGCCGCCGTAGCGATGGTAGCCACCGCCATAGAAACCACCGACAAAGCCGAGACTCACGACCGGACCACCATAGCCGTAGTACGGTGACCCGTAGTACGAGACGTAGCCGGGGTTGGCGTAGGTGACCAGTACCGGCGGCGGGTAGGCCTGGCCGACTACGACGGTTTGCGTCGCCATGGCTGGATCCTCGACCACATCACCCTGCGGGTATGCCGGATCAGCAGGAACCACGGACACAACCCGCCCGGCGGACGCAACCGGAGCGGACGCAAGCGCAGGTGCAGGTTGTGCCATCGCTTCAACCGCGCCGATCTGCAGGCGCAGCGAGGGACCGGGATCCTGCGGCAACTGCACCGAGAACCGTTTACCCTTGTATTCGTAAATCACGTTGTAGGCGACCGTGCGCGTTTCGTAAATCGTCTGTGTGCTGCACTTCGGCGCAACGCCTGGCGTTGCTGACGTGGCGCACGCTTCGCGCGCGACACCGACCTGTTGCGTGACCGGAATGCTCGAGACGACCTTGGCGACGTCCTGCGCGGCAGACGCTGCCGATGACGCAACCAGCAACGTTGTCAATAAAAGCTTGTTCATCAAAATACTCCTTAACCAGCGAACTGTTGGACTACCGGCGACCGCGTGGTGTTCCGCAACAGTCGCAGCTTACGCCTTTTTTTCGGCAGATCACAGAGGTCTCAGAGCAGTTGCGCCGTCTTCGCTGCGGCCAGCATGCTCCGGGCAAATCGCTCGTAGCCTTGCGCGTTGGCATGAATCTGATCCGAGCGCAGGCCGGGATCGCTGAGCACGGTAGACCATCCGTTGGCGTGCAGTGGCAATTTGAGCGACAGCGCAATTTCCTGATACATCGGATGATCGGAAAGCGACCCGGTGATGGCCGCAGCCGCGCTGAACGCAGGTATCGCGACCAGCAACACCTGCGCACCACCAGCCTGCGCTGCCTGGCAGATTTGCTGCACGTTGGCGCGAGTTTCCGCCTCGGGCAAGCGGCGCAGAAAGTCGTTGCCGCCAATGCTGACCAAAACGAGCTGCGGTGAGTGTTCCTGCAAAAGCGCAGGCAGTCGCGCCAACGCCTGCGCGGAGGTGTCGCCTGGGACGCCAGCATTGGTGATATTCCAGCCGGTCAGGTTTGCGAGCACTGCGGGATAGGCAGTTTCTGCCGATGCGCCGGTGCCGAACGTGATCGAGTCACCAAGTGCGAGCACGGCAGCGCCTGCTGCAACTTTTCGGCCGGTGACCACCTTCTTGCCGCATGCCGTTAGCGAGACAACTGACAACGCCGCCGCAATATTCAGAAAACGGCGACGGGAAAAACCTGCGTCCATCAAAAAACATTCTCGCCGGGCTGTTGCGCGGCGCCCGTAAAACTACGGCTGCAATACTACCCGGCCCACCACGCGACCATGCGTCAAATCGTCCAGCGCCTGATTCACCGTGTTGAGCGGGCGCAGATCAAGCGGAATCTCCGGGAGTGTTTCGCGCTGTGCGAGTGCAACCAGTTCGCGCAGATCGTGCAGCCCGCCAACATAGGAGCCGGTGATGGTGATCGACTTCAGCGCAAACATCGGCAATGGCATCTTGAACTCACCACCGAACAGTCCCACGATGACTACATGGCCAGTGCGGCGCACGAGATTTACGGCAAGCGTCGAGCTGGACTCTGAACCCACGAAATCGATGGCTGCCGCAATGTTTCCCGCGCAGGCGCGCGAGATGGTTTTCAGCGCATCAGCCGCGCCCGGGTCAAACGCGAGGGACGCGCCATGCGCGAGCGCCGCTTCGCGCTTCGCGGGGTCCGGATCGATGGCGACGATCTTCGCCCTCGATGTCGCAGACAGCAATGCCACTCCGGTCATGCCCACGCCGCCGCAGCCAATCACCGCGACCCAGTCGTCGGCCGTCACTGCAGGCACTTTGCGAATCGCGCCCAGTGCCGTGATGCCGGCGCAGGCGAATGTCGCAGCGCGTGCCGGTGCCAGCGAGCCGATCGGCACCAGATACCGCTCATGCGGAACGCGTACTGCGTCGGCGTATCCTCCCGGCGCCTGAATGCCGAGATTGCGCGCGGCCTTCACACACAAATGCTCATTTCCGGCCTGACACACCGCACACTCGCCGCAGCCCAGCCACGGATACACCACGACCTGCGCACCTACGGCGATACCGGTCACTTCGGGGCCGCTCTCCACGACCTCGCCAACGATCTCGTGGCCCATGGTGACCGGCAGTTTCACGCCCGACCGCTCAAGTGACGAGAGTTTGCCGCCGCCCATGTCGAAACCACCCGCCTGTAAATGCAGGTCGGAGTGGCACATGCCGCAATGCGTTACCCGTACCGTTACTTCGTGTCCGACCGCTGCTTGCAGCGCGTCTTCCTGTTCCTCCAGCGTGCCGCCCCAGGATTTGAACGCCCACCGATGTGCGCAAACGTACTTCATGCCGTACTCCTTTTTCTAACTCAGTGGATTTGCACCGGATTCTGGCGTACCGGATTCGAGTGTGCGCTCTTTTTTCGGAGGCTGTTTGCCGGGCTGCCAAATCTGCCGGGATGCACGCTAAGATGCATCCATGAAATCACATCTGATCATACTCACCGGTGCGTCGCGTGGCATGGGGCTTGCCATGGCGCAACAACTGCTGCAACCGGGCAACACGCTGCTCTGCATCTCGCGCCATACGCAACCGACGCTGACCGAACGGGTCGATGCCATCGATGACGCAACGCTCGCGCAATGGCCGCTTGATCTGCAGGATGGTGCGGCCGCCAGCGCTCAGCTCGCGCGCTGGCTGGCGCTGTTCCTTGGGGACGAGTTTGCCAGCGCCACACTGATCAACAACGCCGCTATCGTGCCGAAAGTCGCTCCGCTCGCGGATGTTTCCGCAGCGGATATTGCCATGGTTCTGCGTGTCGGACTGGAAGCGCCGATGCAGCTGACCGCCGCCTTCCTGAAGGCAACCTCGCATTGGAGCGGCGCGCGCAAAGTGCTCAACATTTCGTCGGGCAACGGCCGGCGCGCCATGGCATCACAGGCCAGCTACAGTGCGGCCAAAGCGGGCATGGATCACTATTCGCGGGTCGTAGCGATTGAAGAAGCAGCGAGGCCCAATGGCGCAAGAATCTGCTCGCTGGCCCCGGGCATCATCGACACCGACATGCAGGTGCAACTGCGTGAAGCCGACCCGAATGCGTTCCCCGACCAGAACGTCTTTATCGAATACAAGAACTCGGGGCAGCTACTTTCACCGGAGGCAGCAGCGACGCGTGTGATCAATTACCTCGCCCGCCCGGACTTCGGCAGCAACCCGGTTGCGGACGTTCGTGACAAGCCGTAGGCGACATCTGGAGCTGGAAAGCAATCGATGCTTCGCAATATGATCATTTTCCTGTAGAGCAGTACCCACGATGATTCTCTCGGACGTCACATACTCAACAGCGATGCACGGTGTGCGTAAAGTCGCGATGACACTCATGTTCGTCGCGTTCGTGGGCGTGGCGTCAGCTGCGCCACCCGTACCGTCCGCACGATTGCTGGCAAAGGCAGACCCCTGGGTTGCGCAGAAGCTTGCGGCGGACGGCGTGAGCGAAATGCTGGTGGTTCTGTCCGAGCAGGCGGACCTTTCGCTGGCTGAACAGAAGAGCGACAAGACGCAACGCGGACAATTTGTGCACGACACCTTGCGTGCAACGGCTGGCCGCACGCAGGCACCGCTTTTGGCGATGCTCAAGGCCCGCGGCGTTGAGCACCGCGCATACTGGGTTGCCAACATGATCTGGGTGAAGACGGATGCCTCCGTCGCTGATGAGCTTGCCGGTCGCACGGATGTTTCACGGCTCGCTGCCAATCCAAGTGTGCGCATGGCCGCGCTGCCCGCGGACGCGCCCGCTGTCAATGAGGTCGCCGCCACGCCAAACGCGACATTAGCCATTGAATGGGGCGTGAGCAAGATTCGCGCGCCGGACATGTGGGCTGCAGGG
>Ga0209023_10002815_pt1 | contig 21313 bp, 18 predicted proteins | sample LakOneMetagenome_FD_187468 | JGI IMG/M metagenome (GOLD analysis project Ga0209023, IMG submission 187468) | Freshwater and sediment microbial communities from Lake Erie, Canada (SPAdes) (version 2) | ecosystem: Environmental > Aquatic > Freshwater > Lentic | place: Lake Erie, Canada...
GATGTCAAAGTTCCTTCCTTCAAAAGTCATCAGCTGCGGCACGGCTTTATGTAAAAAAAGCCAGTACAATACCAGCTCTACCGGAACCCTTACCACGTGCAGGATTGTGAGGTATTTTATATCCAGGTTATTAATAAATTTTTTGCCTGAAGCAATTATAAACAGTATTACTACAACCAGCAGTGCCGGCACGGCTAAAAAAACAAGCCTTGGCGGAACAGCTTCAGTAACGGTATAAAAACCGGTTAGCCCCAGTATGCTTTGCAGCAGCATCCAGGCCAGTAAAATGGCAATCACTTTTTTTGAATGCCGGCAAGCTTTATAAAAAAGCACTACGGTTATAATTGTTGTTATAGCAAAAACAACACTGATAAATAAGGGCAGGTTATTCATGTATTTGTTTTAAGATAATTGCAGGAGGCTGCTGCTTTAGAGTTAAAGAAATTTGATGTTGTAAAAAAACCGGCATGATGCATACCGGTTTTAAAGTTATACTTATTTAGTCTTTTATTTTCCCCAATACCAGGCCCACCACTGCGCCCACAACAGCGCCCATTACTATGCCGGCAAGAATATCCACAACTAGCCCTGTCATGTCTTTATAAACAGTTGAAGTGGCATAAAAGCCAAGGTTCATAGACAGGCCGATCAGCAGTGAAATGGTGGCACCGGCAGTTGCCCCTGCACCCAATGTATTGATATGGGCCCAGCGGTTGAAAATATAGGCGAGCATAACCCCCCAGAAAATATTTGACAGGATCAGCGCCCACCAGATCATATCCGCTTCAGCCCGCATCACACTGCTGTTACCATGTTCGGCCATAAAATCCATCAGCAATTTGCCGTAAATCAACCATCCTAAAAGAAATGCCACCACACCACCGGCTATACCGGCAATGGAAATTTTTTTAATGTTCATAAAACTGGTTTTAGGTTAAAAAAATAGTTTGATAAACAAAATAGAAATCGTTTTTATGAAATGCAATAACCCGGGCGGTTTTTTTGGATTGCAGTTGCAGCACTATAAATTATAATATACTCTGTACTGTTTGCATTTACTTTATACTTGAAGGAAAAGTAAGCATTGCCCTTATGTTTGGGGCATTCCCTTTTATCCGGGCATACAAAGTTTATTATTTCTTTGCAGCAGCTCTTTTCTTCAACACTTCCACCGGCATATTATTCATACGGCCCACAGGCTGTTTACCACGGTAAGTGATCACCCTCAATAAAGAAGCGTCAACAGGAACAGTTAAAGGGCCTGTGTATTTGGGATAATACCTGTCGGGATAAGAATTATCAAAACTGTAGTAGATATCAAGGCCCTCCAGTTCGGTACTGAGTGTAACCACCAGCTCCCCTTTTTCATTTTTGGCAACTTTAAAATCGGGGTCGTACATAGAAGGTGCATATTTCACTTCGCCGGCATTGAGCCTTTCAAAATGGGCTTCCACTTTATTTACAAAACCGGTCCAGTTTTTCTTAGCTGCCGGCGACCAGGCCGTTTCGCTGATGGCAAATGCCCTGGGCCATGTCATGTACTGCACCTGCCTGTAGGTATACATCTGTTCACTCCATAAATTTCCCTGTATCCCTTTGATTAATTTTTCATTAACGCCTTCTGATACCGGCTCGTAAGAATAGGTTTTGTTCAGCCGCAAAGAAGCATACACCCGCGGCTCCATAATTTCATCACTCTGCATATAATCCAGGTACACGTATGTGGTTGGGCTCATTACCACTTCATGCCCTTTGTTGGATGCTTCGATACCGCCCTTGGTGCCCCGCCAGCTCATAATGGCAGCAGTGGGAGAAACACCACCTTCCAGTATTTCATCCCAGCCAATCATTTTTTTGCCTTTGCTGTTTACAATTTTTTCCACCCTGTTCTCAAAATAACCCTGCACTGCTTCCAGTGTTTTTAAATTTTCTTTTTGCATCAGTGCTTTGATGGCATCGTTGGTTTCCCAAAAATTTTTGGCGCATTCATCGCCGCCTACATGTATGTATTCAAAGGGGAACAATTGTGCCACTTCAGTCATCACTTTTTCAATAAAGGAATATACTTTTTCATTGGCGGGGCAAAGGGTGTTATCAATCAGTGCCTTAAAATGCGGGCCGCTCCAGTCCATGATCATTTCGCCGGACCGCACTTTGTATTGATCTGCACCCGGTGTGCACGACAGTTCAGGATAAGAAGCAATGGCTGCCAGGCTATGCCCCGGCATTTCAATTTCGGGAAGCACATTTACAAAATGCTCTTTTGCATACTGCACCACTTCCTTAATATCTTCCTGTGTATAAAAACCGCCGTAATTCCTCGGCTCTTCTTCTTTGATGGGTGAAAAATTTCCGAAGGTACCGGTACGTTTTACATTCCAGGCACCTACCGAAGTCAGTTTGGGTAATGCTTTTATTTCTATGCGCCAGCCTTCATCATCCACCAGGTGCCAGTGCAGCAGGTTAAATTTATAGCGGCTCATTTCATCAATAAAACGTTTCACTTCCGCCTTGGTAAAAAAATGGCGGCTTACATCCAGCATCAGTCCACGCCAGCCAAAACGGGGGTAATCGGTTATGTCAACACAGGGCAGTTCCCATTTTATTTTAAAGTCCCTGTCACGGCTTTCAATTTCTTTAGGTAATAACTGCAGCAGGGTTTGCACACCATAAAATATGCCTGCAGCTTTATTGGCCCTGATGATGATATTTGCCGGGGTAACGGATAATTGATATCCTTCATTTCCCAGGACATTGTCTGCTTTATCATTAATTATTAACTGGATAAAGGCAAGGTTTGATTTACCACTGATATTTACGTGGTGTTCAGATGAAACAGCCAGTTTTTGCAAAAGATACATGCCGGAAGTCTGGTATACTTCTTTATACTTTACATCAGCGCTGATAAGGATGTTTTTGGGTAAAATGCAAAACTTACCGTCTGCAACCAGCTTAACGGGCTCCGGGATTAATGCTATTTTTTTTTGCTGGCAGAACGCCGCCGCAGTTATACAGCAAATTGCTGTAATGGTAAACAGTTTTTTCATAACGCAATATTCTGTATTAAAAAAGCAGTTGAAGTTAACTTATAAATTTTATTTTCGCTTAAACTCTTTAATAAAAGAAAATGTCATGTCGCTATTATTAAACCGTACTGTTTTTGGTAACCCTGCCAATGCAGGGAAAGTGTTATCCCGTGAAGAGGCTTACCAATTATTAAACGACTGGGTAAAGAACGAACGCCTGCAGCTGCACATGAAACAGGTGGCACATATCATGAAGTGCTGGGCAGCTGAAAAGGAAGGGCTGGATGCCACTGACCAGTGGCGCTGGGAAATGGCCGGCCTGCTGCATGATGCCGACTGGGACCAGTGGCCTGACCAGCATTGTAAAAAAATTATTGAAGAGCTGGAAGGCAGGGATATTGACCCGGAAATAATACATGCCATTGCCAGCCATGGACCCGCTCATTTTGGTGTGGCCCCCGAAACAAAAATGGGCAAAATGCTGTACGCTTTTGATGAACTGAGTGGCTTAACACATGCCTACAGTTTGATGCGGCCGGAGGGCTATGCAGGGATGGAACTGAAAGGATTAAAAAAACGTTTTAAAGAAGCCCGCTTTGCGGCCAATGTAAACCGGGATGAAATTATGGATGCCATGCAAAGAGCCGGTGTGGAACTGGACAGTGTAATGCAGTTTATAATTGAACGGCAGGGAGCGGTAAAATAATTTGGTTACGTTTTGATAAAAGCAGCATCATGACAGCAGATGCCGGTGAAGCCAACAACTATAAAAATTACACTGACTTTATCTCTGTACACAAATCCTGCAGCACTTTTTTTGCATCGCCAAACAACATACTGGTTTTAGGCTGAAAGAAAAGGTCATTTTCAATACCGGCATAACCGGGTTTCATGCTCCGCTTGTTTACTATCGTGGTTTTGGCCTGCTCCACTTCCAGTATGGGCATACCATAAATAGGGGAAGCGGGATCGTTTTTAGCAGCGGGATTCACCACATCATTAGCGCCCAGTACCAATACCACATCGGTGGTTTTAAACTCATCATTGGCATATTCCATCTCCAGCAGTTTATCATAAGGCACATCCGCTTCTGCCAGCAATACATTCATGTGGCCGGGCATGCGCCCTGCAACCGGATGAATGGCATATTTTACATCTACCCCTTTTGCTTCCAGTATCTTTTCCAGCTCGTGGCAAATATGCTGTGCCTGTGCTACCGCCAGTCCGTAGCCGGGAACGATCATCACTTTATTGGCATAAGCCATTACCATGGCCGCATCGGCCAGGCTTATTTCTTTATAACTACCGCCAGTTTTTGCCGCACCGCCCGCAGCAGCTTTATTGCCGCCGCCAAAAGAGCCGATCAATACATTGGTTAAAGAACGGTTCATGGCTTTACACATCAGAATGGTAAGCAGGGTACCTGCAGCACCTACCAATATACCACCGGTAAGCATGGCCTTATTATTATACAAAAAGCCACCGCATGCAGCAGCCACACCGGTAAAGGAATTGAGTAAAGAGATCACCACCGGCATATCGGCACCGCCAATAGGCATTACAAATAATATCCCGTAGACGAATGCAAAAAAGCCAATCAGTAAAAAGGGAATATAAATATTGCCAATGCTGGAGTTGTAAGCCCACACTGCAGCCCCAATTACCAGCACCAGCACAATCATGTTCACAATATGCTGCCCTTTAAAAGAATAATCTTTTACCCTGCCGTTTAATTTACCCCATGCAATGATACTGCCGGTATAAGATATGGTGCCTATGATAGCGCCTGCAGCAATCGTAATATAAGTACCAACAGAAATGATCTCCCCAAAAGGTGTTCCGGGTGCGTCCTCGTGTAACTTGTAAACATGGTAAAATTCTGCAGCCGAAATCAATGCGGCGCAGGCGCCTCCCATCCCGTTAAACAGGCTCACCATTTCGGGCATAGCCGTCATCTTCACTTTTTTTGCAGAGAGGGTACCGGCAACAGTTCCTATTAAAAGCCCTGCAAATATCCAGATGTGATTGTGCAGTTTTTCGCCATTGTCTTCATACAAAAAAATAGTGGCCAGGATAGCAATGGCCATCCCGAATGCCGCCACTAAATTTCCTTTACGTGCCGATGCAGGACTGGATAACATTTTAAGCCCGAGGATAAATGTTACAGAGGCGATGAGGTAACAGAGAGTCAAAACATTCAGTTCCATTGTTGATTTGTTAATCCGTTAATTCGTGTAATTCGTTTTAATTGGTGTATTACTTTTTCTTCTTAAACATTTCCAGCATCCGGTCGGTTACCACAAATCCGCCCACCACGTTCAGTGTGCCCAGTATCACTGCTAAAAAGCCAAGGGCCAAGGCCAGGTAATTATCTGTTTCTGCCTTGCCCATCACAATAATGGCGCCGATGATCACCACACCATGAATGGCATTGGCGCCACTCATCAATGGCGTATGCAATACACTGGGTACACGGCCAATCACTTCTATTCCTACAAAAATCATCAGTATAACAATGTAGATAATCTGCTGGTTATCACTGATCCACTGTAAAATATTTTCCATCGCTGATTATGTTAATTAGTTAATTGGTTAATTCGTGTAATTCGTGATTAAAATTCGTGTTATCATTAAATAGTTAATTAGTTAATTGGTGTACAGCATTATCAATTATTCATATTCCATTATCCATTAATTAATGCTTTTACTCTTTCATTAGTAACCTCACCATTATGGACCACGCAGGTTCCTTTTACCAGGTCATCGTCAAAATTCAAATTGATATTGCCTTCTTTGGTAATAACCAGTTGTAAAAAGTTTAAAATATTTTTACCGTATAATTTACTGGCATCGCTGGGCATAGTGGCTGCGAGGTAAGAATTACCCACAATGCTCACGCCATGATGCGTTACAGTAGTATCTGTTTTGGTTAGTTCAGTATTGCCACCGGTGGCAGCTGCAAGGTCAATAATTACAGATCCATTTTTCATGCCCTCAATCATGGCCGTGGTGATCAGTACCGGCGCTTTTTTACCCGGTATCTGTGCCGTGGTAATTACAATATCTGCCTTAGCCACACTTTCAGCAATCTTTGCTTTCTGGCGCTGCATGAATTCTTCTGTCTGCTCTACTGCATACCCGCCTGCTTTACTGGCATCGGCCGCACCATCCACTTCAATAAACTTGGCGCCCAGGCTTTGCACTTCCTCTTTTACCGCTGGCCTGGTATCAAATACTTCCACTACAGCACCTAATCTTTTTGCAGTGGCAATAGCCTGCAATCCTGCCACACCGGCACCCAGTATCATCATTTTTGCAGGAGGCACACTGCCGGCTGCCGTCATGAACATGGGAAAATATTTGGGGAATACATTAGCTGCCAGCAACACGGCTTTATAACCGGCAATATTAGCCTGGCTGCTCAGTACATCCATACTTTGTGCACGGGTGGTTCGGGGCAGCATGTCCATACTGAACACCGTTACATTGCCCGCGGCAAAATCTTTTATCAACCCGGTATTGTATAAAGGCTGAAAAACACCTAAAGCAATTTTTGATTGCAGGTTTGCGATTTCAGATTTTGTAACCGGGTTAATGGATAAAATAATATCGCAGTTTTGTAAAATTTCCGCTCTCGGTTTAATAGCCGCCCCGGCGGCTGTATATTTATCGTCATTGGCAAAAGCAGTGGCACCGGCATTGGTTTCCACGCAAACAGTTACATTCCATTTTTTAAGGGTGGCCACATGTTCTGGTAATAAAGAGACTCTGGTTTCGGGGGATGGTTCTTTTAAAACACCTATAATCATATGCAGTAATAATTAGGGCTAAGATAACGAAAATGTGTGTGCCAATACTGACTAAATTAGTATGAACGGCTGATAAAAATCATTTACCAGTTAAAACCGGATGGTAAAATGCTGCTTTACCTTAACAGCCGGGTTAATGCACACAATGCCGATAAAAAAAAGATCGATGGTGAGCGTTACCCTGCTGTGCTGCCGGATGGCTTCCCAGGCGGCTTCCATTTCATCACTCCAGTGAATATCGTCGAAAATAAGAATAGTGGAACCGGTTGAGGAATTTAGAAAGCCAGTAAAATAATCCAGCGTGGGTGCTTTGCGGTGGTTACCGTCTATAAAAGCAAGATCAACCTGCGGCAGTTGTTGCAATAAGGCTGGCAGTGTTTGTGTAAAATCTCCGGGTATCAATTCAACATTATTCAACTGCAGGCTGCTGAAGTGCTGACCCGCTATGGCAGCAATATTTTTTGCGCCTTCGCAGGTATATACCATTGCATTTTCATTACCGCTGGCAAGATAAGCCGTGGTGATGCCAAAGGAAGTACCCAGCTCCACTATGGTTTTGGGCTGGTAATGCTTTACCATACGGAATAACAGCTGTGAAAATTTTTTTGATTTGAGAGAAGACCCTGCAATATGCCGCACCACTCTTTTGTTTGTTTTAATTACTGATGAGCCGGCGCCAAAATCTTCTACTTCAATCGTGGTAGTATCTTTTAACAATGCTGCACGGCGGCTTTCAATACCGGTATAACAGGGGTAGGCCTGCCGGTCATTTAAAACATGCTTAATAAAATCAAATACAAAGGGAGAATGGATACCGTGGCCTTTGCCGCTGGATGCAGTAAAATAATAACGCAGGTATTTAACAGTAAGTGTAAACGGGCTGTACAATGGAAAGTTGAAAATTGAAAGTTGAGAATTATTTCCTTGTCCACTTTTGAAAAGAATAGGCAAATGCATGCTTCATGTCTGCTTCAAAATCTTCATTGGAAACCAGCTCCCATATGCTGTCATCCACTTCGGGAAAAAAAGTATCTGCATCTTCAAACACTTTATGCACCCGGGTCAAATAAATAATATCCGCAATGTCCATAGACTGTTTATAAATTTCACCACCGCCGATGATAAAAATTTCTTTACAATTTGTTTCCTTCACTTTTACCAGGGCGTCATCTATATCTTTGGCAACAATCACATCAGCAGCTGTCCATCCTTCCTGCCTTGTAATGACAATATTGATCCTGCCGGGCAGGGGTTTATTTACTGCCTCAAAAGTTTTACGGCCCATAATAACGGGCATGCCCCAGGTGGTGTTTTTAAAAAATTTCAGGTCGTTGGGCAAATGCCAGAGCAACTGGTTGTTCTTACCAATGGCATTATTGGTGGATGCGGCAACTATTAAAGAAATGGTCATATGCTGATTATATCAGCGGTAAAAATAAGGAATTCTGATTGGCCACGAACCTGCCTGCCGGCAGGCAGGTTACACGAATTCACACGAATGGATGCGCTTGATTCATGGTATCAAATTAATTTTTAAGAATAGTAAACTCCACCCTCCTGTTCAGCTGGCGGCCTTCGGGGTTATCTGTACCATCAGTATTGGTATTAGCCGCTACAGGTTTTGTTTCGCCATAACCTTTGGATATGATCCTTGTTGCTGCTATGCCTTTGGACAGGATGTATTCCCTTACTGAAGCGGCCCTGTTATCACTTAGTGTCATATTGTAGTTATCTGCACCTTTACTGTCGGTATGGGCGCTCATTTCGATTTCCACATTGGGATATTCTTTTAAGAAACTCACCACCCGGTCCAGCTCCACAAATGATTCGGGCCGCAGGCTGTATTTATCAAAATCAAAAAATACATTATTGAGCCTGAACACCTGCCCTATTTCAATCGGCGCCAGGTACAGGTCTTTATGAATTTCTTTATACCCGGCTTTTATCAGCGAATCCAGGTTCAGGTTTTCGGAGATGGCAAAAAATTTATCTGCCGATGCCCTGATGCTGTAATTTTTATCGTAGGGCAATACAATTTTAAAGGAACCATCAACAGGGCTGCTTACGCCATTGCCCGCATCGGCACCATCAGGTAATGTTTGATAAATGAGCGATGCTTCCAGTGGTTGCCTGGTTTTTGCATTGTATACATTGCCGCTTACCAGCACCACGGGATCGGGTTTTTCTTTTTCCAGCAATTTTATCCTTACAATATCACTGGCGCCAAAAGCCCCGTCACTTGAAGTGAGGTAGGCAAATTCGCCCCCGGCATCCAGTGTAAAAAAAGCTTCAGAGCCGGCTGTATTGATGGGTGCACCAAGGTTTACCGGGTCGCTCCATTTGGTCCAGCTGTCATCCAGGCGTTTACTCATCCAGATATCATTTTCGCCCAGGCCACCGGGCCTGTCACTGCTGAAATACAGGGTAACCCCATCGGCAGCAATAAAGGGACTCATCTCGTTATAATCGGGCAGGTTAATTTTTTTACCCAGGCTTTTCGGTGCCGTCCATATATCATTGCCTTCTAAAAATGACACATAGATATCATTATCAAAACTTCCTTTTTTATCTGTCATGTAAAACAACAGGGTTTTTCCATCATGGCCCATGGAAGCGCCTATCTGCGGCGTGGTACTGAACTTTCCAAAATTGCGGATCTTCAGCATTTCGGCATTGGTCCAGCTGTTGTCCTCCCGCTTATGGATCATACTTACGCCCATTCCCAAATACTGGCCGTCAATAAAAGAACCTTTCAGTAAGATCGTGTTGAGGTCCGGAGATATCCAGTACACTGCGTTGTATTGTGATGCATTCACTTTGGCGCTTAAATGTTTGGCCTTACTCCATTTGCCCGTGGTATCCCTGGTGGAATACCAGATATCCTGCGAATTAGGCACCGTTTGGTACTGCACATTGGCAGGGTCATTCTGGCGGATGAAAAATAATAAATTGCCGTCGGCAGAAATGGTGGGCCGCATTTCGGGATGCTCGGTATTGATCAGTTCGCCCAGGTTTTCTACCTTAATAATGGTGGATTCTTTGATGACATTTTCTTTCTGCTCTTTTAATTTAACTGTGGTATCCCTTGCAGGTTGCGCAACAACGGCAACAGTAAAGCAAAAAATAAATAAAAACAGCGCAAAAGTCGTTTTCATAAGATGGATTGATCTTATTCAACAACGAAAAACAGAGGGAAATAATGTGTAGGTGGAAAGAAAAATATGTCGCATATATCCCACTAAGGCACTAAGCTCACTAAGAAGCTTCACTTTGTGCCCTTTGTGGCTTTGTGGGAGATACCTTTTACTTAAACAATGTCTCACGGAGGCACCAAGTCACAAAGGGGTTTCAATCTGTGCCTTTGCGGCTTTGTGAGAAAATCTCTTTACTTGATAAATATCTTATGGAGGCACCAAGCCATCAGGGGATTTTATTTTGTGCCTTCGTGCCTTTGTGAGAAAAAAAATTAAACCGCCACCGGTGCCTTTATTGCAGGATGAGACTGGTAATTGAGCAACTCAAAATCTTCATACCGGAAACTGAAAATATCCTTTACGTCGGGGTTGATCTTCATCGTGGGCAAAGGGAAGGGCGTTCTTGTCAGCTGCAGGTTGGCCTGCTCAAAATGGTTGCTGTATAAATGCACATCACCAAAACTGTGTACAAATTCGCCCGGCTCCAGCCCGCAAACCTGTGCAATCATCATCGTCAGCAATGCATAAGAAGCGATATTAAAAGGCACGCCTAAAAACACGTCGGCACTGCGCTGGTACAACTGGCAACTTAATTTTCCATTAGCCACATAGAATTGGAACAGGCAATGACAGGGCATCAGCTTCATTTTTGGCAGGTCTGCCACATTCCAGGCACTGATGATCATACGCCTGCTGTCGGGATTATTTTTTATCTGGTGAATCAGGTCTTTTACCTGGTCCACTTCCACCCCGTCAGCGCCGGCCCAGCTGCGCCATTGTTTGCCGTAAACAGGGCCCAGGTCTCCGTTGGCATCGGCCCATTCGTCCCATATTTTTACATTATGTTCTTTTAAATAGCCAATATTGGTATCGCCCTGCAAAAACCAGAGCAGTTCATAAATAATACTTTTTAAATGGCATTTTTTTGTGGTAACCAGTGGAAAGCCCTTACTTAAATCAAAACGCATCTGGTACCCAAAAACACTTCGGGTTCCTGTGCCCGTGCGGTCGCTTTTGTCGGTGCCGGTTTCAATAATATGCTTAACTAAATCTAAATACTGCTGCATGGCTGCAAAGTAAATGAAAAGTTGAAAGTGTAAAGTTGAAAGTTATTAAGATTAAAAAACTCCCCAAATCGAAAACCCCCACCATGAACCATCAACTATGAACTATCAACTATGCCCTATCTTTGCAGCGGAGAAAAAACATGAGTACAAAAGGAAAAGTTTTAATGGCCATGAGCGGCGGTATCGACAGTACCGTGGCGGCATTGATGCTTCATAAAGAAGGCTATGAAGTGGTGGGCATTACCATGAAAACATGGGATTATGCCACCAGTGTGGGCACTACCGGAAAAAAAGAAACCGGTTGCTGTAACCTCGACAGTTTTAATGATGCCCGGCAGGCGGCAGTACAGCATGGTTTCCCACATTTTATATTAGACATCAGGGAAGAGTTTGGCGATTTTGTAATTGAAAATTTTGTGGAGGAATATATTGCCGGCCGCACCCCCAACCCCTGTGTAATGTGCAATACGCATATCAAATGGCGGGCGCTGTTAAAAAGGGCCGATGCCATGGGCTGCCAGTATATTGCCACCGGGCATTATGCCCAGGTGCTGCAGCATACCAACGGCCGTTATTTTATCCGCAAGGGTATTGACGATACCAAGGACCAGAGCTATGCCCTTTGGGGACTGCAGCAGGACCTGCTCAGCCGTACTTTATTACCACTGGGCACTTACCATAAAAAAGACATCCGCCAGATGGCGCATGATTTTGGCTATCCAGAACTGGCCAAAAAAAATGAGAGCTATGAAATTTGTTTTGTGCCCGATAATGACTACCGCGGTTTTTTAAAACGCAAAGTACCGGGGCTGGAAGCCAGGGTGGACGGCGGCTTTTTTACAGATAAATCGGGCAACATTTTGGGCAAACACAAAGGCTATCCTTTTTATACTGTTGGCCAGCGCAAGGGCCTGGACATTGCCCTGGGCAAACCCGCTTTTGTTACCGCCATCATACCCGAAACCAATACCGTGGTACTGGGTGATGAAGATGACCTGAACCGCAGCGACATGAAAGTGACCGGGCTGAACTGGATAAAATACGATGGTATTACCGAAGGGATGGAAGCCGTAACCAAAATACGCTATAAAGATAAAGGGGCCCTTTCTAACCTGTATACATACGAAAACGGTATTAATGTACGTTTTTACGAATATGTAAAAGGCGTGGCCCCGGGGCAAAGTGCTGTTTTTTATGAAGGGGATGATGTGATCGGCGGCGGCATCATACAACGCAGTGAGCAGCTTTTTACAACTTAAAGGCATCTATATTTGCATGTAACCCACAACTTATGAGGAAATTATTGTTTATTGTTGCAGCAACCGCACTTACTGTTTTCAGTGCCTGCAAAAAAAAGGTTGATGACTTCAGTACCCCGCCATTGGGCGATTATTATCCCTTAACCGTGGGCAAGTATATTACTTACAACCTCGATTCCATAGTTTATTATTCCAACTTTGGTACATCGGCCACCATAAAAAGCTACCAGGTAAAGCACGTGGTGGATGCACAGATCACAGATGCATCAGGCAGGCCCGCCTACCGCATCATCAGGTATATACGTCCTGTTGGCGGTGTAACCTGGAACCCCGATAATACTTTTATGGCTGTACCCACGGCCACCAATATTGAGTTTGTTGAAAACAACCTGCGTTTTATTAAACTGCAAAGCCCCATCAGGCAGGATTTTACCTGGAAGGGCAATGCCTATATCAATACCACATCACTCAGCTCCACGCTTAAATACCTGGGCGACTGGGATTATACTTACGACAGTATGAATGTAAAAACCAATTTAGGCGCATTAACAGTTGACAGTACCATTAAAGTGGCGGAGATAGATAACCAAACCACCATCGACCGTACCTACAGCGTTGAAAAATATGCCAAAGGCATCGGCCTGGTATACCGCAGTTTTTTATACTGGAATAATGGTACTGCTAATGGCAGGTATACTGATAATTCTTACGGCGTGGTCATGAAAATGATCGACCATAATTAAATGATATTTTTTATACACGGGGTTTTCAATCTTTGAAAGGTTGGAAACCCTTTTATTTTCTTTGCCGGCAATAAGTTGAAAAATCTGTTGAAGGTAATTTGTCCTCCCCCAGTTCCCGTAACATGGTTACCAGTTGCCCCCGGTGATAAGTGGCATGGTTGAACACATGCAGCAGCATGTCGTGCACCACCATCTTGTGCTGCTCTTTATTGCGAACATAAGCAAACACGTGGGTGAGCTGGTTATCACTGGCCCCGTCAACCCATTCTTTCCATAAAGCACTTTGTTTGGCCAGCTGGCTGTACAGTGCTGCAAAACTGCCGGTAAACTGTTCGCTCTGCAATACGATATTTTCCACCAGCTTCAACCGCTGCCACCAGGCTTCTTCTGCCAGCCACATATGCTGCATGGTTTTATACAAAGAGGGGAAACTGCTGGCTACTTCCTGTGTTAATTTTTCTTCGGGCAGCTTATTCATGCGGTCAACCAATATTTTGGTAGCCCAGATATTATAGGCAGCATATTGCTGCAGTATTTCCTTCATGGTTTTATGTACTTTTGAATGTATATACTATTTACTAAAATTATCAATTATCCATTACACCATTATCAATTAAACATACATGTCTTCAACAAATTTCCCACTAAGCGGTTTTGGTTCTGCAGCTGTTCATGCCGGCCATACTCCCGACCCCAACTATGCCCACCTCACCCCCATCTATGCCAGCAGCACCTATGTGTTTGATGAAGCCGAACAGGGCATGCGCCGTTTCAGCGGAGAAGAAAAAGGATATATCTACAGCCGCTGGGGCAATCCCACCATTACCGATGCAGAAGATAAAATTGCAGCGCTGGAAAGTTTTGGTGTTACTGATACCAATGGCAAGCCGCTGCAGCTAAAAGCCATTTTACACAGCAGCGGCATGGCTGCGCTCAGCACTTTACTCATCAGCAATTTAAAAAGCGGCGATAAGGTACTCACTCATTTTTCGTTGTACGGCGGCTCGCAGGAACTGATTGAAAAAGTATTACCTCCCCTGGGTATTGAAGCCATCATTGCTGATTTAAGGGACCTGGATAAAGCTGCAGCACTGATACAAGCAGATGACAAAATAAAAATGCTGTACCTGGAAACACCGGCCAATCCCACCATACAATGCGTGGATATTGATGAGTTGAGTAAACTGGGTAAGCAACACCAGCTGATCGTAGCCTGCGACAATACTTTCGCCACGCCTTATTTGCAGCAGCCTTTTACATACGCAGTGGATTATGTTTTTCATAGTACCACCAAATTTTTAAACGGGCACGGCACGGCCATTGGCGGCGTGTTGTTAGGAAGGGATATTGAAAAAATGAATGGCCATGTAACAAAAGTGCACCGGCTGCTGGGCGGCAACAGCAATCCCTTTGATGCTTTTTTATTAAGCGTGGGATTAAAAACTTTAGAAGTACGAATGGAGCGCCATTGCCACAATGCTATGGAAGTGGCGGGTTTTTTAGAAAGCCATCCTGCCGTGAGTAAAGTAAATTATTTAGGACTACCCTCGCACCCCGATTATTATACCGCAGCAAAACAAATGCGCCATCCCGGTGCCATGTTAAGTTTTGAAATGAAAGACGGACTGGAAGCTGCGAAAAAATGTATTGACAAATTACAAATGTGCATACGGGCCGTTTCGCTGGGCACCTGCGATACCTTACTGTGCCACCCGGCCAGCATGACGCATTTCAGCGTGCCGAAAGAAAAACGGGAATTGTATGGTATTACTGATGGATTGATACGCATGAGTGTGGGGATAGAAAATGTACAGGATATTTTAGCAGATTTGGAACAGGCTTTACAATAATTAAGAATTAAAAATGAAGAATTAATGGGCGAAATAATAAGAAAAGCAGTACAGGAAGATTGTTCCCGTATGATGGAATTGATACATGAACTGGCGGTGTATGAAAAAGCACCCGAACAGGTAAGCGTGGATTTTGATCATTTTGTACAAAGCGGTTTTGGGCCCAACCCGGTATGGTGGGCATTTGTTGCCGAAGAAAATGGTAAAGTGGAAGGCTTTGCCTTATGGTATATCCGCTACAGCACCTGGAAGGGGCAACGTATGTATTTAGAAGACCTGCTGGTTACTGAAAAAATGCGTGGTAAAGGCATCGGCAAATTATTGTTTGACCGGCTGATTGAGGAATGCAAAGCAAAAAAATACAGCGGCATGATGTGGCAGGTGCTGGAGTGGAATGAGCCAGCCATTAATTTTTATAAAAAAATCCCCGGAGTGAGTTTTGACGGGGAATGGCTGAATTGCAGTATCAATTTTTAATTTCTTGTATTATTTATTACTATTGTAAATCTTCAACGCAGTATGTCGAAATTTTTTTTATTACCTAAACTAGTTACAGCAGTTGTAATTTGCCTTGCACTGTATTGCTGTCATAAAGGTCCCTCGTCTGTATCAGGAACAGGTGAATTTATTCACTATACAGTAAATGGTACACTTTACAATTTTGACATGCCTGCAGACAGTGTTTTTGTTGACTCGCTGTCTGAATCTATGAGTTTTACAAATGGCGGCAATATTTTTGGCAACAGGATTCCTGTAAGCAGTAATGATGCCATTAGAATTATTTATAACAAGGCATCCATTTCTCAGGGCAGTTTGCAAACCCTGGTTTCCTTTTATACACCACAAACCGGTTTTTACCCGCAGTTTACCACTGCTTCAGCACCTGTAATGATAACGGTTACAGAATATGGAGCCGTAAACCAGTATATAGCCGGAAATTTTGCTGCCACACTTGTGGGACCTGCCCCAACCAATACTATTTATAATATAAGCTGCAGCTTCAGGGTACGCAGGAGGTTATAAAACCATCAACTTTATTTGTTTTTTATCCGCATTGCCGGATGCTTTATTTTTGCAGCACCTAAAAGTTCAATAAAGATTTACAGTACAAGAGTGCGACGCCAATGAAGCTTAATTACAGTACATCGGCCCGGCTCCAAAAAAAATATTATGGCAGAAAAAATTACAATGGGTGCAGATGGTAAATTACAGGTACCCAACAATCCCGTTATCCCGTTTATTGAAGGCGATGGTATTGGCCCCGAAATATGGAAAGTGGCCGAAAATGTATTTAACACCGCCGTGGAAAGGGCTTACAGCGGCACCCGTAAAATTGAATGGAAGGAAATGCTGGCCGGCGAAAAAGCTTTTAAACAAACCGGCGAATGGCTGCCCGCCGAAACCCTGCAGGTTGCAAAAGAATATATCGTTTCTATAAAAGGCCCTTTAACCACGCCTATCGGCGGCGGCATCCGCTCACTGAATGTGGCCATGCGGCAGGACCTTGACCTCTATGCCTGCGTTCGTCCTGTAAAATGGTTTAAGGGAGTGCCTTCTCCCGTGGTGCACCCGGAGCAGGTGGACATGGTGATCTTCCGCGAAAATACCGAAGACATTTATGCAGGTATTGAATGGAAGGCCGGCAGCGCCGAAGCACAGAAATTTGAAAAATTTTTGATAGAAGAAATGGGCGTAAAAAATATCCGTTTCCCGGGCGACAGCAGTTACGGGGTAAAACCCGTTTCTTCAACAGGCAGCAAAAGGCTGGTACGTTCAGCTATTGAATATGCACTGGAACACCACCTGCCCTCTGTAAGCCTGGTGCATAAGGGCAATATCATGAAATTTACTGAAGGGGGTTTTAAAACCTGGGGTTATGAAGTGGCCCGGCAGGAATTTGGCGATAAAACCTTTACCTGGGATGAATGGGATGAACTGAAAAAAACACATGGCGAAGCCCATGCCAATGAAGTGCAGCGCCAGGCATTGCACGAAGGCAAATTATTGGTGAAAGATATTATTGCCGATAATTTTTTACAACAGATACTGATTGCCCCTAAAGATTTTTCTGTGGTAGCCACATTGAATTTAAACGGCGATTATATTTCGGATGCACTGGCAGCAGAAGTGGGCGGCATTGGTATTGCCCCCGGTGCCAATATCAATTATAAAACCGGCTATGCTGTATTTGAAGCCACGCATGGTACGGCACCCAAATTTGCCGGCACCAACAGTATGAACCCCTCTTCGGTAATACTCAGCGGCTGCATGCTGCTGGAATATATTGGCTGGAAAGAAGCTTCGGTACTGATAACCGAAGCCTTACAGGCCACCATCATGCGCAAAAGGGTAACCATCGATTTTTATAATTTAATGGATGGCGCCACCCTGTTGAAAACAGACGAGTTTGGCAATGAGATCATCAACAATATGGGTACGGTTACTGCAGATTTTATGCTGAAGAAGAGCAGCAGCCTGTAATGGTTAAATACTGTGGTATTCATAAGTTCTGTTGAACTGTAACAAAAACCAGTTTTTGCTTGCACTTTGGTTTTTACTGGCGTACCTTTATAGAAGAGAGATATTATTCTCTCTGACAAGCATGAGAACAATCCGTCTGCTCATAGTATTTTGTTCAATCAGTTTCCACTCTTTTTCACAAGCATGGGTATGGGATAAACCCATAAGCACTTCCAGTAATAATATTGCTACCGATCCAAACGAAAATATCATCCTGTTATCTGCCAATGTTTATGGCACAGTACTTTCCAAGTATTCTAAAGATGGGTTGCCTCTATGGAGTAAACAGTTCACTAAGGCAACAGGATATACACCTTCAGGAACATTAGTAACAGATAAAAATGGGAATATTTACACTTTCACTCAGGGTTTTGACAGTATTGACCACCAGTTCGTAGGTATCAATCCTGTTGGCATAAGCAAATTTGGCCCTAATGGAAATTTTTTATGGCATGTTAATTATTCTGCCAGGGCTAATGTTTTCCCTATACAAATTGATGATAGCAACAACGTTTATGTAGGCTATTCTGCTTCTTTTCCGTATACCCAGATAACCCTGGGGAGTACTACAATTACGGTAAACCCTCCTAGTATTAGTTCCCCATTTGTGAGTTTTGGAAGCCTCTCCCCCAATGGAACCGTAAGATGGCTGAGGGGATTTATTACTAATAGCCTTTTTATCAGTGGTACAATCCAATTTACAGGTGTTTCCATATGCGGTAACCAGTTATTTTTTTGTGGTTCCTCTGCCCAGTACAGTTTAATTTTAGATTTTGGTACCCTGAGTAACAGCAGGTGCTCTGCATGGTTTGCCTCGATAAATTGTAATACCGGCGTGGCAACTTGGGGTAAAACGCACCCACTTTTTTTGTATTGCCTGGGTACAGTATGCTTTTGCTATACTCCTTCAATTGATGCCAACACCTCCAATGGCAGGATTGCATTGACTAATAAATTAAACGGGGCTTTTGAATTTCGTCCTAATGACACTATTGCTTCCATAACCGCTTTTGGGCAAACCACGGTTAAACCCTATTATACTATTTATGATACTAATGGTGCTCCAATAAAAGGAAAAATAATTGACCCGGCAACAAGTGGTTATCCAGGGGCAGACCATTTAATAGGAAGCAGGGGCAACTTTACATTCATAATGAATGGCACCACTTTAATTAAAGTTGATACCGGATTTAATCATATCTGGACCGTCGCCTTACCCCCGGGAGTGGAGAAGGTATTTATCCCTAAAAATACCAAAGACATTATAGCCACTTATTCCGATGCAAATGGCGGGGTGCATCTTGCCAAAATGACCGACAGCGCTGCTGTTATTTCGGGCAGAATTTATGCAGACTGGAATAATGATGGTGCGTATACTTCTTCAGCAGATTCTGCCTTAAGCAACATTTTAATCAGTTCCAACATGCCGTTGACGAACAGTATCAGCGGCAACGACAGCGGCAAATATTATATGAATGTGTCAACCGGTTCTTACTCATTAAACGCCCATTTTTTCAACCACCCCTATTATCAATTTCTTCCGGTTTCACATCCCGTAACCATTGCCCAGCTTACAGATACCATTACTGGAAAAGATTTCAGGTTAAGGCCATTATTCAGTTTTACAGACGTAAGTGTTAAGTTTTCTTCTTTAAATAATGCCAGGCCCGGCCGGGTATCGTATTATAATGTTACAGTGAAAAATTATGGTGCCACCACTGTGCCTGTTGAGGTAGGGCTGAAGCTGCCTCCCTTAACTGCTTACAACAGCATTTCCGGTGCTGCTGTTACGGTAAATGCCCCCGACTCCATTACCATTACAATGGGTAATGTTAATCCGTTTCAAACTAAAAGAGCCACTTTAAATTTAGATATTTCAACAACTGCAACTTTAACTGATACGCTTAAATATTATCCGAAAGCTTATCCTTACGTTACAGATACAATTAAGGTAAACAATATTGATACCCTCAATCAGAATGTAAGGACATCCTTTGATCCGAATGAAAAAGAAGTTAACCTGAAAGGACAGCCCGACACGGATACTGACAAACCGCTGCAATACACGGTTCATTTTCAAAATACCGGTACAGATACTGCTTTCTATGTCAGGATAGCTGATACCCTTTCATCCAAACTCGATATGCGCACCTTTAGTTTTATTGATGCCAGTCACACCGTTACCACTGAAATTCACGGTAACATCATAAACTTTATTTTTAACCCGGTTGCACTACCCGATTCAAATCATAACGAACCGCAAAGCCATGGTTTTGTAAAATTCAGCATCAAACCAATTGTTCCATTTACCATTACTGATACCATTTATAATAATGCGGCAATTTATTTTGATTATAACAGTCCTGTAATTACCAATAGCACAAAAAGCTGGTATTATACAAATGCGCCGCTTCCCGTTATCCTGCAGTCATTTGTTGCAGAGAAAAAGAACAGTGCTGTCTTATTAAATTTTGTTACTGCTTCTGAACCTGGGCTTGACCGTTTTATTATTGAAAGAAGTGAAGATGGGCTTACCTATAAACAGGTTGGCACCATAACTGCAAAGGGTTCTATGTCCGGCGGCAACACCTATTTGTTTGAGGACCTTACACCCGCCAAAGGAGTTAATTTTTACAGGCTTAAGATGATAGACAAAGATGGAAAAATATCTTACAGCTGGGTGCTTATAATAAGAAATGATGATAAAATTGCCCCGCAAATAACCGTCTTCCCCAACCCGGCAAATGACAACCTGTATATTCAGTTCAGGGATGTCTCTGGTGCCAGCCTATCATCCTGCATGATTTCAGATGCTACCGGAAAAACAGTATGGGCTGCCAATATCAATACCAGCCTTAGAAATACTTACGTTGTAAATACATCGGCTTTACCTTCCGGCATTTATTTTATTAAGGTGTCAAATACAGTACAGAGCTTTCACTACAAATTTGCAGTTAAACATTAATAGAATATTTTTATTATTACTAAGCTGCTTTCTTTATTTTTGCAGCTTAACATAAAAATATGAGTAAAATAAAAGTGGCCAACCCGGTGGTAGAACTGGACGGCGATGAGATGACCCGGATCATCTGGAAATTCATTAAAGACAAATTGATCCTTCCCTACCTGGATGTGCCCATCCAGTATTATGATTTGGGAATGGAATACCGCGACGAAACCAACGACCAGGTTACCATTGATGCTGCCAATGCCATCAAAGCCTGCGGCGTGGGTATTAAATGCGCCACCATTACACCTGACGAAGCCAGGGTAAAGGAATTTAACCTGAAACAAATGTGGAAATCGCCCAACGGCACCATACGTAATATTTTAGACGGCACCGTTTTCCGTGAGCCGATCGTAATGCAGAATGTACCCCGCCTGGTAACCAACTGGACGGCACCCATCATCGTGGGCCGCCATGCTTTTGGCGACCAGTACCGTGCCACCGACACCGTTACAAAAGGCAAGGGCAAATTAACCATGACCTTTACACCCGAAGACGGCAGCGCACCACAGGTATTTGAAGTATACAATTACAAAGGCGATGGTGTGGCCCTGTGTATGTACAATACCGACGAGAGTATTTACGGTTTTGCAAGAAGCTGTTTCAATATGGCCTTAAGTAAAAAATGGCCCTTATACCTGTCCACCAAAAACACCATCCTTAAAAAATACGACGGCCGCTTTAAAGATATTTTTGAAGAAGTGTATCAAAACGAATTTAAAGCAGCATTTGCCACTGCAGGTATTGTGTACGAACACCGCCTGATTGATGATATGGTGGCCAGTGCTTTAAAATGGAACGGCAATTTTGTTTGGGCCTGTAAAAATTATGATGGCGA
>Ga0209023_10002817_pt1 | contig 21295 bp, 21 predicted proteins | sample LakOneMetagenome_FD_187468 | JGI IMG/M metagenome (GOLD analysis project Ga0209023, IMG submission 187468) | Freshwater and sediment microbial communities from Lake Erie, Canada (SPAdes) (version 2) | ecosystem: Environmental > Aquatic > Freshwater > Lentic | place: Lake Erie, Canada...
TGGCGAGTAGCCCTTGAAGGTAGCGCGAGTCCGGCGACACGGTAGCAAGATTCCGGGAACACGGTAGCGCTGATGCTGCCAATCTGCTCTGCTGTGGAACGACAACGCGCAAGGCGTTGTCGTTCCATTGTTAAGGGTGGGTCATGGCGGATTATCGGAAAATATTGGGGTTGTTGCTCGAGGGGCGGAGCTATCGCGACGTCGTAGAGATCGTCGGGTGCTCGCATCGCGACGTGGCTCGGGTGCGGCAGGAGGTCGAGGCTCGGGGCCTGACCGCGACCGTCGCGGTCAGCGACACTGAGCTGGCGGAATGGTTCCCCGACAGGCGCCGTAAAGTCTCAGACGAGTACGACCAACCCGACCTGGCGCGAGTATTAGCGTCGATGAAAGCGAACCGACACTTCACGTTACTGCTGGCCTGGCGCCGCTACGTCGACACCAAAGACGCAGGCAAGAAGTACGGATACTCGCAGTTCTGCGCCCTTTTCACCGGGTACCTCCGCACCCACGACCTCGTCGCGGTGCTCCGCCACGAGCCGGGACGGGCGATGCTCGTGGACTGGGCCGGCGACACGATGGACATCGTCGACACCATCACCGGCGAAGTGGTCCGGGCGATCCTGTTCGTCGCGGTACTGCCGTTTTCGGGGTTGATGTTCTGCCGCGCCTACGCGGATATGAAGTCCCCAGCCTGGCTCGACGCCCACGTTCAAGCATTCGGGTTTTATGGCGGTGTCACGCAAATTATCGTGCCCGACAACCCGACGACGTCGACCCACCGAACCCACCAGGGCGATGCGGAGCGGGTCGTCAACACCCGATATCAGCAGCTCGCGGACCACTATCAGACAGCAATTGTCCCGGCCAGACCTAAGAAACCGCGCGACAAAGCATCAGCCGAGAACGCGGTGAACGTTGTCAACAAACGCGTCATCGGCTACCTCGAAGACGATGTCTTCACAACGCTGAGCGAATTGAACACGGCGATCGAGGACCGCGTGCGGGAGATCAACCACGACATTCGCCGCGCCGACGACACCACCCGGTGGGAACGCTTTGACACCGAGGAACGCGAGCTGCTCAGCCCGCTGCCTGATATCGGGTTCGAGGACGTCGAGTGGAAAGAGCTGAAGGCCGCCCGGAATTACCACGTCACCGCGGACACGCAACGCTATTCCGTGCCGTTCGCCTTGGCGGGCAAGCTGCTGCGGGTCCGGGTCACATCGTCGCGAGTGACGATCTTCGACGGCAACGACAGCATCTGCGAACACCCGAGGCTGACGGGCCGGAAGGGCCAGTACTCAACTCTGCCGGAGCATGTTCCACCGCAGCACCGCGATATCGACGGATTGTGGTCGAGGCGCTGGTTCGTCGACCGGGCGCACAGCACCGGGCCGGCGACGGTCACGGTGATCGAGCAGATCCTCGACGGCCAGGCGATCGAAGCGCAGGGCTACCTGGCCTGCCAGAACATTCTCGACGGCCTCGGCAAGAACAACCGGGAACGCTTGGAGGCCGCCTGCCAGGACCTCGTCAACCGCAAGGCTCATCCGACGTATTCGACGCTGAAACGGTTGATGGCGGCGATCGATAGTGATGTGAAGAAGCCCCGTCCGGTGACCCCGGCGGCCTCGACACGCAAACGCAACAGCAGCGTCGTGTTCCGCGACACCATCACGGACGTCTATGTTCGCGACGCGTCACACTACGCCCGAAACGAGGACGGAAAGTGACGTTCACCAGCGTTGACTACGACAAGTTCCGCGCGCTGCGGGTGACCCACGTCGCAACCCGGCTCGAGGAACTTATCCAGGACGAAGCCAACGACACCCTCACCCCGGAGCAGTTGTTCCTCACCGCGGTCGACGACGCGTTGGAATCCCGACGCGTTAGCCGGGTCGACAAACTCATCCGCCAAGCAGCCCTCCCGATCCCGGGTGCCACCGTCGCTGAAGTGGATTACCGCGAGGGACGCGGCATCACCGCCGTCAGAATGCGGCGCTATGCCGCCCATGACTGGCGCGTGGATCCGACCAACCTGCTCATCATCTCGCCCACCGGCGGTGGCAAAACCTACCTCGCCTGCGCGCTGGCCATCGGCGCCTGCCACAGTGAGCACTCCGTTCTCTACTTCCGAATGGACGACCTCGCCCGCAGGCTCGTCATCGCCCGCAGCGACGGCATCGCCCATCAGAAACTGTTGAACGAGCTCTCTAACATCGATTTACTGATCATTGACGACTTCCTGACGGTCGGCGTTGACAGCGACGCCGCCAGCGACCTATTCGCGATCCTCGCGAACCGGGAACACCGGTTACCGACGATGATCGCCTCGCAGACCGGGCCAGCGCACTGGGTTGCTGAGTTGCCCGACCGGGTCGCGGCGGACTCGATCGTGAACCGCCTCGCCAACAACGCCCGGATCATCAACCTCGGCCAGATCGACATGCGCCAGCACCGCAACGACCAAGCCCGCGCCGAGAAGACCTACTGGGAGTAACCCCGAGGCGGCTCGGGCACCACGCCCGGGCCGCTACCCCCTCGTCAGAACAGCGCTACCACGTAATCAGACGTGCGCTACCACCAAGGGCTACTCGCCAGGGATGTCGCCGTGGTTCACTAGCTCCAATATGAGGACGCCCTTATAGCCGGGCTGCACAGCCACAGCGGTTGCGAAGAGCAGTCCTAAACGCCCCTACGAGGACCTACTGACCACTTGGCCGCTGATATCGGCAGGCAGGCTCAGAAAATCGAAAGTGGAGCTGAGCATTAACTGCCCCGGGGTTCAGAGCCAAGCCTCCGCCGAGCGTGATCGCCCTGCGCCCGCATTTTGCTTGAGTTGTAGACAAGATAAGAGCGCGGGCTTCCTCTCGATCGCCCGGTGCCCTTACTCTCGTTTTCATTCGAGTTGACGTTCAAACTCGACTTTGATTTTATCGCTTACTCTCCAACGCAAACTGTGTTTAGGTTGGAATTTCCCATGACGTTCCAAGTCCGCTTGTTATACGCAGCGGTATTCAAAGTAAACCGGCGTCTTAGTTGTAAAATCGTTCTCATGGATGCGAACAAATTTATCGATTCGAAGTTCGGATTCGCGACGCGGGAGCCCGGAGTAAAAGACGCCTTTGTGTACTACCTCCCGAAATTTTTGCCTCGCACAATTGAACTGAGTCAGTCCGCTGTGAACGAAATGTCTGAAGCCGATGCAGCTCTCGGGCTTCTCCAAGGTTTGGGCATGCTGATCACGGACCCGCAGCTTCTAATCGGACCGTATCTGCGGCGCGAAGCTCTGGCAAGTTCGCGAATCGAAGGCACGCAGGCATCCCTCTCAGAGGTCTTTCAAGCCGAGATCGACGAAACCATTCGAAACGCCGACACGTCAGAAGTTCAGCGCTATCTGGAAGCAACTCATGAAGCGTATGGACTGGCGAAAACTCTTCCAATCACACAGCGCCTGATACTGAAGGTCCATGCCACTCTTATGGCCGGAGTTCGAGGAGAGGAAAAGTCGCCAGGAGAGTTTCGTCGCTCCCCAGTTTGGGTCGGCAGGGCTGGTGCAAACCCCGCTAGCGCGACCTTCGTTCCGCCCCTTCCAAAACATCTTGGCGATCTCCTCGGTGATTGGGAGCGCTTCGTAAACGAAGACGGCCGTCAACTTCCAGCGCTGGTTCAGGCAGCTCTCATGCACTACCAATTTGAGACTATCCACCCTTTTCTCGACGGCAACGGACGGATCGGCCGACTCCTGATTAATCTGCTCCTAATGGAACGCGGGCGTCTACCCCTTCCCTTGCTCTATTTGTCCAACTACTTCGAAACTCATCGGGACGAGTACTACGAGCGCCTCCAAGCGGTCCGCGAGTGCGGCGACATTGAAGGCTGGCTACAGTTCTTCTTCCAGGCCGTACAGGCTCAAGCAACTGATGCAGTCACTCGCTCACGAAAACTGATCGAGCTTCGGGAGCGCTATAACGCTGAAGCCATCAAAAATCGTTCGAGCCTTGTGCGCCTCGTCAACGTCTTCGTTCGAAACCCCTTCGTGACAGTCAAATACGTGGAAACGACGCTGGAATTGACGAACCAAGGCGCTCGCAATCTCATCAAGAATGCCGAAGCCCGTGGCTGGCTACGGAGCTTGGGATCCCAAGGACGGGGGGGACGTGAAGTCTGGTACGCCATAGAGATTTTCCAGATTATGGAGATGCCGATGGAATATGACGTGTCATAGAAAATTCCATGCCGGGGACGAACGCCGAAATCGGACACGCATCGGCTTTCACGTCCGCCAGATTTTGCAGGACTGGCCGAACCGACCAGAAGACATTCAGTTGGTAGACAATGTCTCAGATCTCAGGTCTCAGATCTCTGCAGCAGATTGAAGACGTCTACCCGACCAGCATTTATTGTTTGCGTCGTGAGAATATTTGGGGCTGTGAACACCGCTCAACCGTGCGGTCCGACACCACGGCTCGAGCAAGAGAACGGGAGTCGCGGTGCATCTGGGATGCCTCCTGTGTCGGGGCGGCCTAACAAGAGCGCCACCGGCAAGCCGGCTGCAGACTGCAGGCCGGTGTTGGCCGTGGATTTGGCATGAAGACAATTAGCTTCAAGCTGACACCGCCAGGCTAAACGGTTTCGACTTCGAAATGCTCCGAAGCTGGCAGATGTCAATACCGACCGAAAACATGGCCAGGAACGCCACTTCGGATTGGCTGTTGATGCTTCCCGACCGGAACGGAGGAACAGGCTTTGCGGTGAGTTCGGAATGTCAGGTGGCGGCTGTGCTCGGATCCGTGAACGTAGGCACACCGTTCATGCTCAGATACCACCTGTTGTCACACGTATGCTCTAGTGTTCTAGTTATCAAACACCCCGAGGCTCCGCAAGGAGATCTAATGAAGACCCAAATTGACGTCGCCGGCCTCTACGCCGCACTCGATGCCACTCGCCGAAGCAATGAGATTTCGTGGCGCGGGCTGGCTCGAGACCTTGAACTCAGCCCATCTCTCTTTTCCCGCTTAGCAAACGGACTCAAGCCCGACAGCGACAGTTTTGCGACCCTCGTGTCGTACCTGCGTGTCGACGCCGATCAGTTTTTCACCAACCGCAGGGAAGTGTCGCTGGATTCCCAGCCAGAGTTGGTTGCACAACTCGCGCCGCTTCTCCGGGCACGCAAGGACTTGAGCGAAGCCGACGTGGCATACCTCGAAGAGGTGATTTCAGCCACGCTGCGCCGCGCCCGCGCTGCCCAGGGAGGATGAGGCGCGGGTTCAAGACCGAGGCGCGGAAGCTTGCGCTGGACGTCCGCGATGAAATCGGGATAGGCCCGGAAGGCCCCTTCGATCCACACGCACTGGCTGATCTATACGGCATTAGGGTGTTGCGCGTCAGCGAACTCGGACTCACATCTGCGAGCTCGACCGCGATCTCCGGCGCTCTGATCGCCGTTGGCACCGGCCGTTTGATCCTCGAGAATGACGCTCATTCCGAGGCGCGCTGCCGCCTGACCGTTTCTCATGAAATGTCACACGTCGTGCTCGAGCACGAGTTCGCGACCATGATCGTAGACCCCACCGGCTGCCGCGACTTGATCGGCGATCAGGAAGACGAGGCGACAGTGCTCGCGGGGGAAATGGTTCTGCCTACCGATACCGCGATTAAATGGGCGATACGCGGACGCAGCGACGTGGAGGTCGCGCAAATCCTGGGCATTAGCGTCGAGGCCGCGCGCTGGCGCATGAATACGTCGGGAGGCCGAAAAATCGCAGAGCGTACTCACGCTAAGCGGCGCGGATAGCGTTTCTTCACCTTTCTACGGCTTTCTACACTTTTTGGCTACTGGGCGAAGAAACACGCTGAAACGTCCTCCGGGTCCGGCATACTAGCTGAATGAACGCGCGCCTTTCTGACCCATTCCGCCCGGGCGCGGGCACTTTCCCACCGGAATTGGCGGGGCGCGCAGTTCTCGTAGTCAATTTCACAGTTCTGGCCAACCGTGCCGTGATCGATGGTGAATACCAGCGGCCGATCTTGGTCGTCGGTCGGCGCGGCATGGGCAAAACCGTTCTGCTCACGGAGTTTGTTGAGTTGGCGAAGGGTCTCAAGGCGGTGGTGGCCGAGATCGAGGTCAAGAAGAACCAGTCACTCAAGCTGGCTCTCGTGAAGGCGCTGCATCGTGCGCTCCGTCAGTATGCCGGCATCGGGGGCCAGATGAAGGAGGGGTGGCGGCGGGCGCTGTCTGTGTTTAAGTCTCTCCAGATGACCGTCGACCCGGGTGGCTCTTATACGTTCGGAATCGATGTCGATCCAGCTGCGGGATTCGCCGACACGGGCGACCTCACTGAGGATCTCATCGAGATGTTCCAAGCTGTGGGGCTGGCTGCCCGTGGACAGGGCTCCGCTGTCATGTTCTTCGTCGACGAGCTGCAGCTTGCAGACCCTGATGAGATCGATGCGCTCAATGTCGCTCTCCACAAGACCGGTCAAGGGAAGTTTCCGGTGCCGGTAGTTTTCGTCGGTGCCGGCCTCCCTTCTCTCATGCCAGTAGTCGCCGCGAGTACCGCCTACGCTGAACGGCTTTATGAACCGATTCTGCTCAAGCCGCTTGGTGATGCCGATGCCGCGGCTGCCTTGACTATTCCGACGGAAAAGCTCGGTGTGACTTGGGACGAGGACGCGCTCACAACCGTCGTTCAAGCCTCTCGCGGCTACCCGTTTCTCATCCAGCAGTATGGCAGCGCGATCTGGAGGGTCCGAGTTAGCGACCATATTTCCGCGGACGACGTCGAAGCCGGCATAACTGACGCGATCGATAAGCTCGACGAGTCGATTTATTCGAGCCGCTGGGCTCGAGCGACACCGGCCGAGAAGAAGTTTCTTACCGCGATGGCCGACGACGACGAGCAGCCGTCGGCGATCGGCGACATCGCCACGCGGGTCGGCGTCGCGGACGTCCGAGGAGTCTCCCGCGCCAGGACGAGCCTCATGTCGAAGACTCTGATCTTCACCCAAGAGCGCGGCTTTGTGGAGTACACCATCCCCGGGATGGCCGACTATATCAAGTTCCGCCTGCTCGACGAGTAGCGTCCGAACCAGCTCCTTCCCGGCTATGTGTGCTCGTGCTCCACAGGGAGCAGTGCGACTTGCGGGACGCGAGGGGAACGCGGCTATCCACGCCGAAGGGGCACGGCGACCTCGCCGCTATCGGAAGGAAGCGCGACAATAGACGTATGAGGAAGCATCCCGACGATATCGCCCGCCGTGGCTCCGGGGGCAGCGAAACTTTCATCGCACAAGTCATGGACCGCTATCCACCGGCAGATACAATCACTCCCGAGGAGTTCGAGCATTTTGTCGCCGATGTCCTGGGAGCCGCCGGAAGTGAATGTGAGTCTTTTGAGGTCACGATCCATGAGGTAATCCGCGGTAGCGATGGCAGCTACGATTTCGATGCCACCGCGCGATTCGAAGTTGCGGGGATGAACTTCTTGGTTCTCGTCGAGGCTAAACGCCACAAATCTCCGATCAAGCGCGAACTCGTGCAGACGCTCCATCAAAAAATGCTGAGCGTAGGCGCCAACAAGGCCCTGCTGGTAGCCGCAAGTAGGTTCCAAACCGGAGCCGTCGAGTTCGCCCTGTCCCACGGCATTGCCCTCGCGACGCTGTCGGAGGGCCGTCTAGCCTACGAGACCAGGTCCCTCGATAGTCCAGCGGCGTTGTCCTTTGAACAGGCGCGCGCGCTGAAGATGCCTGACTTCACGGCCATGCTCACGCGGCGTGACCAAATCACCGGGGCCATTCGAGGTTCAGCGCTTTCGTCGAACTATCCGGACTTGTTCTTGGACTGGGTGTGTGCATCCTGATCCACCGGTATGGGAATTGTCTGGAGGCACCGAGCTACTTTAGCGACGTGACAATCGCGGCGGCCCTCACGGTTCACTCATTCGATCAGCAACGCTCCTTCCATGAAGGGCAGTCTGGTAGTAGAGCGGGGCAAGAAGACATCCGGTTTCGTGGCGACCTTGACATCTCCAATGGAACCGGAGGTTCTTCCTTTTTCAACCCCGACGTCACCAATGTGTCGGCTGAGTCCAACTATTGCTTAGTGCCTGCCGCAGTGACGCAAGGCGTCATCTCTAGCGCGACTGTGTCCGGCGTTTTCAAGTTCATTCCACATCGCGCTAGTCCAAGAAATTACTTCCTCCGCGAGTACAGCGACGTGCTCAGTGCGAACCGTCTTGAAGCCGACATATGAATCGCTGTAGCCCTTGGCGAATCGAGTGGCAAGGCCGTGGCTCTCGGCTAGAGCAAATCTGAGATTTGGACCTCTTGGAGTGCGTGGCGACCCACGATGCTAAGAAATGCGTATCTGAGGTCGGTTCTCGTCGCGGCCACCCCCAACGGAGACACGTAGGGCATTGCGACGTCGGTGAGAGCCCCCAAGTCTTTATCGAGAAGTAACGAGAAAAACTGGCGAGCCTCATCTGGGCAAGCTCGGAGTTCCGCTCCAAGCGCGCGGTTGGCTTCGGGCTCTGTGGTGAATATCATGCTGCCTCAGTATGTCGTCACAGCGCCAGTAACGGACTCAACTTGGCCGCGTTGTGAGACGTTGGTCATGGTCATGGTCATGGTCATGGTCATGGTCATCGAACTTGGTGGCGTTGGCTTGGTACAGCGTGCATGCATGCAGGGCGGCGAGAGAATTTCTCGGTCCTTGGCTTGAGAGAGCACTCGCCACGCGACTCCCGTTCCATTCGCCCTTCACCGAGCCGTTGAACGCAGAGGAGGGTCGGACGTGCCTAGTAGTTTCGTCTCATGAGCAGAATGCGAGTCAAGATGAATGATGAAGGCCTGCGCCAAATGTTCAGGGAGGTCGCTTCGAATCTTGAAGCGGCAGACGAGAGTTTCAGAGCGACCCACACAGGTCTACCTTTCGACGTCGTCATTGCGGATGCCGTCGATGCTCTGCCGGTGGAACTCGATGAAGCGGGTCTCATTGATTACGCACAGGCGGTTTCCGCAGGTGAACCGTTTCGATTCGAGCTACGGTAGTGAAGCGAGGAAGGCGAGGACCTGAGCCGATAGTAGTCCGCCTAAAGCCCCTGACGTCGACTGTGCGAGGAATCCGGTCATAGCGCCAAGCGCCTTCTTCAAGCGGTTCACGTCGGGGGTCCCAAGAAGTGCGTCCCGAGCCTCCTCTGTCGCCAGCGTGACAGAGTCCCGAATCTCTCCAGGCAACATAAGGAGGGCCTCTTGGATACCGTCAAGCAAGTGGTTTCCTTCGATGACCCAAGAAAGGTTTGTTGTCTGGGTGACGGTCGAGTGTCCCTGAGCAATGACTGCGTCGCCGACGACGGTTGTCGTATAGATGTTTCCGTTGGTCTGAGTCGTATCATTTGTCGATCGCGAATTCTCGACGGTGAAGCGGCCCTTTGCAGTCAGGCTTGGTCGCAAGGGTGCCGAATATTGCCAAGCCGCCGCACCTCCGATGAAACGGGATTCAGTCAACCAGCAGCCCGCCTTTTCCACTTCCCTTGGCGTGTAGGCAATTCCGAGATATGACGGCAGAGTGATTAGGAAGTCGTCTGGCGTTGGCCCGCGGTCGAAGTCTTCAATTTGCTCGTACAGCCAGTAAAGGTAGTCATCTCTGGCTTGTCGTCGCCGCGCCGGACTCGACGTTCGTGCGGTTTCAAACTCGGCGGCTCGTGCTCGTCCGGCGGGGCTGAGGTTCGCGCCGGCGATGACGTACCCAAGCCGGCGGTCTAGATTGACGAGTTCATCAGCTTCAAGCAAATTCAGTGCATCTTCTATCGACACCTTGAGTTCAGGCAGCTCCCCTGCGAATGACTCAGTAAGCGCAGCAACAGTCGTATCGGCTGGTGAACTGCTCTGAAGCGCTTGGATTCGTGACAGGACACGGAGTTTCGAGATTTCACCAATTGGGAGCGCCGTCATCGTCATAGGTACAAGATATCTGTTTGCGTCGAGCCGATTCCTAATAGTCAGGCATCCGCCGAGGACCGCGAGTTCGACCACGCACTTTAGTTGGGCGAGACCGAGCGTGACGCTTGAAGCCACCGCCGGTATCGGTGCCGGGCTTATGCCCGGCACCCTTCTTCCCGCTTGAGCACCCGCACCGCGACGCTTTGGGCCATTTCTTAGTTAGGCAGGCAGGCAGCCAGCCAGCACGACTGAGTGCCGTTGTTGCTTTTAGTCGAGCGCGTCTGCGAGGTACCGATCCGTGGTGAAGGTCGCAGCTTGGCCCTCCCGCGAACGCCACACGGAGCCACGGAGAGAGGCGTCGCTAATGCCCAAGTGCTTCATTAGGGCGAGGTTGAGGAGCCAGCGAACGCCCCTTGTCAGGGCGCCCAAGCCGCTCGTGCTGAGTTTGGTCTTGAATTGTCCTTCATGGACTAGGTCATTGCGTGCCTTTACCGCCAGAGCAAGCCACGCTTGCTGTTTTTCAACTGGAACGACCCTGCTTAACTGGTCGATGCCCACCCACGAAAGAAGGGCGTTCAGCTGTTCGCTGAGAAATGGATCCCGGAGCTTGGGCGACTTGGGTTTGGAGCTTGGCAGACCGGGGACCTTAGGTGCGGAATTTCTGATTTTGGTGGGGAGCATGTCTTGGTACGTTGGCGAAAGAGCCGAGTACAGGGCCTCCACGGCTGTCATCGCATTGAGGAATTCTGTCTCGGCGTACTGACCGTCTTTGTAGTGGCTTGCGTGCAGCACATTGATTGCGGACCGGCCAACGTCATGGTTGAAGGCGAACCAACGTTGCACCACCTCGCCGATTTCCATCTCGCTGGAGTAGAGCAGACTGCGGTCCTTCAGCTCGGAGAGTGTCGGAAGCTCGACGACCCCGTGGCCCATGTCGAGCACGCGCAGGCGTTCGCCGGGTCGTGTCACCAGCTTGATCTCCCTGCATTCCAATCTCGACGGCGTTCCTGAGAAGAACGTCACCAAGTCCATCAAGATCCGGATGTCCTCGAGGGTCTTGGCTAGAGTTTGTGATTCCCGATACTCAATGATCGCGATCGCGTTGTCCCTGATTTCGTAGACTGTGCCGCGGGCATCGTGCATCGTTTCCCGGTGATAAGTCGCCACCGCGCGCATCGAAAAACTGTCATCGACTTCAACGGGCCCAAAACCGGCCTTGCGCGTGACAACCGGCCAATGGCATCCCTTTTCGTCCTCGGCTGTACCGTCAACGTGGTCGGTCGCATCAGTTCCAACGCCTATCCAATGGTCGAGTCCGGATAATTGTGCTGAGGTCTCTATTAGTTGTGAACTGACTTCGTCGTCCAAGTGGGCGCCCAGCACGATCGGTCCGCTGACCGTAAGGGTCTGATGCGGCGTGAAGTGAGACATTGACACCGGGGGCAATGCGGTGCCCCCGGCCTGAAAGACACTCACGGCCTGCCCGTCTGCGCCGTTGATCCCGTGAATCAGAGGAAACACGTATGTCGCTGCCATCGGCCACCCCCCGCTGTCAACGACTGCTGGGTTCAACTCGCCTAAGAGGCGCAGCACGGGTGGCCTCGTTCGCGTCGAGAGCACTCCTGGAACTCGTCTTGCCGGGGTCGTCGGTGACCACCATTCCCCCAGAATGTCGCTAGCATCGTTCATTCCCGAATTCTAGTTTGCGCTCAATGCACAACGGTTCGAGGTAGCGAGCCCTTGTTGCCTTGTTCGTAACCTCATACGGCGTAAGTATCTGAGGGTGTTGGCCCGTCAGGCCCGACATGATTCTTGCCCCAGTCGCTCATGATCCGGGGCACCGGGACTCACTGACATCAGGCGATCGCCAATAGAGCCGGACGAGGACGTGCCTAAGGCCGTTCCTAACGTGGATACCAAGACTTGACGCCGAGGTTCAAGCTGACGAAACGGAGGAATCATGATCGAGACCTACTTCAGCGTCGACGCTTTCATCGCCGTGGGCGTCGGCGAGGGAGGAAGTCACGCGGTCGCATTGAACCGTGCCGGGAAGCAGCCCTAGGACAAGCTCCTGCCCAAGGACGAGGCCAAGCTGCGAGACCCGGTGGGGCAGCTCAAACGAGACACGGTCAGGTGCTGTTCGTCGTCCATCAGCCCGCGAGGATCGGGAATGAGCTGCATCTGCAGGAATCGCCCATTTGCACCCACCTCTAACTCACCCCACAACGTGTCGGAGTTTCGGTCGGCTGGCTCTGGGCAGATGAATCCGCGCTTGGTTTGATGCATTGGCTTGATTGCCGGCTACTGGTCCGATGGCCATCGCGAGGGGCTCGCAACTGCTTGGCAGAGGTCGCGGAGCGCTGAAATGGAGGGATGTCTCCACTGGAGGGAAAAGCCAGAGGATTCTTGGACATGCGCGGGAGGATCGGCGCAATCCTGAGGTTGTTTCTGCAGAAAGTGCCCAGTCGCCGCGCGGGTCGTCGGGGTCCATGGAGTTTTGCAATCAACCCACGACAGGCTTTCCAGGAAATCCTGAAATGGTTTCCAAGAAATCCAAGCGAACAGGCCGGTTGAGTAGAAATACTCAGCCGGCCTTTCGTTTTTGACGGTGCAGACGGCCTCGATCGCCTCCGGACTCGTCTTGCGGGCGAACGCCAAGGTGCCGGCGCACAATTCCTCGGCATGCACTTGCAGTATTGCAAACGCTTGCAGTAGCGTGAATCGAGGGTTAAATACCTCTTTTGCCGAGTTCCGCTTTCGCGGCCCGCTCGCAATCGCCCGTTCCCAATGGAGCGCGTCGGGCGTGGTCCGCTGACGCGTGCGACAAGGAGTTTCATCGTGCGCAGATCAATCCGTCCGTTGTTCGCAGCGGTGGCCGGCCTGGCCCTCGTCCTGAGCTTGAGCCTCGATGTAGGCATGACAACGCCCCGGGCGGATGCCAGTCCGCCGGGAGCCAAGGACGTCACAGCGACGCTCTTCCAGTGGTCCTTCGCATCGGTCGCCCGGGCCTGCACGGATACCCTCGGTCCCAAGGGGTATGGATTCGTCGAGGTCTCGCCGGCCCAAGAGCACATCCAGGGTTCGCAATGGTGGACCTCCTTCCAGCCGGTCAGCTACAAGATCGCCGGGCGACTGGGCAACGAGGCTGCCTTTTCGAGCATGGTCAGCACCTGCCACGCCGCCGGCGTCAAGGTCGTCGCCGACGCGGTGATCAACCATACGACTGCGGGTTCCGGCACAGGTACGGGGGGCACCGTCTACAGCAAGTACAACTACCCGGGCTACTACCAGAACCAGGACTTCCACTCCTGCCGAACCTCGATCAGCAACTACAGCGACCGCTACAACGTGCAGAACTGTGAGCTGGTCGGCCTCGCCGATCTGGACACGGCGAGCACGTATGTGCAGTCGACCATCGCGGCGTACCTGAACCACCTCAGCGCCCTCGGCGTCGACGGTTTCCGGATCGACGGCGCCAAACACATGGCCGCGGCCGACCTCTCCGCCATCAAGGCCAAGCTGACCAACCCGAACGTCTACTGGGCTCAGGAAGTCATCGCCGGCGCGAACGAGGCGGTCCAGCCGGGCGAGTACACCGGGACCGGCGACGTCGACGAATTCCGTGGGGCCTTCGACCTCAAACGCATGTTCACCAGCGACAAGATCGCCTACCTGAACACTTGGGGCGAGTCCTGGGGCTACCTCGCGAGCAACAAGGCGCGGGTGTTCGTGGACAACTGGGACACCGAGCGCAACGGCTCGACCCTCAACTACAAGAACGGCAACACCTACACGCTCGCGAACATTTTCATGCTCGCCTGGCCCTACGGATCGCCCAACGTGTACTCAGGTTATGAATTCAGCAACCCGGATGCCGGTGCGCCGACAGGAAATACGGTCAACGCCTGCTACAGCGACGGCTGGAAGTGCCAGCACGCCTGGCGGCAGATCGCGAACATGGTCGCCTTCCGCAATACCGTAGCGGGCACCTCGGTGACGAACTGGTGGTCTAACGGCAACAACGCGATCGCCTTCGGCCGGGGGAGTGCGGGCTTCGTCGTGATCAACCATGAAGGTGGCGCGATCAGCCAGAAGTTCCAAACCTCCCTGCCCACCGGAAGCTACTGCGACGTTCAGCACGGCGACCCCGGCGCGGGCGGCTCCTGCTCAGGCCCCAGCTATTTCGTCGCCGCTGACGGCACCTTCACCGCTACCGTGGGCGCCGGAGACTCGATCGCCCTGCACGCCGGAGCCCGCAGGTAAGTGCATAGCCATTGCCACAGCCGGGGTTCCGCGGACTGTTTGCAAGGCTTGACGAATAAGCTGAAATACCCGCGCGATTGACATAGAAGAAGGCCAGAACGGGAGAAAATCCCCGTCCTGGCCTTCTTCGTGCTTGGATCAGTTCACCGGTGGTGCGCACTCACATAGACGAAGCAGAACCTGGCCGCACGGGTCTTGCTCGGCCGGGTTCGTGTGGAGGAGCGGGTTAGTGATCTGCTTCGATCTCGTCGTGATCAGATTGAACCTCGTGATGGCCGGACGAGTCGCTGTCGTCGTTTGATTCGCTGTCGTCGTTTGATTTGCTGTCAGTGTGGCCGACGTTGTCGCGAGCGACAGTGCGAACGTCGGTGCCGTGGTCCTCGCTGTGGGCCGTGGCGACAGCCCTGACGTCAGCGCCATGATTCTGCTCGGCTGCGTTGTCGCCGCCAGCCTCGTTGTCCGTCGCGTCGCTCTCCTCAGCTTCCGGTGCCGGCGGCGCAACAGCGTCCGGGGCGTCCTCTGCCTCATTGGCGTCGTCAGTGCCCACCGCTTCCGGGCTGGTTGTGGGTGCGGGCGCCGGAGCAGTGGTCGGGTCTGTCGTCGGATCCGGGGTTGGCTCAGCTGTTGAAGAGGGAGCGGGAGCAGTCACCTCCGTTGAGGCCATGATCATGGCCTGCACTGGAAAAACTGCTGCCACGGACAGGATGATCGCGGCGGCGGAGCCACCGACCCACTTGGTTGACTTCTTCATGTTTCTCTCATTTCCGCGCTGGCTGGAGTGTTTCCGCTGAGCCAGGTTCTGTATCGGTCCAGAGCGACTCTTGAGGGCGACGTCCTCTGTGCAGAGAGGCGGCGGAACATAATTTTATCTCCGTCGGTCGCGCATTGAGGAGTAGCTACGCTTTTGTTACCGGATTGGCCCCGACCGCAGGCGTCATTGAAAGTAGTCGGGCCGGGAGACGTAGGTGTCAGAGACGAACATGACACCACTGGATGTGCTCAGAAGCTCCCCGATTGCGTCGATCAGCTCGCCCGCGTTATCGGGTGGCAGGACGGTGATGAGCATGGTGAGGGTGTCGTATTCGTTGAAGAGCAGGGCCCCTGAATGCTGGCCATGGTGCCCGATTCCTGACACTCCTGATACGGACGTGTAGCCGGTCGCTCCAGCGGATGTGATCAGTTCTCGAATTGCGGGAGCGTCGCGTGCGGGCACGACAACTTCCAAACGGGTCATCGGGGTCAGGTTATTCATGGTCGTGATCCTTCCAACAGAGTGGGGGAGATCGTCCAGCCGTACGGTGTGTATCGGTGCCACGGGGCTGCGGGGTCGTCCCGCGCAGTGAGGCTGATCCAGTCGTTGTCGAGCAGGTTGCGCAGCACCTGGTTGCGAGAGACGATGTGCCCGATCCTGTCCAAGGGCGCCTGGATGATGACGCTCAGGCGCATCGGTTCGTGGAACAGCTGATCGCCCAGGCCCACGGATTGCCAGGGCAGGCCTCGGCGCAGGTCGCCGGTATGGCCGGAGAGGACTCCGATAGTGCCGATCGCGTTGTGGATGGTTTTCGTTCCGGCGCCGAGGGAGGCGGGATTGAGTGCGGAGAAGTAGTACTGGTGGTTGATCCACTGTGCCACCACCAGTGGTGCTGTCATGATCGTCTCCAACGCGGTGCCGTCGGGGTCCAGTTCTGTTCGATAGGAGTGCAGGAATACCCGCCTTGCCAAGTTGACCCCTCTGGTCAGCTGCCGGGGTCCGATGATCATGGCAGCGTTGCCGGCAAGACCGAGTTCTGGATACACTTCTGCCCAGTCATGGGCGCGCCCCCGCACCCCGGCGGGCGCACGCGGGGAAGCTCCCGGTAAGTCCTTGGCGCGTTCACTGACCAGGAGCTCGGCGGCTGTGCGCTGGATGCGTTCAAACGTTTGCGCCCCATCGACGTGGTTCGTCGGGATCAGGTGTCGGTCCAGGAGGGTGATGGCGTCGGTGACGGTGTTGTGCTCCGCGGCGATGAAGAAGCTATCAGCGGGAATGTCGATGCCGCGGGACCTCAGAAGCACTCGCACCTCGGGGTCGTTGAAGATGGCTGCGGAGGCGCGGGCATTGGCTGCTCCGGGGTTCCCACCGCAGGCGCCACAGTCCAACGCCGACTGATACAGGTTGTTCGTCGATTCGGAGCGGTGGCCGGCGAGCACGACCAGAGGGGCGAACTGGTCGATGCCCATCATTCGAACGGCCGTTTCAGCCATCGCGACACGCTCCATCAGCGTGAAAGCATCAAGGATCGTCACGCTGCTCTCAATACTGTCCGTCGAAGGAGTCAGCGAGCGGTGGATTCGCGCCTGCAGTGTCGGGGCAAGGGTGCGCAGCACGCTGATGGCGCCGTACAGCCATCCGGAGACCTCTGCCAAGGCGAACGGAGTCGCTGTGCCCGAGTCGGCTCGGTGGGTCGCGTGCCGAAGCGCATCCCGGGCCCGGCCGCGCGCGACCTGTTCTTCAGCTCTCGCAGAGTCGGTCGGGTGTTCGGTGAGGTGGTTGCGGGCTGTCAGAAGAGCGGGCAGGGAATTGATGGCACCGCGCGCCTTGTAGCGCGCGAAGCGAACGGGGACGCCGAAGAATCCGGCGAAGCCGAACGTCTCCATGTCGGGGAGGCTCTCGACGTGACGTCGCATTCCTTCGGACCGCGGGTCAATGCACATGACCAGTTGAACGTGTGGACGAGAGCGCAAGGGCTCGGCGCTCCTGAGCGCCTGCACCAGGGTGGCGCGATAATGCAGCTCATAGGCTTTCTGCCAGGTCAATGGGTGATCCGCCACCGGATGCGTGGCCAAAACCCGAGCCACCAACGCAATATCTTCACGGTTCGCTCGACCGCCGCAGATCGACCGGGCGACGTGCTCGCTCCGGCCCCACAGGGTTTGTCGTGCGTCGTCGCTCAGGGCGGGCCCGCGTGACGCCGGCAGGCCTGTCAGTCCGAGAATGACCTGGAGGGCCAATCTCACGCCGAGGTAGGAGACCAGGTCGATGTCCCCGATCTTCTCGGCCCGCCACTTGATGTGACCGACCCAGCCCGGCAGATGCCGGAGCTCCGCTCGCAGTGTCTCCGTGGCCGCATCCGCAGCGACCCCGAGTTCGGCCAGCGCCCAAGCCAGTGCGTCGTCGGGCTCGACGGGCAGCTCGGCCACTGTCCGGCGCGCGCTGCGCGGGAGTGACGGGTCCCGGCGTGCCAGGGTTCGCCAGGCTTGGAAGAAACCTCTGTGCTTGTGGGGCATCGCCCAAAGCGGGTCCGGGTTCAGGTACGACGACACCCAGGTGGCCAAGTACTCATCCAGCCAGGACGTCGAGTGTTCAGTCTCCGCCGCGGGATTCCACGACGCGGACGTCATGTCCAGAACCGCCACACTCAGTGCGGACACGTTTCTTCCGCCGATCGTGACCTGACCGGCGAGCTCGGGGATACGCTCGGCCAAGGCCGAGACCAGGTCGGCATCGACGATTCGGCTGCGGGCGGCATCGGCCAGGTAGGCATCGCGAGATCGGGTGAGCATCACGCCCGGTGTCGCGGCGGCCTCGAACAGGCGAGGTTCGTGGCTCGCGAGAGGATTCACGGCGATGAAGGATTCCACAGGCCAGGACGCCACGATGTCGTGGCCTGCCGCGGCCACCTGGGCACGAAGAATCAAATTCATGACAACACTCCTGTAGTCGCTGACAGTCGAGGGAGAGCGGGCGGGCGGGGGAGAGCTGTTGTCACGGTCCTCGTGTAGACGACGTCTCGAAGGTGCGCGAGCCGGTGCGGGTTTCGGGACAAGAGCTGGACCCCGATGAGGCCCAATGCCGGGAATGCCAGCAGCCAGGCGGGGGCGGCGTTGATGGCGGTCGTGGGTTCCAATGCCACGGTGAACACCTGAAGCAGGGCCAGATAGCCGAACGTCAGTGCCACGATCGAGGTGGTGCCGGAGAGCAGCGTTCGAGGCGAGAAGTTGGTTCGCAACGCTGTGCCCAAAGCAACGCCGGCGGTCAGGGCGACGAACGCCAGCAGACCGATACCGGCCGCGGAGGCGTTGGGGAAAAACACCCATTTGGCAGCGGCCAACGACACCGATGGAACCAGGACCGCCACGCTCACTGCTGCTGCCAGAGTGAACGGAGAGTGGGTCTGGCGGGTGGGGAGGTCCCGGTCGACGGCCTGCTGACGCACTCCCATTCCGGCTCCGAGGAAGAGGCTGGACTTGAAGAGGGAATGGGCCACCAGATGGAAGATGGCTGCCGGAAACATCCCCAAACCGCAGGCCATGATCATGAACCCCATTTGAGCCATCGTTGAGAACACCAGTCGGCCCTTCACATCCGGCCGAACCAGACGCACCGCCGACGCGTACACCAGCGTCACAGCTCCGGCTACGAACACCCCGATCATGAGGGCTTGGTGAGGTGCGATGGCTGGTGCGAATCGGATCAGGAGGATGGCGCCGGCGTTGACGACGCCGGCGTGCATCAACGCCGACACCGGCGTCGGTGCCGCCAACGTGAACGGTAGCCAGCCCTGGAACGGGATTTGGCTCGAGCGAGCTAGCGCCGGGACGATGAGCAGCGCGGCACACGTCAGCTGGAGCGGCATCGGCAACGCCGCCGCAACCATGCCCAGCTGATCCAGGGGGATGTCCCCGCCGGCGCTGGCCAGCAGGACCATCACGGGAACCAGGAAGGCAGCGTCGGCGATCGCGAACCGGATCCCGGTGCGTCGGATGCCGTCGCGCGCCTGCGGGAGCGCCCGATAGGTGGCCAGAAGCACGACCAGGGCTGCTCCGGCTCCGATCCACGCCACGGCGAACATCGCCACCGATCCGGCGCACGCCATGCACACGGTGAACCCGGTCAATAGATTCGCGGCACCGACGAACCAGATCTGTCGAGAATCACCTCGTAAGTATCGAACTGCGAAAGCCTGGATCAGCGCACTCAGTCCCAACACCAGCATGGACAGGATCAAGGCCAGTGCATCCAACTGCAGGGAGGTCGAGTCGATCTCCATCCGGGCAGGTCCCTGTGACGAGGTGATGGATGCGATGGCGATCGCGACAGTGAAAACAACCCCGACCCCGACAACGGCTGTCGCGAGCCGGGCGATCCTATCCCCGCTCACCCTCATCCCGCCTGCTATCGCGGCGCAGAGCGCCGCGATCCACGGCGTCAGGGTGATGCCGCCTACAACGAGCCAGTCAGACATCGACACCTTTCAGATATAAGACTTATAAAACAGGAAAAACATATCACACGTTTGATGTCGGGAATCAGGTGTATGGAGAAGTCCGTCAGGTGGGGGATAATCGAGGGATGGCGACATGGACGTTTCTGACTAACCACGCCCACGTGTTGTTATGCGTGGCAGAAAACCCGAACGTGCGGCTGCGTGACGTCGCCGTTCAAGTCGGCATCACAGAGCGCGCGGCACAACGAATCGTCACGGAGCTGGAGGAGGCCGGATATCTGGAACGTGAGCGCGAAGGTCGTCGGAACACGTACCGGCTCAACACGGCGATGCCACTTCGACACCCCCTGGATCGCGATCACCGCATCGGGGATCTGCTCACCACCTTCGCCAACCGTTCCTAAACTGTTTGTTTCTGTTTAGGCGGCAGTCATTGCTGGCTGCCGGTCCGCGTCTAACCCCGTGAGGGTGCGTGGTTGCGGTTTCTTGGCCTGCTGCCCAGCAAGCTGGGTCTTCCGCGTGGCTCCACCGCCGTTTAGGGTCTCCGGGCCACTCCCGGCGACGCTGGTTGCTATGTGCTGCGTTGTCACAAGTTGCACGAGGTTCCGTGCGGCGTTCACGTCGCGATCCAGGATCAGATCGCACTTCTCGCACCTGAAGATGCGCTCACCCAGGGACAGTTTGGCTTTCACTGTCCCGCAGGATGAGCACGTTTTTGAAGAAGGCATCCACCGGTCGGCGACGACTAGAGCGGACCCGAATTTGGCGCTCTTGTAGGTGAGCTGGCGGCGAAACTCACCGAAACTCGCATCCGAGATCACCCGCGCGAGGGAATGATTCTTCACCATGCCCGCAACGTTCAAGTCCTCGATCACGATCGTGGAATGCGCCCGCGCGAGACTCGTCGTGAGCTTGTGAAGCGCGTCCTCACGCAGATAGCCCACACGTGCGTGCAGCTTCGCGAGCCGGTCGGCGGCGTGTCGCCGTCCGGCGGATCCACGCTTCGTCCGCGCATAGGTCTGGCCTGCGACAGTCAGCCTTCGCTGAGCGGCTGCGAGGTACTTCGGGTTCGCGAACACACGCCCGTCAGAGATGACGGCGAGAGTCTTCACCCCCAGATCCACTCCGATCGGCGCTCCTTTCGGCGCGACAACGACGGCGTCCATGCGTTCGACGGTGAAGACGACGAACCAGCGCCCCGCGGAGCGGGAGACAGTCGCGCGCATGATGCGGCCCGCACCGATGCGGGCTTCGATCTGCTCGTGCGTGTGGACCCGGCCGATCCGTGGGAGCTTCACGCCTACCTGATCAGCAACACCAAAAGCCCCAGTCGTGTACGCCCACGCAGCGCGTGCTCGCGCGCGGGATTTGAACTGCGGGAACCCGGCAGGCTTTCCCTTGCGCTTCCCGCGCCGAGAATCCGACCATGATCTCAGTGCCCTGGCGAGGCCGTCGAGGCCGCTCGAATAGGCTTCCTTCGAGTTTTCCGCCCACCACGGCGCGAGGGTAGCTTTTTGGATGTTCCACCAGCGACGGAGTGAGTAAAGGTTCCAATCGATGCCTGGCAATTCGTCGTCAGGAACGCCCGCCGTTTTCGCCAAGGCGCGTGCTTCGAGTTGCTCTTTGACGTGCGCGAGACCGGCGTTGAAGGCGAATCGGGCCGCACCGGCGTGAGAGAGCAGCAGGCTTTCCTGCCGAGGGGTCGGGTCAAGAGCGACCTTCACGCCCTCAAGCATTCCTGACCACAACTCTCATGCTCACACCCTACGATCCACCACTGACACTCCCTAGGCCACGAGAATTACGATCGGGCAAGATCACTGGTCCGACAAACAGAACAGCTCGAAACTAAACGAAAACATACGAATGCGGCAGCAGGTGCA
>Ga0209023_10002818_pt1 | contig 21292 bp, 19 predicted proteins | sample LakOneMetagenome_FD_187468 | JGI IMG/M metagenome (GOLD analysis project Ga0209023, IMG submission 187468) | Freshwater and sediment microbial communities from Lake Erie, Canada (SPAdes) (version 2) | ecosystem: Environmental > Aquatic > Freshwater > Lentic | place: Lake Erie, Canada...
GACGGCGCGGCGGAAGACCAGAAGCGTCAGGTAGACGGTGCGGGTGCGCGTGAGCCCCGCTCGTTCCTCGGCCGGCAGGGTTTCGGCGCGCTGGAACTCCCACCCCTCGCGCGCCTGGACGTTCATCACCTGCGCCAGCGTCTGGGCATAGCGCTCTTCGGGCGTCTTGGCGCCCTTCAGCTTCTCGCCCCGCGTCGGTGCGGGAAGCACGCGGTATTCATAGGTCTGCATCGCTCGTCCCCCAAGGGCAACTTCCGGGCAACCTCGGCCGCGGGGCCCATCCGGCCCCGCGGGCCGGTCGCGGTCGGAGCGCACCCTATCGCGCCGCCCGGACAATGCCAATTGCCCAGAGCGAGGCAGGAATGAGGCAACGTTGTGTCAACTGGAGCCTTTCTGGAAACGGTCTGTCGGCTGTCGGACCCCTCGCGTCGGAAGGTCGATCGCGCTAATTTTACTGAACTGCAGGCCGGGGGGCGCCGCACCGCTATTCATTGTGTTTTGCACCAGGCTAGGTGCAGGGCGCCCCAACGCAGGACGGCTTCTTGTGAGACCTGGACTTCTTTTGGCCGGCATGTGGCTGTTCATTGATTCCTTCTTTGTCGGCTCTGTCGCCCTGAATCACCGCTCGCAACCTTCGAGCCCCTACACCCCGCCGGTCGCCGGTCCCATGACCGCAGCGCCCGCCTACCATGGCACCGGCCTTGGCCGGCCCTTCCCTCGCGGCGTCTTCACCAGGGCCCCGTCCCTCAATTACGGCATCGCCTCGCTCGGCAACGGCAAGGCGGAGCGGACCACGGCCGCGAACGTGCCGCTTCTGAACTGGGTGCAGCCGGGTGCACTGCCGGCCGCCGCCGGGCCCTTCGCCTCAGCCAAGCTGCCGAAGGTCACGGGTGCAAACTTCCTGCCGGTCGCTTTCGCGAAACCGGGCCAGGTCGCCGTTGGCAACGGAAACTCTGGCGGTTCGACCACGCCGGTCGTTCTGGCATCGAACGCGGGCGGCAATGGCGGCAATGGCGGCACAGGGCCCGGCAACGGCACGGGCAACGGCAACGGCGCCGGTGGCGGCAACAACGGGAACGGCAACGGCAACGGCGGCAGCAATTCCGGCGGCACCAATCCGGGCAACGGCGCCGGCGGCGGCAACAACGGGAATGGTGTCGGCAACGGCGGCAGCAACTCCGGTGGCACCGGGGGAACCACGGGTGGCAGCACGGGGGGCAGCACAGGCGGTACCACGGGCGGCGGAACCCCGCTGCCGATCACCGTCCCGCCCCTGGTGCCGGGCGGGTCGAACGGCGGCACGGTTGTCGGCGGTGGTGGCGGACTGCTTCCGGGCACAGGTGGTGGCACAGGTGGTGGCACAGGTGGTGGATCTGGCGGCAGCAGCGCCGCCTTGATCGCGCCGGTTCCGGTCCCTGCGGCTGGCCTGTTGCTGGTCGGCGGCATGGCGGCCCTTGGCGGCTTCGCCCGCCGCAAACGGGCCTGAGGAAACGGGCCAGAAGAAACGGACCTGAGGCCGCGAAACGAAAAAGGCGCCCCACGGGGCGCCGTTTCTTCTGGCGAAAGGCCGGAAATCCGGGGCCAGAAATCCGGACTCAAAGCCCGAGCTTCGCCGCCACCATCTTGTTGACCACAGCCGGGTCGGCCGTGCCACCGGTCGCCTTCAGCACCTGACCGGTGAACCAGCCCGCCAGGCGCGGATTGACCCGGGCCTTTTCCACCTGCTCGGGGTTCGCCGCGACCAGCGCATCGAGCGCCGCCTCGATCGCCCCAGTGTCGGTCACGGCCTTCAGGCCGCGCGCCGCTGCCACCTCGGCCGGATCGCCGCCCTCGGTCCACAGGATCTCGAACAACTCCTTCGCCATCTTGCCGGTGATCTCGCCCGACCGCAGAAGGTCAAGCATCCCGCCAAGCTGCGTGGCCGAGACCGGCGTGTCGGCGACCGTCAGCCCTTCCTTGTTCAGCCGCCCGAACAGCTCGTTGATGACCCAGTTCGCGGCGATCTTGCCGTCGCGGCCCCCGGCCACCTCCTCGAAGAAGGCGGCATTCTCGGCCTCGGCGGTCAGGACGCCCGCGTCATAGTCGGTCATGCCGTAGGCCGCCACGAAGCGCGCCTTCTTGGCGTCCGGCAGTTCCGGCATCGAGGCGGCGATGCCGTCGACCCAGGCCTGTTCGATCGTCAGGGGCAGAAGGTCGGGGCAGGGGAAGTAGCGGTAATCGTGCGCCTCTTCCTTGGACCGCATCGAGCGCGTCTCGCCCTTGTCGGGGTCGTAGAGCCGGGTTTCCTGGGTGACGGTGCCGCCGTCCTCGACAATCGCGATCTGGCGGCGCGCCTCGTAGTCGATGGCGGCCTGGATGAAGCGCATCGAGTTCATGTTCTTGATTTCGCAGCGCGTTCCAAGGACGGACGCATCGCCCGTGGCCTGGAACTTCTCATAGTCCCCCGGCCGGCAGATCGAGACGTTGACGTCGGCGCGCAGGTTGCCGTTCTGCATGTTGCCGTCGCAGGTGCCGAGGTAGCGCATGATCTGGCGCAGCTTCGCCACATAGGCCGCCGCCTCTTCCGGCCCGCGGATGTCGGGGCGGCTGACGATCTCCATCAGCGCGACGCCGGTGCGGTTGAAGTCGACGAACGACAGCGCCGGGTCCATGTCGTGGATCGACTTGCCCGCGTCCTGTTCCAGGTGGATGCGCTCGATCCGGACGCGGCGCGCGGTGCCGCCGCCCATCTCGACGATCACCTCGCCCTCGCCGACGATCGGGTGGTATAGCTGGCTGATCTGGTAGCCCTGCGGCAGGTCGGGGTAGAAGTAGTTCTTGCGGTCGAAGGCCGAGGTCAGGTGGATGTCGGCCCTGAGCCCGAGCCCGGTCTTGACCGCCTGTTCGACGCAGAATTCGTTGATGACAGGCAGCATCCCCGGCATGGCCGCATCCACGAAGGCCACGTTCGAGTTCGGCTCGGACCCGAAGGCGGTCGAGGCGCCGGAGAAGAGCTTGGCGTTCGAGGCGACCTGGGCGTGGACCTCGAGCCCGATCACCAGCTCCCAATCCTCTTTCGTGCCCTGGATGACCTTGGGCACGGGTGCGGTGAAGGTAGGTGTGGCGGCGGTCGGGGCGGTGTGCGTCATGGCTCGGGCGTCCTTTGTCTGGACGTGCTTTTAGGCGAGCCCCCGCAGCCTGACAAGGGAAGGGGGTGTGGAAGGGGACATGGAAGGGGCTGGGCCGGATCAACCTTCGGGCCTCGGCGGTCGTCCTTTCCGCCGGAGTGGCAGAGGCCCGCGCCTCTGCCATGCGAAGGCTTGGTCCCTTGTCCCCGCCGATGGCCCAAAGGCCATCGGCCAGCGCCCGCCCCGCCCTTGGCGGGCGCTTCCGCACCCACCGGGGCAGGCGCTGGCCTGCGTAGTCCTATGACACTTAGGGTCCAGCGGAGCCGTTCCCACGCGGTCGGGGGAAACCTACAGGTTTCCAGATCCCGCCCGTGCCAACCCGCGACGATGCGCCAATCATCGGGCGGCGGTCGCCCGTCAGGCGGTCGCCAGCGTGCCCCGGGGTTCGGGCGTCGCGCGCCAGACCGGAACGCCGCGCAGCCGGAATTCCTGCGCCAGCCGGTCGGTCGTGAAGGCGGCGGTCGCGGGCAGTCGCTCTTCGCGGCCGTCGGCAAGGTGCAGGATGCAGATGGCGCCGCCCGCGCCGTCGGCCGACAGGGTTACGGCCGACAGGTCATGCCAGTCGATCATCCGCTCGCGGTCGGCATCGTAAAAGCTGATGCCCTGCTCCCAGAGCCGGAAGCCCGCGCCGGGGTTCATCACCAGTTGCACGAGGATCCAGGCCAGGACCGGCCCGGCGAGCAGGATTGCGGCCAGCCCCCAGCCCTGCGACAAGCCAGCATAAAGCACCGCGCCCGTCAGCCCAGTCAGCAGATACATGCGCGGATTGCGCGCCTGTTCATGATAGTCGAACGGTTCGGAATACATCCCCATTGCCTTCGCAGCCCCGGCATCCGGGATAGCACGGCAGGGATTGCCCGGCCCTTGCGGGGCCGCGCGCAGTCGCCACTTGGATCGCAGGCAGAAACGATCCCGCGCCTCACCGGCGATTGGTCCGCCAGGGCCGACGATGGATGCGCTCGCGCTAGTTCGGCCCCAGAAGCCGGCCGAGCATTTCCGTCGAATCGCGGCTGAGCCCCGGCGTCGCCAGGATCCGCTTCATCGCCGCCCGCGCCCTGGCCTGCCGACCCGCGTCATACCGCGCCCAGGTCTCGAACGCCGTCAACATGCGGGCGGTCGTCTGGGGGTTGACCGGGTCAAGCCGGATCAGCCAGTCGGCATAGACCTCGTAGCCCTCGCCACTCGCGCTGTGGAAGCCCGCATGGTTGGACGCGAGGCCCCCCAGCAGCGCCCGGAAGCGGTTGGGGTTCTTCCAGTCGAAGTCGGAATGGGCCGCCAGCTCGCGCGTGACCCGTGCCGCGTCGGGCCCCCGCGTGGCGGCGGGCTGCAGCGCGAACCACTTGTCGATGACGAGCCGGTTCCCCTTGAAACGCGCGTGGAAATCCGCAAGCGCGTCCTTGGCCCGGCCCTGGTCGATCAGCGCGGCAAGGGCTGCCTGCCGCTCGGTCATGGTCGCGGCACTTTCATAGAGTGCAGCCGCCCGCGCGCCCCCGTCCAGCCGGTTGAGGTAGCCGAGCGCCGCAAGCCTCAGCGCCCGCCGCCCCGCCGCCTCGGCGGAAGGCGAGAAGGCGCCCCGGTCGGCCAGCTCGTCATAGAGCCCCGCAAGGGTCGGCTCGGCCGCCCCCGCGATCGCCTCGGCAAGCGTCCGGGTCGCGGCGTCGATCGCGTCGGGGTCCGGGACATGGCCCGCCTCCGCCAGGCTCTGCGCCAGGTCGTCCGCCGTCGGCAGCCGCAGCGCCAGCGCCCGGAAGGCCGGGTCGAGGGCTGTGTCCGCCGCGATCCGCCCGACCGAGGCCAGAAGCCGGGGCGAAGGCGCGTCGCCTTCGGTCACCATCCGGGCAAGCGCCTGCCGCATCAGCGAGCGTCCCGCCTCCCACCGGTTCACCGGGTCGGTGTCATGGGCGAAAAGGAAGGCGTCGCGCTCGCCGTCCGTGTCGCGCGTCAGGACCACGGGCGCCGAAAAGTTGCGCAGGATCGAGGCGACGGGCCGTGCCGCCAGCCCCTCGAACCGGAAGCTTTGCGTGACATCGGTCATCTCCAGGACTTCGGTCGGCCGCACCTCGTCCCCGTTCGGGTTCAAGAGCCCGACCGCAATCGGGATGACGCGCGGCGGCTTTTCGGGCTGGCCGGGCGTCGCGGGCGTTTCCTGCCGGAAGGTCAGGGTGAAGATGCCCGACCCGGGGGTCGAGGCGGGGCCGGGCGACCAGGCCTCGGTCACCGTCAGGCGGGGGGTGCCCGCGTCGGTATACCAGCGCTTGAACTGGCTCAGGTCGCGCCCCGTCGTGTCCTCGAAGACCTTGAGCCAGTCCTCGATGGTCGCGGCATGGCCGTCGTGGCGTTCAAAATAAAGGTCGAGCGCGCGGGCGTAGTCCGCATCACCCACCAGCCGCTTCAGCATGCCGATGACCTCGGCGCCCTTTTCATAGACGGTTGCGGTGTAGAAGTTGTTGATCTCGACGAAATGATCGGGCCGGGGCGGGTGCGCGAGCGGCCCCATATCCTCGCGGAACTGGCGGCCGCGCAAGGTCAGCACATCGTCGATCCGCTTTACCGGCGCCGAGCGCATGTCAGAGGTGAACTGCTGGTCGCGGAAGACCGTCAGCCCTTCCTTCAGGCACAGCTGGAACCAGTCGCGGCAGGTGATGCGGTTGCCGGTCCAGTTGTGGAAATACTCATGCGCGATCACCGCCTCGATCCGCTCGAAGTCGAGGTCGGTCGCGGTGTCGGGGCTGGCGAGGACGAGCTTGGAGTTGAAGATGTTCAGCCCCTTGTTCTCCATCGCGCCCATGTTGAAGTCGTCGACGGCGACGATGTTGAAGACATCGAGGTCATATTCGCGCCCATAGACCCGCTCGTCCCAGTCCATCGACCGCTTGAGGCTTTCCATCGCCCAGGCCGTGCGGTCCAGGTCGCCCGGCCGGACCCAGATCGCCAGATCGACCTTGCGGCCCGACCGGGTGGTGAAGCTGTCGCGCAGGGCTTCGAGGTTTCCAGCGACCAGCGCGAACAGGTAGGCGGGCTTCGGCCAGGGATCGTTCCATTCGGCCCGGCCCGGCGCGGCCGAGACGGGATTGCCGTTCGACAAAAGGACCGGCATGTCGCTTTCGATCCGGACGCGGTAGGGCGCCATCACGTCCGGGCGGTCGGGGTAGAAGGTGATGTGGCGAAAGCCTTCGGCCTCGCACTGGGTGCAGTAGATGCCGCCCGACATGTAGAGCCCTTCGAGCGAGGTATTGTCGACCGGGTCGATCGAGACCTCCGCCTCCCAGGTGAAGGGGCCGTCGGGCAGGCGGGCGGCGGGGACGGTCAGCCCCTCGTCCGTCAGCCTGCAGTCGCCGGGGTCGAGCGCGCGTCCGTCGATCGCCGCACGGATCAGCCGCAGCCCCTCGCCGTTCAGGAACAGGTCACCCTTGCCGCCGGCTTCCGGGTTCGGCGCGAAAGACAGGCGCGAGGTGACGCGTGTGTCCTTGGGCGCAAGCCGGAAGGTCAGATCCACCGCCGTCAGCCGATAGGGGAAGGGGCGGTAGTCCTTCAGGTAGATCGTGCGCGGATCAACGGGCGACAGTGTGGCGGACGGTGCGGCGGACATGGGAAGGCTCCGGTTGGGTCGGACCGGAACCTAGGTCGTCCGGCAGCAGGCTGCAACCGGAGCCATCAGCCCGCGCCGACCTGCGCCGCGAGCTTGCCCAGCGTCTGGAGCCCGAGCGCAGGGGCCCCGAAACCGACCGCCGTCTGATATTCCTCGGCCGTGGCGAAGGTCATCGACAGGATGACCCGCGTTGCCTTGCCCTCTTCGACGAAGCGGACCGTCGCGTCGGCATGCTTGGGCCCGTTCTCGCCCCAGAGAAGCGCATAGTCGATGCCCCTCATCGGCGTCATCTGCCCGTAACGGTGGTGGTTGGGATAGACCGTGCCGTCCGGCCCGATCATGTCGAAGACCCACTCGCCGCCCGTCCGAAGGTCGATCCGGTAGGTGCGGCAGGTGAAGCCGTCCGGGCCCCACCACAGGGGCAGCGTCTCGGGATTGGTCCAGGCGGCCCAGATCGTGGCGACGGGTGCCGCGATCTGCCGCTCGATGGTCATGGTGCGGTCGGCGGTCATCTTGCCCCCCTCAGCGCATAAGTGTCTTGGCGTAATCCTCGAGCTGCTGGGCGACCGTGCCCCAGCCGTCGAAAAAGCCCATCGCCTTGTGCGTCTCGGCCTGTTCGGCCGAACGGTGGCGGGCGATGGCAGTATAGGTCGTGCCGCCCTCAGGCGCGTCCGACAGAAGCAGGATCGCCGTCAGGAACGGGTCCGGCGCGGGCTTCCAGCCCTCGCTGTAGGTGTCGGTGAAGACGAACTTCTCGCCCGGCACCAGGTCGAGCCAGACGCCCTTGTTCTCCATCACCTGGCCCTCCACGTCGAAGGTGGTGTTGAAGCGGCCGCCGACCCTCAGGTCGATGTCGCAGGCGGTCACGCGGTGGGGGCGGGGGACGAAGAAATGCGGGATGTGCCTGGCTTGCGTCCAGCATTCCCAGATCAGCTGGCGGGGCACGGCAAGGGTGCGGGTGAAGTGAAGGTCAGTCCTGGGGTCGAGGTCCATGCGCGGTTTCCTTGTGCAGTCGGGTCACGTAATCATCGAAGCGGTCGAGCCGGTCTTCCCAAAGCGCGCGCTGCTGGTCGAGCCAGCCGCTGACCGGCGCGAGCGCGCCGGGGACCAGCGTCACGGTGCGGACGCGGCCCGTCTTGGCCGACCGGGTCAGCCCCGCCTCTTCCAGCCGGCGCAGGTGGCCCATGACCGATGGCAGCGCCATGTCGAAGGGGCTTGCGAGTTCGGTCAGGCTCGCCGGGCCGCGGGCAAGGCGCGTCAGGATCGCCCGGCGGGTCGGATCGCCGAGCGCCTGGAAGAGCCTGTCGAGCTGGCCGGGGGAAAGGTCCATGGCCTCGGGATTGTTATGTCATGGCCTAACTATCAGCGGCGGCGCCCCGAGGCAAGTAAAACTTAGGTGACAGCCTTACTTTTTTGCGGCGAAAGACCTGCGGGCTTTCCAGGCCCTGCCGTGGCCGTCCGGCCGTTGCCAGCAGGCGCGGCGGGGGCTTAGGCTGAGCCCCGGACCGGACGGAGGCACATCATGCAGGTCGATCGCAAGGGACTGACGGTCGCGGCGGAACTGGCGGACTTCCTCGAAGCCCGCGCGCTGCCGGGAACGGGCGTGGATCCGGATGACTTCTGGACCGGCTTTGCCGCGATCCTGACGGATATGGCGCCGGAAAACCGCGCGCTCCTGGCCCGGCGCGAGGCGCTGCAGTCGCAGATCGACGCCTGGCACCTGAGCCACCGCGACGGGCTTCACGATCCCGCCGCCTACCGCGCCTTTCTGGAGAGTATCGGCTACCTGCTGCCCGAAGGCCCCGAGTTCCGGATCGAAACCGCCAACGTCGATCCCGAAATCGCCCAGGTCGCCGGCCCCCAGCTCGTCGTGCCGGTGACGAACGCGCGCTATGCGCTCAATGCTGCGAACGCCCGCTGGGGCAGCCTTTACGACGCGCTCTACGGCACCGATGCCATGGGCAGCCCACCGCCCCCCGGGGGCTACGAACGCGGCCGTGGCGCGCGGGTCGTGACCCGGGTGCGGGTGTTCCTGGACGAGGCCTTCCCCATTCAGGGCGCGAGCCACGGCGACGTACGCCGCTATGTGGTGAAGGACGGCGCACTTCTGGTCGACGACCTGCCGCTGGTCGATCCGACGCAATTCGCGGGCTACTGCGGCAACCCCCGCGCGCCGGACGGCGTGCTTCTGGTCCACAACGGCCTGCATGTCGAACTGGTTTTCGACCGCGCCCATCCGATCGGCGCCCGCGACCAGGCGCTTCTGGCCGACGTGATCCTGGAAAGCGCGCTGTCGGCCATCATCGACTGCGAGGATTCGGTGGCCTGCGTCGATGCCGAGGACAAGGTCGCGGCCTATGCCAACTGGCTTGGCCTGATGCAGGGCGACCTGGAAGACACGTTTCAGAAGAACGGCCGCCCGATGACCCGCCGGCTGAACCCCGACCGCGACTGGCTGGCGCCGGACGGCAAGCCGAAAAGCCTGAAGGGCAGGGCGCTTCTGTGGGTCAGGAACGTCGGCCACCTGATGACGACGCCCGCGATCCTTTTGCCCGACGGGTCGGAAGCGCCCGAGGGGTTGATGGACGCGGCCGTGACGGTCCTGATCGGCATGCACGACCTGAAGAAGCGCCAAGGCCCGCGCAATTCGGAAACCGGCGCGATCTATGTGGTGAAGCCCAAGATGCACGGGCCGGACGAGGTCGCCTTTGCCGACCGCACCTTCGCGCGGGTCGAGGCGATGCTGGGCCTGCCCGCCAACAGCGTGAAGCTCGGCCTGATGGACGAAGAGCGCCGCACCTCGGTCAACCTGAAGGAATCGATCCGTGCCGCGAAGGGCCGTGTCGCCTTCATCAACACGGGCTTCCTCGACCGCACCGGCGACGAGATCCACACCTCGATGGAGGCCGGGCCCTTCAGCCGCAAGGACTTCATCAAGCGCAAGGGCTGGATCGGCGCTTACGAGTCGCTGAACGTCGACATTGGCCTCGAATGCGGCTTTGCGGGCCGGGCGCAGATCGGGAAGGGCATGTGGGCCATGCCCGACCTGATGGCCGCGATGCTCGACCAGAAGATCGACCACCCCCGGGCGGGCGCAAGCTGCGCCTGGGTACCAAGCCCGACGGCCGCGACGCTGCACGCCCTTCACTACCACAAGGTCGACGTGCGCGCGGTGCAGGAGCGGCTGGCGAAGGGCGGCCGGCGCGCGCACCTCGAGGCGCTTCTGGAAATCCCGCTTGCCGCCTACCGGCTCTGGACGCCCGCCCAGATCGCGCGCGAGGTCGAGAACAACGCCCAAGGCATCCTCGGCTATGTCGTGCGCTGGGTCGATCAGGGCATCGGCGCCTCGAAGGTGCCGGACCTGAACGACGTGGGCCTGATGGAGGACCGCGCGACCTGCCGGATTTCCGCCCAGCACATCGCCAACTGGCTGCACCATGGCATCGTCGGCGGGCAGGAGGTGGACGCCACCCTGCGCAAGATGGCCGAGGTCGTGGACCGCCAGAACGCGGGCGATGCGGCCTACAAGCCGATGGCGCCGGGCTTCGACGGCATCGCCTTCAAAGCGGCGCGCGACCTGATCCTTGAGGGGCGGGCGCAGCCCTCGGGCTATACCGAGCCGATCCTGCACGCCGCCCGCGCCAGAGTGAAGGCGAGGGGCTAGGCTGGCAGGTGCCGTTGACCCTGCCATGTGGTGGCTTTTGTCCCCGCCGATGGCCCAAAGCCACCGGCCAGCGCCCGCCGCGCCATCGGCGGGCGCTATGCGTCCACCGGGGCAGGCGCCGGCCTTTGTTGGTCTGTGACACGGGCGGTCCAGCGGAGCCGTCCCGCGACGGTCGGGGAAAACGCGGGTCGCGGTTCCTGATCCCGCCCGGCCCAGCCGTCTGCCACGCACACTTGTCGGCCCCACCGAAGGCCGCCCCCTTTACCCCGGCGCTTTGGCGGTTATCATCGCGCCCGGAACAGGTGCACCGGGTATTCATGGGCAAGCGGCGGCCGGTTGTCGGCATCATTGGCAACATCAGCATCCTGAACGATGACTATCCCGTCCATGCGGGCGGCCTGAGCAACTCATCCGCAGTCGCGGACGTGGCCGGCTGCATGCCGCTGCTCATCCCGACCGACCCCCGCTTCGTGTCGGTGCGGGAGCTTCTGGATGTCTGCGACGGTTTCCTCCTGACCGGCGGGCGGCCGAACGTCCACCCCGCCGAATATGGCGAAGAGGCCACGGACGCGCACGGCAGTTTCGACCGCGCCCGCGACGCGATCACGCTGCCCCTCGTGCGCGCCTGCGTCGAGCGCGGCCAGCCCTTCCTTGGCATCTGCCGCGGCTTTCAGGAGGTGAACGTGGCCCTTGGCGGCACGCTCTACCCCGAAATCCGCGACCTGCCCGGGCGGATGAACCATAGGATGCCCCCCGAGGGCACGATCGACGAAAAGTTCGCCCTGCGCCATCGCGTGCGGTTTACGAAAGGTGGCACCTTCCATCACCTGATGGGCGCTGCAGAGGTCATGACCAACACGCTGCACGGTCAGGGCATCAAGGATACCGGCGGGCGGATCGTGGTCGACGGCTGGGCCGACGACGGCACGCCCGAGGCGCTTTACGTGCAGGACGCGCCGGGCTTCACCCTGTCGGTCCAGTGGCACCCGGAATGGCACGCGGCGAGCGATCCCGTCTCGCGGCCGCTGTTCGAGGCGTTCGGGAAAGCGACGGCGGCATGGGTCGGAGGGCGGGCATGAAACGGTCGCGGATCAACGAGGTGATGGCGGCAGCGGAAGAGATGATCCGCTCCTACGGCTTCACGCTGCCCCCCTTCGCGCGCTGGACGCCCGACGAGTTCCGGGCGCGCCGGGCCGAGGCCCGCGCCGTCATCGACGCGCGCATGGGCTGGGACATCACCGACTATGGCCAGGGCGATTTCGACAGGCTGGGGCTTTTCCTTTTTACCCTCAGGAACGGGCGGCTCGCCGACCTGAAGCGCGGCGGTGGCATGTGCTATGCCGAGAAGCTGTTGATTTCGCGCAAGGATCAGCTTTCGCCCTGCCACACCCACATCGTGAAGGCCGAAGACATCATCAACCGCGGCGGTGCCACGCTGGCGGTTCGCCTGAACGGCTCTGACGCCGAAGGGCGGTTCAGCAAGACTGCGGGGGGCACGGTCCTCTGCGACGGTGTGGCGCGGCCCTTTGGGCCGGGAGAGGTCCTGCGCCTTGGTCCCGGCGAAAGCGTGACGCTGATGCCGGGCGACTGGCACGCCTTCTGGGGCGAGGGCGGCGACGTGCTGATCGGCGAGGTCTCGACCGTCAACGACGACGTGACCGACAATGTCTTCGTCACCCCCCTGGGCCGCTTCGCCGACGTCGAAGAGGACGTGGCGCCCACGCACCTGCTGGTCAGCGACTACGACCGGTGGCTGGGGTAGGTGCCCCTTTTCGGCCCGGAGTGGCAGGGGCCGTTGACCCTGCCATGCGAAGGCGTCTCCCGCTGTCCCCGCCGGTGGCCCAAAGGCCATCGGCCAGCGCCCGTCCCGCCATCGGCGGGGGCTTTGCGCCCACCGGGGCAGGCGCTGGCCTTCTTGGGTGAGTGACACACACGGTCCAGCCGACATGTTCCCACGACGGGCGGGGGAAACGCGGTGCGGTTCCTGATCCCGCCCGGGCCCGGCCAAGCCGGCCCAGCCAAGCCAATCCGCCCGGCGGCTCAGAGGACCGTGCGGACCTGCCACAGCTCAGGGAACAATTCGACCTCCAGCATCCGGCGCAGGTAGCTGACGCCGCCGGTCCCGCCCGTGCCGCGCTTCAGGCCGATGATGCGCTCGACGGTCGTGACGTGGTTGAAGCGCCAGCGGCGGAAGTAATCCTCGAAATCCACCAGCTCCTCGGCCAGCTCATACATCTGCCAGTGCTGCTCGGGGTCGCGGTAGACCACCGCCCAGGCCTCGGTCACGCGCGGGTCCAGCACCCAGGGCTGGCTCAGGTCGCGGTTCAGCACATCCTCGGGCACCGCCACCCCCGACCGCGCGAGCGCCTGAAGTGCCACGTCGTAAAGCGAAGGGCGCGCCAGCTCGTCCTTCAGCTTCGCCAGGATGTCCGGCCGGTGCTCATGGGGTTTCAGCATCGCGACATTGCGGTTGCCGGCGGCATATTCGATCAGCCGGTATTGCCAGGACTGAAAGCCCGACGACTGGCCGAGCGAGGCGCGAAACCGGGTGTAGTCCGACGGCGTCATGGTCCGAAGCACGTCCCAGGCGTTGTTCAGCTGCTCCATGATCCGGGCGACACGGGCGAGCATCTTGAAGGCGGTCTGCGCCCGGTCCTCGGCAATCGCCGCCCGCGCCGCGCCAAGTTCGTGAAGCGCGAGCTTCATCCAGAGTTCCGAGGTCTGGTGCTGGATGACGAACAGCAACTCGTCATGCGCGTCGCTCAGGGGCGATTGCGCCGACAGGATCTGGTCGAGCCGCAGGTAGTCGCCATAGGACATGCGGCCGTCGAAGGACATTTGCGCGCCTTCGCGCGAAGGATCGTAGGCTTGGGACATTTCGTGTCTCCGTGAAAAGGGTTGGCAGGACAGGGTTCAGCCCGCCCACCGCGCCGCGAGACAGCCCTTGACCCCCATCCGCCGCCAGACCGACGCCCAGGCGCCGGGGCGCGACAATGGGGGTTCGATGATGCGCTCAAGCATCGGCGGCCACCTCGGTCGACATGTGAAAGACCTCATAGACCTGCCCGTCCGCCGCAAGATCCTCGCGCCGGTCGACGACCCAGCCGCGCTTGGCGAAGAAGCGGCGGGCGAGGGGGCTGGCGATCACCGTCATCCGGGCAGAGCCCTGCGCGCGCGCCTGGGCCAGAACCGCGGCGTAAAGCGCGCCGGCGGTCCCCTGGCCCATCTCTTCGGGCAGGACGAAGGCCATGTCGAGGTAGCCAGAAGGCTCGACGTTCATGAAGCCCACGACGCGTCCCTCGCGTTCGGCGACGAACGTGTGGGCGGCCAACAGCTTGTCATGGTCGCCGGGCAAGGGCAGGGGTGTCGGTGCCCAGGCCGCGCGCTGCGCTTCGTCGTAGATGCCCGCCGCCCCCTCGCGCACGGCCCGGTAAAACACGCCCCAGCAGGCGGTCCGGTCCCGCGCCTCGTAGGGGCGGACGGTCAGGCTCATGTCACGCGCGCCCGCCGCTTGTAGTCGGGCCGATCCCAGAGCGCGTTGGCCATGATGTCGGACAGAACGGCGGCGGCACCCCCCACGTCCTCCATCGTCGTGTAAAGCGGCGTGAAGCCGAAGCGCAGGATGTCGGGCGCGCGGAAGTCGCCGATGACGCCGCGCGCGATCAGCGCCTGCATGATGGCGTAGCCTTCCGGGTGGCGGAAGCTGACCTGGCTGCCGCGCTCGGCCGCCACGCGCGGCGAGGCGAGCGTGAGTGTCGGGCAGGCGCCTTCGACGGCGGCGATGAAGGCGTCGCACAACTCGATCGAACGGGCGCGGACATCGGCCATGGTCACAAGGTCCCAGATGTCCAGGGCCGTTTCAAGCGCGCGCAGTTGCAGGATCGGCGGCGTGCCGACGCGCATCCGCTCGATCCCGCGGCCGGGGCGGTAATCCTGGTCGAAGGCAAAGGGCGCCTCGTGCCCCAGCCAGCCAGAGAGGGCGGGGCGCACGCGGTCCGCCAGCCTGGGGGCTACATAGACGAAGGCCGGGCCGCCGGGGCCGGAGTTGAGGTATTTGTAGGTGCAGCCGACCGCGAAATCGGCGTCCACGCCGGCCAGGTCGACCGGCAGCGCGCCCGCCGAATGGGCCAGGTCCCAGACCGTCAGCGCGCCGGCGGCATGGGCCTTCGCCGTCAGCTTGGCCATGTCGTGCTTGCGGCCGGTGCGGTAGTCGACCTCGGTCACCATGAGGACCGCGATGTCCGGGCCGATCGCCGCCTCGACCTCTTCCGGCGCGACGGTCCGAAGCTGATAGCCCTGGCCCAGCGTGCGGCAGAGCCCGTCCGCCATATAGAGGTCCGAGGGGAAGTTGCCCGTGTCCGACAGGATCACCCGCCGGCCGGGGTTCAGCTCCAGCGCCGAGGCCAGTGCCTGATAGACCTTGATCGACAGCGTGTCGCCCATGACGACCGTGCCCGGCGCCGCACCGATCAGCCGCCCGATCCGGTCGCCGACGCGCGCGGGCAGGTCCATCCAGCCGGCCTTGTTCCAGCCGGTGATGAGCATGTGCCCCCATTCGTCGGTGATCGCCGAAGAGACGCGCTCGGCCGCCGCGCGGGGCAGGGGGCCAAGCGAGTTGCCGTCCAGATAGATCACGCCTTCGGGCAGGTCGAAAAGCGCCCGTGTGGCGGCAAAGGTCGCGGTCAGGTCCTGAGTCATCTGTGGCTCCGTTTGGCTTGGATATTTTATACCCAAAATATCTGGCGCGCGGCAATGATCTTGAAGGGGTTCGTGGCGGCGGGCTGGCGGAAAACAGTACCTCGCCCATCCACACGGTTGTGCGTAGGGTGCAGGCCGATGGCTGCTGCAAGAGGGTGGGGGAGGCAATGGTGCGAAAGGTCGATTTACCGCCGGTCTGGCTGGCAGCCTTTGTCGTTCTGGTCTGGATCGCATCCTGGATTGCGCCGTTGCGCTGGGCGCCCCTGCAAATCGCGGGCGGCGTGCTGGTGCTGGTCGCACTGGCGCTGATGGCCGGTGCAGTGGTGCAGATGATGGCCGCGCACACGACGGTGATTCCCCGCCGTGACCCGTCGCGGCTTCTGACCGGCGGCATTTTCGCCATGAGCCGCAATCCGATTTACCTGGCCGATGCCGTGCTGCTGGGGGGCCTTTGCCTCTACTGGGCCGCACCCTGGGCCGCGCCACTTCTGGTCCCGGCCTTCATCGCCTTGATAAACCGGCGATTCATCGGGGCCGAGGAAGAACGGCTCGCCGCTCTCTACGGCCCGGCCTTCCGACGTTACGAAAGCCAAACGCGGCGCTGGATTTGATGGCGGGTTTCGCTCATTCTGCTGCGACGCAGCGCAAGGCGCGACAAGCAGCCTGCGCGCATCTAGGGGGACGGTTGCCATGAAGATCGGAGCGGTGCGGGAAAGCGCGCCTGGGGAAAACCGGGTTGCGATGACGCCTGAGTCGGCGGTGCAGATCATGAAGCTCGGCCATGACTGCCTGATCCAGAAGGGCGCGGGCGAACGCGCCGGCTTCGCGGACCAGGCCTATGAGGCCGTGGGCGTGACCCTTGTCCCGGACGAGGCGGCGCTGGGTGCGGCAGCCGACATACTGGTGGGCCTGCGCCCCCCGACCGAGGCAGAGGCGAACCGGCTGAAATCCGGGCAGACGCTGATTTCCTTCTTCTACCCCGCGCAGAACAAGGAACTGCTTGAGGTCTGCAAGGATCGCGGCGCCACCGTGATCGCCATGGACATGGTGCCCCGCATCAGCCGGGCGCAGAAGATGGATGCGCTGTCCTCCATGGCCAATATCGCGGGCTACCGCGCGGTGATCGAGGCGGCGAACAACTTCGGGCGCTTCTTCACCGGCCAGGTGACGGCGGCGGGCAAGGTGCCCCCGGCGCAGGTGCTGGTGATCGGCGCGGGCGTCGCGGGGCTGGCCGCGATCGGCACCGCCACCTCGCTTGGTGCTGTGGTCCACGCCTTCGACGTGCGCCCAGAGGTTGCCGAACAGATCGAATCGATGGGCGCGAGCTTCGTCTTCCTGGAATTCGAGCCCGCCCAGGACGGCGCCGCGACCGGCGGCTATGCCGCCCCGTCGAGCCCCGAGTTCCGCGAAAAGCAGCTTGCGAAGTTCCGCGAGCTTGCGCCCCAGATGGACATCGTCATCACCACGGCCCTGATCCCCGGCCGCGACGCGCCGAAGCTGTGGCTGAAGGACATGGTCGAGGCGATGAAGCCCGGCTCGGTCATCGTCGACCTTGCGGCAGAACGTGGCGGCAACTGCGACCTGACGGTGCCGGGCGAAAAGATCGTCACGGCCAGCGGCGTGACCGTCATCGGCTACACCGACTTCCCAAGCCGGATGGCCACCCAGTCCTCGACGCTTTATGCCAACAATATCCGGCACATGCTGACGGATCTTACGCCGAAGAAGGACGGGGTCATCGTCCAGAACATGGAAGATGACGTGATCCGCGGCGCCACCGTGACCCATGCGGGCGCCATCACCTACCCCCCGCCGCCCCCGAAGGTGCAGGCGATCGCGGCGGCGAAGCCCAAGGAAAAGCCAAAGGAGCTGACACCGGAGGAACGCCGCGCCAAAGAGCTTGCCGACTTCCGCGGCCAGACCCGGACGCAGGTGGCGCTTCTGGCCATCGGCACGCTTCTGATGCTGGTCATCGGCGCCTTCGCGCCCGAAGCCTTCATGAGCCACTTCGTCGTCTTCGCGCTGGCCTGCTTCGTGGGCTTCCAGGTGATCTGGAACGTGAGCCACTCGCTCCACACGCCGCTGATGGCCGTGACGAACGCGATCTCGGGCATCATCATCCTGGGCGCGCTCTTGCAAGTCGGCTCGGGCTCGTGGCTGGTCGTCACGCTCGCCTCGATCTCGATCCTTATCGCCAGCATCAACATCGTCGGTGGCTTCCTGGTCACGCGCCGGATGCTGGCCATGTTCCAGAAGTCGTGAGGGCGGACCAATGAGCATCGGAATCGTCTCGGCCGCCTATATCGCAGCGGCCATCCTGTTCATCCTGTCGCTCGGCGGGCTTTCGGGACAGGAAAGCGCCAAGCGCGCGGTCTGGTACGGGATCGCGGGCATGGCGCTTGCCGTCGGCGCGACGATCTGGGGGCCCGGCATGGGGCACCTCTGGGTCGTGGGGCTCATGGTCGCCATCGGCGCTGCGGCAGGCGCGGTCGTCGCGGGCCGCGTCCAGATGACGGAAATGCCGCAACTAGTGGCGGCGCTCCATTCCTTTGTCGGCCTTGCGGCCGTCTTCATCGGCGTCAACGCCCAGATCGAGATGGGCCGCATCGCCGCCATGGTGGCGGGGGGCGACGCCGACGGGCTGAACGCGCTCACGGGCTTTGCCGCCAAGGTCGCCCACAAGACGCCGGTCGAGCTGAACATCCTGAAGGTCGAGGTCTTTCTTGGCGTCTTCATCGGCGCCGTGACCTTCACCGGCTCCGTCATCGCCTTCGGCAAGCTCGCGGGCCGCGTCGACGGCAAGGCGAAGAAACTGCCGGGCGGCCATATGCTGAACGCGGGCGCGGCCCTTCTGTCGCTGGTCCTCTTGGTCCTCTACTTCAACGGCGCCGGCATGTGGGCGCTGCTGGCCATGACGCTGCTGGCGTTCTTCATCGGCTACCACCTCATCATGGGGATCGGCGGCGCGGACATGCCGGTCGTCGTGTCGATGCTGAACAGCTATTCGGGCTGGGCGGCGGCGGCCATCGGCTTTTCGCTCGGCAATGACCTTCTGATCGTCACCGGCGCGCTCGTCGGCTCGTCCGGCGCGATCCTGAGCTACATCATGTGCAAAGCGATGAACCGCTCCTTCGTCAGCGTGATCCTCGGCGGCTTCGGCAACACCACCGGCCCGGCGATGGAGATCGCGGGCGAACAAGTGGCGATCGACGCCGAAGGCGTGGCGGCGGCGCTGAATGACGCGGACTCGGTCATCATCGTGCCGGGCTACGGCATGGCCGTGGCGCAGGCCCAGCAGTCGGTCAGCGAACTGACCCGCAAGCTGCGCGCCGCCGGAAAGACTGTGCGCTTCGCCATCCACCCGGTCGCAGGCCGCCTTCCCGGCCACATGAACGTCCTTCTGGCCGAGGCGAAGGTGCCCTACGACATCGTGCTGGAGATGGACGAGATCAACGACGACTTCCCCAATACCGACGTGGCCATCGTCATCGGCTCGAACGACATCGTGAACCCGGCGGCACAGGAGGACCCCAATAGCCCCATCGCCGGGATGCCGGTGCTCGAGGTCTGGAAGGCCAAGCAGGTGTTCGTGTCCAAGCGCGGTCAGGGGACCGGCTATTCGGGGATCGAGAACCCCCTGTTCTACAAGGAAAATACCCGCATGTTCTACGGCGACGCCAAGAAGAGCCTCGACGCGCTTCTGCCGATGATCAACTAGGCGGCTTTGCGCGCGGCGGGGGCCTTCCGTCTGGCCGGCCCCCACCGATTCGCCCTATCCTGCCCCTCTGCAACGGACGGAGGGAAAGATGACCGCGACCAGACCGGACGGCCCGCGCATGAGCGCCCGCGATTTCGACCCGCGCATCCTTCAGATCTTCGACGGCTATGTGCATGGCCGCATCACCAAGCGGCAGTTCATGGAAGAGGCCGGCCAATATGCCGCCGCCGGCGTGACCGGCGCCATGATCCTGGCAGCACTTCAGCCCGATTATGCGCTGGCCCGGCAGGTGGCGCCCGACGATCCGGCGATCAGGACCGAGTGGATCGACTACCAGAGCCCCGAAGGCAACGGCACGATCAAGGGCCTGATGGCGCGCCCCGCAGGCGCCACGGGCAAGCTGCCGGCGGTCCTTGTCATCCATGAAAACCGCGGCCTCAATCCTTACGTTCAGGACGTGGTGCGGCGGTTGGCCAAGGCCGGTTACCTGGCACTGGGCCCCGACGGGTTGTCGCTCCTTGGCGGCTATCCGGGCAACGACGATCAGGGGCGCGAGATGCAGGCGACCATTGATCCCGCGAAGCTGATGGCCGACTTCTTTGCCGGTTACGACTATCTGCGGGGGCAGGACGGCGCGACCGGCAAGGTCGGCGCGGTCGGCTTCTGCTACGGCGGCGGTGTCTGCAACGCGCTCGCCGTCGCCTATGCCGACCTTGCGGCATCGGTTCCCTTCTACGGCCGCCAGCCCGTAGCGGCCGACGTGCCTAGGATCGAAGCGCCGCTTCTTCTGCACTACGCCGGCCTTGACGAGCGCATCAATGCCGGCTGGCCCGAGTATGAGGCCGCGCTGAAGGCGGGCGGCAAGACCTATACGGCCTGGATCTACGAGGGCGTGAACCACGGCTTCCACAACGACACGACGCCCCGCTACGACAAGGCGGCCGCCGACCTCGCCTGGGAACGGACGCTCGCCTTCTTCGGGCAGCACCTGGCCTGAGCCATTGTGCGCCGTCCGGGGACGCGGGGTTCGGGAGGATTTCACTATCCCGAGAGGCCGTGGGACGATCTGGCGGACGGCCCTCTGCGGGGGCTTGCCTGCCGCGATCAACGCGCTGAATGTGCCCGCAAAGCGCCCACCGAACGGGGGCCCGAAACCGGAGCCTGAACCCCATGTCTTCGCGTCTGCCGGGGGGCGTCGTCGCCCTGGGCTTCGTGAGCCTCTTCATGGATGTCTCGTCCGAGATGATCCATGCGCTCCTGCCCCTGTTCCTGACCGGAACGCTTGGAGCCCCCGTCCTTTACGTCGGCCTGATCGAGGGCGCGGGCGAGGGGCTCGGGCAGATCGTCAAGGTCTTTTCCGGCGCCCTGTCGGACCGGATGGGGCGGCGAAAGCCTCTGCTTCTGTTCGGCTACGGGCTTGCCGGGCTGACGAAGCCCGCTTTCGCGCTGGCCGGGTCGGCGGGGATGGTGCTGGCCGCGCGGCTCGCCGACCGGCTCGGCAAGGGCATCCGGGGGGCGCCGCGCGATGCGCTGGTGGCCGACCTGGTGCCGCCCGAACGGCGGGGGGCGGCCTTCGGGCTGCGCCAGACGCTCGACACGATCGGCGCGGTGATCGGGCCGTTGCTGGCGATCGGCATCCTTTGGGCCTCGTCGGGCAACATTCGGCTGGTCTTCGCGCTGGCGATCATCCCGGCAGCCATCGCGCTCTTGATCCTCGCGCGCGGGGTGCAGGAGCCGCCCCGCGCCGCCCATGCGCCCGCCACCCCCGCGCCGCGCCGTTTCAGCCGCGCGGCGATGGCGGCCCTCGGCCGGCCCTTCTGGATGCTGACCGCGCTCGCCGCCCTGATCGCGGTCGCGCGCCTGTCCGAACCCTTCCTGATCCTGCGTGCCTCGGACGCAGGGCTCGGCCTGACCTGGACGCCCCTGGTCCTGTCGATCCTGAGCGCGACCTACGCCGCGACCGCCTGGCCGGTCGGGCAGCTGTCCGACAGGCTCGGGGGCAGGGGGCTTCTGGCCCTGTCGCTTGCCGTGCTGGCCGCTGCCTACGCCTGCCTGATCGCGGGCGGATTGCCGCTCGCGCTCGTGGGCGTTGCGCTCTGGGGCCTGCACATGGGCCTGTCGCAGGGTGTCCTGACGGCGGCCCTGTCGCGGCTTCTGCCTGCCAACCAGCGCGGCACGGGCTTTGGCCTTTACAACCTTGCGGGCGGCCTTGCGACGCTGGCCGCGAACGGCCTCGCCGGCGGGCTCTGGACGCTTTGGGGGCCGAGCGCGGCCTTCGGCCTTGGGGCAGGGGCGGCGCTTCTGGCGCTGGCGCTGACGCTCAGCCGGCCGGCGCTTTGGGGGGCGGCGCCAAAGTAGACTATTCCTGTCCAGGGTGGCAGGGGCCGTTGACCCTGCCATGCGAAGGCTTCAACCCCTGTCCCGGCCAGTGGCCCAAAGGCCACCGGCCATCGCCC
>Ga0209023_10002819_pt1 | contig 21292 bp, 19 predicted proteins | sample LakOneMetagenome_FD_187468 | JGI IMG/M metagenome (GOLD analysis project Ga0209023, IMG submission 187468) | Freshwater and sediment microbial communities from Lake Erie, Canada (SPAdes) (version 2) | ecosystem: Environmental > Aquatic > Freshwater > Lentic | place: Lake Erie, Canada...
TGAGCGCGCATCGGGTACTCACCCGAGCACCACAACCTTCCACCCGACCTGCCCGCCACGGACTTCGTGCAGCACATCGCGGAAGTGCACGGCATGCCACCGACCGATGCCGTCGGTCGCGCCTCGGACGCGTTGTGGTTCGTCGGCATGGGCGAGGAGCGGACCCGCCCGCTCGGCACGCTGTCGACCGGTCAACGCCAACGGGTGAAGTTGGCCATGGCGATTGCCCACGACCCCGAGCTGGTGATGCTCGACGAACCGACCGACGGCCTCGACCCGACCCAGCGGGAGACCATGCTCGACCTGATCCGACGCCTCTCGTCGGAGTTCGGCATGAACGTGCTGCTCAGTTCCCACCTCCTCGACGAGGTCGAGCGCACCTGCAACCAGGTCATCATCCTCAAGGACGGCCGAGTGACGGCGTCGGGTGGTATCGACGAGCTGAAGGGGGCGGGGAAGGGCCTCACCGTCGAGGTCGACTGGGGCGCGACGGAGCTGGCCGACCGATTGCGGTCGCGCGGGCTCACGGTCGCCCAGGAGGCGAGCCGTCTCGTCGTGACCGCCGACGCGTCGCTCGGCCCCGTGAGCCAGGACGACCTGTTCCGAGTCGCCCGTGACGACGTCAGCGACCTCGACCTCCCCCTCCGCCGCCTGCAGAACCGCACGGTGTCGCTCGAAGAGGTGTTCCTGGAGGTCGGCACATGACCGATTTCCCTCCCGTCGCCGCGCCGAACCCGCCGCAGGCGGGAAGTGCGGCGCGCATCTTGGACCGCGGGTACCGCCGCTACGACGGCGAGCGCGGTGGCATCGGTTCCTCGATGCGCAGCGTCATCCGCTACACCGCCCAGCGCGTGCTCGGCATCCACCGCAAGTTCCGCTTCAAGGTGATGCCGATCCTCACGATCGTCATCTCCTACGTGCCCCACATGGTGTACGTCGGCATCGTCGTCCTCACCAACCGGCTCGAGAACGAGCAGGCGCAGATGACGGGGCCGGGCGCGATCCCCCAGGGCGCCGGCCGGCTGTTGGCCAACCAGCTCATCCAGGACTACCCCGGCAGCTACCTCAACATCAGCGCGGCCATCATGCTCTTCGCCGCGTTCATCGCGCCCGAGGTCCTGTGCACCGACCGGCGGACGGGCATGCTCGGGCTCTACATGGCGTCGCCGCTCAACCGCTGGAACTACCTGGCGGCCAAGGCCCTGGCCGTCGGCATGGTGTTGCTGACCGTCACCCTCGGTCCGCCCCTCCTGTTGCTCATCGGCTACTCCACCCAGGGATACGGCCCGTCGTCGGCCGCCGACTGGGCGTCGACCATCGCCCGCGTGCTGGCGACGGGGGTGGGCATCGCGTTCTTCCACACCATGCTCTCGAGCGCCATCAGTTCGATCACGACCCGGCGAGCGGCGGCGTCGGCGGCCTTCATCGCCCTCCTGACCGGCACCGGTGTGCTCGTGCCGCTGGTGATCGAGGAGGCGGATGCTCCCCGGTGGCTCGGCATGTTCGACCTCGTGCGACTGCCGACCGAGTTCGCGTACCGCGTGTTCGGCCAGACCTCCGACATCGGCTATTCGACCCGGCAGTTCGGGTACGGGTTCCAGGTGCCGACCGACACCTGGGTGATCTACGCCGGGTTCTTCGGGTGGACGGCGTTGGCGGCCGTCGTCATCTGGGACCGATATCGCCGTGTGCAGGTGACCAAGTGACCACCACGCCCGAGCTCACGGGAACGCCGGCACCGGCACCGTCACCGTCACCGCCGGCGTTCGCGGAGTTCCGCGACGAGTCGTCGATGGTTGCGGTGCGCCACGTCAGCAAGTGGTTCAAGGGGCTGGTCGCGGTGTCGGACGTGTCGTTCGACGTCGGCCCCGGCGTCACCGCACTGTTGGGTCCCAACGGCGCCGGCAAGTCGACCCTGCTCCGCATGTTGTGTGGTCTGACGCCGCCCGACCTCGGCGAGGTGCGCCTTCTCGGGCGTGACCCCCGCCACGACAACCAGGTCCTCAAGTACGTCGGCCTCGTCCCCCAGCAGGAGGGCGTGTTCCCGCGTATGAATGCGCTCGACTTCGTGCGGCTCGCCGGGGTGCTCCACGACGTGCCCGATCCCGACGGTGCCGCTCGGGCCGCGCTGGCCTCGGTCGAGATGGACCCCGACGAGTCGAAGCCGGTGGACACCTATTCCAAGGGCATGCGCCAACGCGTGAAGGTGGCGCAGGCACTCGTCAACGGTCCGTCGGTGATCATGGCCGACGAGCCCCTCAACGGCCTCGACCCCCGTCAGCGGCTCCGGCTCATCGAGATCTTCCAGCGGCTCGGCGCCGAGGGGCGCTGCGTCATCATCAGCTCGCACGTCCTCGACGAGGTGGAGCGGTTCGGGTCGCGGGTGCTCGTCGTCGCCCAGGGCCGGCTCGCGGCCGAGGGCGACTTCCGGGGTATTCGCGAGCTCATGGATGATCGTCCCCACCTGATTCGGGTCCGCAGCGATCGTTGCCGTGCGTTGGTCGCGACCCTCATCCAGAGTGGGCTCGTGTCGGGCGCACGCCTCCTGTCGGAGGATGCCGCCGACGTTTCGGTCACTGATGTCGCTCGGTTCCGCCGCTCGGTCGCCCCGGCGGCGCGCCACGTGGGTGCAGTGCTCACCGAGGTCTCCCCGCTCGACGACGACCTCGAGAGTGTCTTCCGCTACCTCGTCGGCGCGCCCGGCCCGGGAGGAACGTCGTGAAGATCCTCGCCGTCTACCAAACCCTCCTGCGGGGCGTGTCGAGTCGGGCCCGGGTGATCGGCTTCGCCGTGGTCGGCCTGGTCGAGATCGCCATCGCGATCCTCCTCTCGAACGCCGATCGGTTCGACCCGACGTCGAGCGCCGTCCAGATCGTCGACAAGTTCGGCCTCACCCTGATCATCCCGTTGGCCGCGCTCGTGTTCGGCACGGCGTCCTTGGGCGATCCCATCGAGGACGGCACCTACGTCTATCTCTGGTTGCGGCCGATCCGGCGGTGGCAGCTGACGGTCGCCGCGTACCTCGCCGCGCTCACGATGGTGCTGCCGCTCGCCGTGCTGCCGACCGTCATCAGCGGCGCCATCGTCGACCCCACTCCGAACATGGCCGTCGGCGCGCTGGCGGCCTCGCTGCTCGCCGCCGTCGCCTACTGCGCCGTTTTCGTCCTGTTAGGGCAGGTGACGCAGCGGTCGCTCATCTGGGGCGTCGCCTACCTGCTGATCTTCGAACAGTTCATCTCGCGAGGGGGCAAGGGACTCGGGTTCGTCGCCGTGCACAGCCACGCCGTGTCGGTCCTGTCGAAGACGGTCGGCGACGTCGACATCCAGCTCGACTACTTCTCGCGGCCTGTGGCCGTGGGGGTTGCCCTCGGCTTCACCGTCGCGTGGCTCGTCTGGTCGTCGGTGCAGCAGAACCGGATGAGTGTCGCCTGACGCCCGTCGGCGTGGTCAGGTGCCCTCGACCACGATCTCGGTCTCGAGCGCGGCGGGTGTCTCCTTGCGGCTGACCAGCACCGCGCCCGCCAGCACCACGGCCATGCCCACCACCGACAACCAGGCGATGTGGTCGTTGCGGACCAGGACGCCGAGCACGATCGACACCGGTGGCATCAGGTAGGTGACGATCGAGCCGCGGGTGGCGCCCACGCGGCCCAGGAGCGAGGCCATCACTGCGAACGCCGCGCCGGTTCCGGCGACGCCGAGGGTCAGCACGGCGAGGAACGGACGCCACTCGAAGTGGGAACGGCCGCCCGTGACCCCGTACAGGGCCAGGGGTGCGGTGAGCAGCGCCCCGACCGCTTCGACGCGCAGCATGAGGGCCGGGCCGCCGTACTTCTGTTGCAGCGGGACCGCCAGGTTGGCGCTGAGCGCATAACAGATCAGGGCGCCGAAGATCAGGACGACCCCGAAGGCCTGGTCGCCACCGATCGCGAACGAATCGGCGGAGATGAGGACGACCCCGACGAAGCCCACTGCCAGGCCGGCGACCTGCACTCGCCCCGGTCGGCGGAGCCCGAGCATCGTGGCGACGACGGCGGTGAGGATCGGCATCCCTCCGTTGAGCATGCCGGCGAGGGCCGAGTTGACGTGCTGTTCGGCGAGGGGGAACAAGGTGAGCGGCAGCATCATCCAGATGACACCCAGCAGGAGGATGCGGCCCCGGTCGGAGCGGTCGACGTGCGCCCGCGCCGCGGGCACGCACGCCAGCGTGACGGCCCCGAAGGCGATGCGGAGGAACGCGATGAGATACGGGCTGAACGCGTCGAGCCCGATGTCGATGAAGAGGAACGATGCACCCCAGGTGAGCGCGACGACGCCGAGGAGGCCCCAGTCGGACGGGCGGAACGCACCCGAGCTGGTGCCGGCGGACACGGTGAGGAGCTTGGCTCGATCGGGGGCGGGGGTGTGCGACATCGGGCCCGAACCTACATGCGACCTCCGACACCGACCTCGCTGAATTCGGACGGGGCGCCCCGGGGGTCAGGACCGGGGGTCAGGACCCGATGAACTCGGCGAACCAGCCGGCGACGAGCGCCCGGTCGGGCGTGCGGCCGAGCGTCGCCCGCGCCGCCGCGGCCACGTCGGCGCCGATCAGGTCGTGGCGCAGGTCGATGAGCCGCGAGGAGATCTGTGTCGAGAACTCGATGTGGGGCTGCAGCGTCACACACCTCGGTCCCAGCTCGAATGCCGCGATCGGGCAGTAGTCGGAGCGCATCAGCAGGGTTGCGTCATCGGGGAGCCGGGTGACCTGGTCCTCGTGGCTGGCCACCAACGACACCCGGTCGCGGGCCGGAACCATCCACGGTCGGTGTTCGGTGACCTCGTACTCCTTCACCCCGACGCCCCACCCGACGGCGGCCCGCTCGACTGTTCCCCCGAAGAGCGAGGCGAGCACCTGGTGACCGAAGCAAATGCCGACGAAGGGCCGTTCGCGGACCACCGCCTCCATGACGAAGTCGCCGAGCCGGTGGATCCACGGCAGGTCGTCGAGCACGGAGTTCCGCGACGGTGAGGTGATCCAGGCGTCGCACTCGTCGATCGACTGCGGCAGCTGCCCGTCCTCCGCCGCGTAGGGCACGACCTCGATGCCGAGGGGCCCGAGCAGCGACGTGAACAGCTCCGGGTAGTCGCCCCCGAGGTCGAGCGCGTCGGGATGGACGTGGCCGCACATCAGGAGCCCGACGGTGACTGACATCGGAGCGGGCGGGGCTACCGGAAGTGGAAGACGGGCGCCGCCGCGTTGGCGGGCAGCTCTTCGACGAGGCCCCGGCGACGCAGCTCGGGGAGCAGCCCCTCGCCGACCCACCAGGCTTCCTCGAGGTGTGGGTAGCCCGAGAGGATGAACTCCTCGAACCCGAGGGCCGCGTACTCGGCGATGCGGTCGGCCACCTCGGTGAAGCTGCCGACGAGCGCCGTGCCGGCACCGCCGCGCACGAGGCCGATGCCGCTCCACACGTTCGGGTAGATCTCGAGGGATCGGGGATCGCTCAGGTCGCCGGCGGTCACGTTCGAACGAGCGCCGTTGAGTTCGGCCATCCGGCGCTGACCCTCCGACTGGGTGGTCTCGAAGTCGGCGCGGGCCGCGGCGATGGCCTCGGGGGACATGCCGGCCTGGAGGCGGCCGGCCTCGGCCCACGCTTCCTCCGACGTCGGTCGGGCGATCGTGTGGAAGCGGATGCCCAATCGCACGGTGCGCCCGTTGTCGGCGGCGAGCTTGCGCATGCGGTCGACGCGCTCGGCGACCATCTCCGGCGGTTCGCCCCACGCCAGGTACACGTCGGCGCCGGCGGCGGCGACCACCTCGGCGGCCTCGGACGCTCCACCGAAGTAGATCTCGGGCTGGGGGGTGGGCTGTTCGCGGGTGGTGGCCGCCTCGACCCGGTAGTTCGGGCCCTCGTGGTCGAACGGCTCGGCGCCCCAGGCGCCCCGCATGACCTCGATGAACTCGCCGGTTCGGGCGTACCGGGCGTCCTTGTCGGCGTAGTCGCCGAAGCGGGCGAGCTCGCGGGGCTCGGCGCCCGTGACGAGGTTGACGATCACGCGGCCACCCGACAGGCGCTGGTAGCTCGACGCCATCTGGGCGGCGAGCGTGGGGGACAGCAGCCCCGGGCGGAAGGCGACGAGAAAGCGCAGCCGGCGGGTCTGCGGCACGAGCATGGCCGTGGTGATCCACGAGTCCTCGCACCCGGTGCCGCAGGGGGTGAGGACGGCGTCGAAGCCGAGCTGATCACAGGCCCGGGCGATCTGGCTGAGGTAGTCGATCGTCGGTGGGCGCACCGGTGAGCCGTCGTCGGACGGTGAGACGTCCCGGGAGTCGCCGCCGGTGGGCAGGAACCAATGGATCTTCAACATTCGCACGCTCCTCGGGACGTGGCTCAGGTTACCCGACCCCCAAGGTCAGGAATCCAGCCGAGCCGGTCTCCGCCGGGCGCTACCGTCTCGGGCCATGTCGCACCGCATCGCCATCGTGACCAGTGGACCCGGCCGCCCCTTCGACGACGATCTCCCGCCGCTGGTCGCAGCTCTCGAACAGGTCGGAGCAGCCGTCGAGGTGCTCGACTGGGACGATGACGGAGCCGACTGGGCGTCGGTCGACCTCGCCGTGATCCGCTCCACCTGGGACTACACCCAACGCCACGACGAGTTCCTCGACTGGACCCGTCGCTGCGCGTCGGCGACGACGTTGATCAACGCCCCCGCGGTCGTCGCGTGGAACTCCGACAAGCGCTACCTCCGCGATCTCGTGGATGCCGGCGTCAACGTGGTCGACACGTCCTTCATCGAGCCCGGCGACCAGATCGAGTTGCCTGTCGGCGTCGAGTTCGTCGTCAAGCCGACCGTGTCGGCCGGGTCCCGCGACACGGTCCGCTACCACGCCGACGACCACACGCCGGCAACGGCGCAGATCGAGGCGCTCCTCGCCGACGGTCGGACCGTCATGGTGCAGCCGTACCAGGCGGCGGTCGACGAGCAGGGCGAGACGGCGCTCCTGTTCTTCGGTGGTGAATTCAGCCACGCGATCCGCAAAGGCCCGCTGCTCGTCGCTGGCGAGGAGGCCACCCGCGCCCTGTTCGCCCAGGAGGTCATCACGGCCACCGACGCCCACCCCGACCAGATCGCCCTCGCCACGCAGTGCCTCGCCGCGCTCGGGGGTGTCGACGCGCTGGCAGGGGTGTCACAGCCCCTGCCCTACGCCCGGGTCGACGTGCTCGTCGACAACGACGGTCGATTCTCGATCCTCGAGCTGGAGCTGACCGAACCGTCGCTCTTCTTCGACTGGGCTCCCGGCGCACCCGACAGATATGCAAGGGTGCTGGTCGAGCTGGCGGAGGCCGCCCGCTCCTGAAGGGGGAGACATGTCGACGAAGATGCGAGCCGCGCTCCTGGACGAGGTGGGAGCGCCGATGATCGTCGTCGACGACGTCGAACTCGACGGCCCCGGTCTCGGTGAAGTGCGCGTCGAGGTGGCGTGGTGCGGGGTGTGTCACTCCGACGTGTCGCAGGTCGACGGGGTGCACCCTGCCCTCACGCCCTCGGTGCTGGGCCACGAGGCCGCCGGCGTGGTCGTCGAGGTCGGGTCGGGTGTCACCCAGCTGGCGGTCGGCGACCACGTGGTGCTGAGCCCGAGCGCCGCCTGCGGCCACTGCTACTGGTGTGTGCGCAACGAGCACAGCAGCTGTGTGAACTCGGCAGCGATCGCGATGTCGATGCTGCCCGACGGCAGCACGCGCCTGAGCCGGCAGGGGAGTGTCGTGTACCGCGGGCTCGGGCTGGCGGCGATGGCCGAGTACGTCGTCGTCGCCGAGTCGGCGGCGATCAAGATCGACGCCGACCTGCCGCTCGACCTCGCGTGCATCATCGGCTGCGCCGTGCAGACCGGGGTGGGTGCTGCGCTCAACACCGCCAAGGTCGAGGCGGGCGCGACCGTGCTCGTGATGGGCGCGGGCGGCATCGGGTTGTCGATCGTGCAGGGCGCCCGCATCGCCGGCGCCACGCGCATCATCGTGTCCGACCCCGTCGAGGCCCGTCGCGAGTCAGCGCTCCAGGTCGGTGCGACCGACGTGGTCGACCCGACGAAGGACGACGTGATCTCGGTGGCCCAGGCGCTCACGGGGGTCGGCGTCGACTATGCCTTCGACGCCGTCGGCCACGCTGCGCTCGTCGAGACCGGAGTGACCGCGACCCGCAACGGCGGCACCACCGTGATCGTGGGCGCTGCGCCCGTCGACCACGAGGCGAGGCTCAACGTCGTGCTGACGATGTTCACCGAGAAGCGCGTGGTCGGAACGCTGCTGGGTGGGTGCCACGCTCCCCGCGATTTCCCCCGCCTGGTCGCGCTCTGGCAGGCGGGGCGCCTCGACCTCGATTCGATGGTCACGAACCGTCGGCCGCTGGCCGAGGTGAACGAGGCGATGGCCGACATGCGCGCCGGCCTCGGGGTGCGAACCGTCCTCGACGTTCGCAGCTGAGGCGCGGCCGGCTCGGATCAGCTCGATAGATTGAGTCGATCGCCTCAACCGATTGCGCGGGCCGCGTCCCCAACTCGTCCAGATCTGGAACAGATGTTTCAGAGAACGCTCTGTTACGAAACGGTGACTGTCACCCGAACGTCACGGGGCGGGGTGTAGGTTCCGCGTCACGACTAGTCGGTATTCATCCATCCGGAGGACCACAACATGAGAAAACGCTTGGGATCGTCGAACGCCGGGAGGGGAGTCGCCGCACTCGCTCTCGCGTTCACCCTCGTCGCCGCAGGCTGCGGCGATTCGAAGGATTCGAGCGACGGTGAGTCGTCGGGCGGCGACACCGCCGCCAGCACGACCCTTCCGCCGCGTTCGGACAGCTGCCGCACGCTGAAGTACGAGGATGCGCCCGAGGGCGGCGAGTTCGTCGACTACGCGCAGCTCGCCAGCGCCGGTGACAACACCAGCTTCGATCCCGGCGCCGTGCAGACACTCGACGAGTCCCAGATCACCGGTGCGCTCTTCGACGGTCTCACCGACTTCGACTTCACCGACACCTGCAACCCTGAGCTCAAGCCGCTCGTCGCCGAGAGCTTCGAGGCCAACGACGACGCCACGGTCTTCACCTTCAAGATCAAGGACGACCAGAAGTTCAGCAACGGCGAGCCCGTCCTGCCCCACAACTTCAAGCAGGGCTGGGAGCGCGCCGGCAGCCAGGAACTCGCCTCCTCCTACGGCTACCTGATGGCCTACGTCAAGGGTGGCGCCGACCTCCTCGACGGCAAGGTCGACACCCTCGACTCGATCGTCGCCGACGACGATGCGATGACCCTCGAGGTCACCCTCGAGAGCCCGCTCGCCGACTTCCCGGCGATCGTCTCCTTCTCGTCGTTCTCGCCGATCGCCGATGAGGACATCGCTCGGGTCGGCAACACGACCGGGTGGGGCGACAAGGGTGCCGTCATCGGCAACGGCCCGTTCAAGTTCGAGTCCGCCGGTTCGCCCGACTCGGGTGAGGTCGTGCTCGTGCGCAACGACGACTGGGCCGGCAACGTGCTCGGCGACACGAAGGCCAAGCTCGACAAGATCACGTTCAAGCTGACCACCGACGTCGAGTCGGCCTACCAGGCCTTCTCGGCCGGCGAGGGCGACAACGCCACGATTCCTTCGGGCAAGTACAAGGAGGCCACGGCCACCTACCCGAACGACACCAAATCGCCGCAGCTCGGCACGTACTTCTTCGACATCGGCCACGACGATCCGGTCCTCGGCGGCGAGAAGAACACGAAGCTCCGCCAGGCCATCTCGATGGCGATCGACCGGGACGAGATCAACACGAAGGCCTACGAGGGCGCTCGCATCGTCTCCACCGGCATCACGCCCCCCGGCATCCCCGGGTTCAAGGCTGACATCGGCAAGTACGCCAAGACCGACGCGGCCGAGGCCAAGAAGCTGTACGACGAGTGGGTCGCCGACGGTGGCACCCTCGACGGTCCGATCAAGATCTCGTTCAACACCGGTGGTAGCCACCAGACCGTGGTCGAGATCATGCAGGCCAACCTCAAGGACGTCCTCGGCATCGACGTCGAGCTCAACGCCATCGACGAGGACTACTTCAAGGTCATCGCCCAGCCCGGCGCCTGCCAGGTCTGCCGCTCCGGCTGGTACGCCGACTACCCGACCTACGGCAACTTCATGGTCGACCTGTTCGGCAAGGTGTCGATCGGTGGCAACAACCTCGGCGGCTACGACGACGAGAAGTTCGAGGAGAACCTGTCGAACGCCCTCAAGGAGACCGACCCGACCAAGCGCGGCGAGTTCTACCAGGCCGCTGAGGAGCGTCTCCTCAACGAGACGACCAACGCGATCCCGCTCAACTGGTACACCGGCGACCAGGTGTACCGCGACACGGTGATCAACTACGACCAGCAGCCGCTCGGCAACATCCTCTGGGAGAAAATCGGCAAGAAGGGCTAACACCCGACCTCGAGCGGGGTGGGCACCTGCCGGTGCCCACCCCGCTCTCGGTTCGACTTCGCCATGGCTGTCTTCATCGTCCGTCGTCTCTTCTCGCTCGCCGTGACCCTCATCGGCGGCTTCACCCTGCTCTTCCTGCTCTTCTTCACGCTGCCCTCCGACCCGGCCCGGGTCATCTCCGGCGGCAACGGTCGCAACCCCTCACCGGCGGTCATCGCCAACACCGAGCGCCGTCTCGGGCTCGACAAGCCGATCTACGAGCAGTACTGGAATCGGCTCAAGGACACGGTCACCCTCTCGGGGATCAGCTTCCAGACCCGCGAGCCCGTCCGCGACATGGTCGCGGAACGTCTCCCCGCCAGCCTCCGCCTCGCCGTCTGGGCGATGCTGATCGAGGCCTCCGTCGGCGTCGGGTCGGGAGTGCTCTCCGCCCGAAGACGAAATTCGATCGCCGACACCGTCACCACCACCGCTGCGGTGGTCGCCGGTGCCATCCCCGTCTTCGTGCTCGGGTACCTGTTGACCCTCGTGACGGGGGTCTACGCGTTCAAGCACAACTGGCCCGAATGGGCTCACTTCCCGACGTTGAGTACCAATTACGACGCGGACGAGTGGTACCTCTTCTTCATCCCGAACCTCAAGCAGCTCGAGCTCTTGGTACAACCCGCCATCATCTTGGCGTCGGTGTCGACGGCCATCGTGGCCCGGCTCACCCGCACCACGATGCTCGAGGCGCAGACCGCCGACCACGTGCGCACCGCCCGGGCGAAGGGCCTCACCGAGAAGGCGATTTCCCGCCGTCACGTGCTGCGCAACGCGCTCATTCCCGTCGTGACGTTCATCGGCATCGACTTCGGCACGCTCATCGGGTTCGCCATCCTGACCGAGACCGTGTTCCAGTGGCCCGGCCTCGGCTCCAAGGTCGCCCGTGCCGCAGGTCAGTCCGACCTGCCGGTCGTCCTGACGTTGTCCATGGTCGTGATGCTGATGTACGGCCTCGCCAACCTGGCGGTCGACATCAGTTACGCCAAGCTCGATCCGCGGATCCGACTGAGCGGTGCGAAATGACCGATCCCAGACTCACTCCCGAGGTGCCTGCACAGCAGCCGGTCGCCGACACGCCGATCGGGGTCGTCGCTCTCGACGCCACGCTCGCCGACGTCGGGCCCTCACGCTCGCTGTTCGAGGATGCCTGGCGACGGTTCCGTCGCAACAAGTTGGCGATGTTCGGCCTGTTCCTGGTGATCTTCCTGGTCCTGGTTGCCATCATCGGCCCCTTCGTGGTCCAGAGCCCGACCAAGCTGTCGAAGACCGTCATCCTCGAACCCCCGACCAACCAGCACCTGTTCGGCGTGGACAACAAGGGTGCGGACATCTTCGCCCGCGTCGTCCACGGCATCCGGCTGTCGCTGTTCATCGGCGTGATGGCGACGTTGCTCGAGACGTTCATCGGCATCGCCGTCGGTGCGCTTGCCGGTTGGTACGGCAAGTGGGTCGACTCGGTCGCCATGCGCTTCGTCGACATCATGCTGGGCATCCCGTACATCATCCTCGCCTACGCCTTCATCACGGTCTTCGGGAAGGGCGTGCCGGCGGTGATCTTCGCTCTGGCCTTCACGGCCTGGCTGCAGACGGCCCGAACCGTTCGTGCAGGGTTCATCCAGGTGAAGGAGTTCGAGTACATCGAGGCCGCCCGCGCCCTCGGGGTCAGCGGCCCTCGCATCATGCTCCGCCACATCCTCCCCAACGTGCTCCAGCCCGTGGTGGTCCTCATGGCGGTCGGCGTGGGCAGCGCGATCCTGTCCGAGGCGGCCCTGAGCTTCCTCGGTGTGGGTGTGAAGCCGCCGAACCCGTCACTCGGCCTGATGGTGTCCGACGCCCAGAGCTTCCTCACCAGTGCCCCGTACATGTTCCTGTTCCCGGGTCTGGCCATCGTGTTGACGGTGCTCGGGTTCCTCCTCGTGGGGGACGGCCTCCGCGACGCCCTCGACGTGAAGGACAACTGACATGGGGCGACTGCTCGAGATCTCCGACCTCCACGTCGGCTTCCGGACCGAGGACGGCGTGGTGCAGGCCGTGCGTGGTGTCGACATGTCGATCGACGACGGCGACGTCCTCGCCGTCGTGGGCGAATCGGGGTCCGGCAAGTCCGTGACGGCCCTCAGCGTGCTGGGGCTGCACCCCGAGGGGCGCACCAACATGACGGGGCGCATCGAGTGGGAGGGCGAGAACCTCATCGGCGCCAAGGGTGACCGGCTCCGCCAGGTGCGCGGCGGTGAGATCGCCATGATCTTCCAGGACCCGCTGAGCGCCCTCAACCCCGTCTACACGGTCGGCAAGCAGATCATCGAGATGTTGCAGTCGCACCGGCAGATCTCGAAGGCCGACGCCAAGAACCGGGCGATCGAGATGCTCGAGCTGGTCGGCATCCCACAGCCGCAGCGCCGCGTCGACAACTTTCCCCACGAGTTCTCGGGCGGCATGCGCCAGCGGGCCATGATCGCGATGGCGCTGTCGTGCGACCCCAAGTTGGTGATCGCCGATGAGCCGACCACGGCCCTCGACGTGACCGTCCAGGCGCAGGTGCTGGAGCTGCTCGTGTCGGTGACCCGCCAACAGGGTGCCGCTGTGATGCTCATCACCCACGACCTCGGCGTGGTGGCCGGCCTCGCCAACAAGGTGGCCGTCATGTACGCCGGCAAAGTGGTGGAGCAGGCGTCCACCGACGAACTGTTCGACGATCCGACTCACCCGTACACCATCGGTCTGCTGCGCTCGCTGCCCCGCGTCGATGCCGACGGCGACGACCAGCTCGTGCCGATCGGCGGTCAACCTCCGTCGATGCTCAACCCGCCGGCCGGTTGTGCGTTCCATCCGCGGTGCGCGATCGCTCGGAGCGAGTCCGGGTGCGACTCGATGATGCCGACCCTCTTCGACGAGACGCCGGCCGCCATCGTCAGCGGCACCACGGGTCCAGCCGTCGACCGCTCCGGTCACGGCGCCGCCTGTTGGCGTCGCGACGAGTCGCGTGCGCTCCTCGGAGTGGTGGGAGCATGACCGTGACCGAACCCATCCCGCCGTCGGCGCCGTCGCCGTCCGCCGGCAACAGCCCCGTTCTCGAGGCGCTCGACGTCGTCAAGGAGTTCCCGGTCACGGGTGGGCTGTTCGGCCGCACCATCGGCCAGGTGCACGCCGTCAGCGGTGTGTCCATGAGCGTCGACCGCGGCGAGACCCTGGGCATCGTCGGCGAGTCCGGTTGCGGCAAGTCCACCTTCGGGCGTGTGGTGCTCCGTCTCCTCACGGCCACCGCGGGCACCGTGAAGCTCGGCGGTCAGGACACCGCCAAGATGCCCAACAAGGAGCTCCGGCGCCGGGCGCAGATGGTCTTCCAGGACCCGTACGCGTCGCTGAACCCCCGCATGACGATCGGCGAGGTGCTGGCCGAGCCGTTCCTCGTCCACCAGGGCAAGAAGGCGAAGGAGTGCACCGAGGAGGTCAGCGAGCTGTTGCGAACAGTGGGCCTGTCACCCGAGCACCGGAGCCGTTACCCCCACGAGTTCTCGGGCGGTCAGCGCCAGCGCATCGGCATCGCCCGTGCCCTCGCCGTCGACCCCGAGGTGATCGTGCTCGACGAGCCGGTCTCGGCGCTCGACGTGTCGATCCAGGCGGGCGTCGTGAACCTCCTCGAACGGCTGCAGGACGAACGTGGCATCGCGTACCTGTTCATCGCCCACGACCTCTCGGTGGTCCGCCACATCTCGGACCGGGTCGCGGTGATGTACCTGGGCAAGCTCGTCGAGATCGGCACCAAGGCGCAGATCTACACCCAACCCCGCCATCCGTACACCAACGCCCTCTTGTCGGCGGTGCCGATCCCCGATCCCCGCAAGGAACGTGCCCGCAAACGCATCGTGCTCACCGGCGAGGTGCCGTCACCGATCGATCCGCCCTCGGGTTGCCGGTTCCGGACTCGCTGCTGGAAGGCGACCGACCTGTGCGCGACCACCGAGCCGCCGCTGGTCCCCGTCGACGGCGACGCCACCGATCACCGTGTGGCGTGTCATTTCCCCGAGCTCGGCGACCGCCCTCCGATCTGACTTGATGGCCGCGGCCATCAAGCCGTCGGCACCCAGACGAGGGCGACCTGCTCGATGCCGATGTCGGACTTCTCGAGGGGGATCTCGAGGGTGACGACGTCGGCCGCGAGGCCGGACCAGTGGGCGACGATGTCGGTGATCTCGTCGGCCAGTTGGTGTTGGAGGTCGTCGATGTTGGCCATCTTCTCGTCGATACGGGCGAGCGCCTGTTCCATCCGGTTGTCGGCCTTCTGAGACCGCGCCCGGCCCGTGGCGGCGCGGTTGGCCGCGGCGCTGATCGAACGGGCGCTCTTTCGGCCTCCGAAGATTGCACCGAGCACACTGCCGCCGATGCTCACGGCCTCGTTGCGGCGAGATGCGGCCGCCTCCTCCTCGAGTTGCTGGGCACGTTGACGATCGGCGGCGATGCCCTCGTTGATGCGGTCGATCTTGAGCTGCAGCTTCTGGCGGATCTGGTCGGTGTCGCGGTCGGCGCCGGCGTCGGCGGCGGCATGGCAGCGAGCCGTGAAGTCGGCCTGGCTCTCGCCGGGGCGGCTGTAGAGCTTCAGCGACTTATTGCCGTAGATCGTCGTGTGGCGGGAGCGGAACAGGTAGTCCTTCACCGAGGACTCGACGTCGTTGAAGTACGCCTTGGTGTTCACGGGCGCGGACGGCAGCACGAACACGGCGCCGGCCGGAGCGGACGTCTGGAGGTCGCGGTCGTCGTAGTCGACGCTGTACGCCTTGGCCGGATCGATCCTCGGCTGATCGAGCGGGGCGAAGATGGCCTCGATCTGTTCGGTGTGGCGCAGACCCGACGGGGTGTCGTCGAACAACAGGTTCACGCGCACCGCAACACACGCCTGCAGCCGCCGCCCACCCGAAACGGCGCCGAGCGTGGGAGCCCACGGCGCCGCGGGGTCCAGGAACCGCACGGGGACCCCGGCTGCAACGGCAGGCATGGCGGGAGTCTCGTCATGCGCCAACCCCCCAGCCCCCGACGAGCCGGCGGTGTCAGCCTGCCCGTCCTGAGGTGGCTCGGCCGCGTCGACCGGAGCGGACGAGGGCGTCGACGGTGCAGTCGGAGCCCCTTCGCGGTAGCGGGGCGACGACGCATCGCCGGCGTCCTCGGGAGCGGGCGCCGACGCCTGCCCGGGCAATCTCGGGACCTGGTCTTTGCTGATGGGGCCGGCGAGGTAACTCATTGCCCACCGCACACCGAAGGTGCGGGGCGGTTTGCCGCCGGTGGTGTGGAGCAGGAACTCGCGCTTCGCGAGCGACGAGATCGTCGCGTCGACCGTGGCGAGGTCGACGGTGCCGGCCGCCGAACTCATGCCGTCGAGGAGTCGTGCCTTGTCGCGCTCGGTCTGGAGGCGGCCGATCATCCAGGTGCCGGCGTTGGAGATCGCCTTGTAGTCGAGGTCGACGGGGTTCTGCGTGGCGAGCACCACCCCGACGCCGAACGCCCGCGCCTGCTTGAAGAGGGTCAGGATCGGCTTCTTCGCCGGCGGCATCGCCGTCGGCGGCACGAACCCGTACACCTCGTCCATGTAGACGAGCACCCGGAGCTTCGTGGAGCCGGGCTGGCCGCGCATCCACCCGACGAGCTTCGAGAGCACCCGGGTCACGACCATCTGCCGTTCCTCGTCGGACAGGTGGGCGAGGTAGATCACCGCGGCGTTGGCGGTGCCGTCGTCGGACCACAGGAGCGACTCGATGTCGATGGGCGCGCCGTGGCCCCACGCGGAGAACGACGGTGACGCCAACAGACCGTTGAGCTTCATCATGAGGGCGGTGCGGTCGGGCTTGGGGAAGAACGTCTCGACGTCGATGACACCGAGCTTGCGGAGCGGCGGGTCCTGGATCCGGATGAGCAGGGTCGCCAGGTCGAGGGTCTCACCGGCCGCCCACGCGAGCTCGATGATGTTGGCCATGAGGACGTGCTCGCGGCCGCTGAGTGGATCCGACGTGACCCCGACGAGGCCGAGCAGGCCCTGCACCAGCGACTCGACCTCGTCGTGGATCGCTTCGAGATCAGGAGTTCCGCCTGTCGAATTCGTGGGGGGAGCGAGCGACCCGATGATGTTGAGCGGGATGCCGGACGTCGACCCCGGTGTGTAGACGCTCATGCGGTGACCGGTGCGCAACGTGGCGATCTCGGTCGGCGCGACCGACCAGTCGGCGAGGCCCTTCGTCCACGTGTCGGCGACGCCGGCGGCGTCCTGGCCGGCAGGCACCCACGGCGCGAAGTCGTCGGGGGCGAGGTTCGGGAACGTGAGCAACAGGTTGCCCATGTCGCCTTTCGGATCGAGGATGAGCGTCGGCACGCCGGCGGTGAGCGCTTCCTCGAGCAGCACGATGCCGAGGCCGGTCTTGCCCGAACCGGTCATGCCGACGATCACACCGTGGGTCGTGAAGTCGTCGGGGTTCAGGCCCAGCGGCGTGCCGGCGCGCTCGTGGGTGGCCGCGTCGGTCAGTTCGCCGACGTACATCCCGGGGGGGCGTTCAGTCATGCCGACTTCCTACTCCGTCGGCGCCGGTTCCGCAGCGCCTCACGGCCGGATTTTGCTCATGCCGATCGACGACCCGGCGGTCGCGACACCTGCAACAATCCGTTCAACACCAAACGAGTTGGTGGGCGAAATGGAGAGCGCGACATGGATCTCGGAGACATCACCGACAAGGCCAAGGGCCTGCTCGAGGAGCACGCCGACAAGGTCGACGAGGGCATCGACAAGGCGGCCGAGCTGGCCGACGACAAGACCGGCGGCAAGTACAGCGATCAGATCGACACCGCTGCCGACAAGCTCAAGGACGTCCTGCCCGGGGGCTCCTGAACCAACCGCCGAGGGTCAAGGCCGTGAGAAGTTCCCGACGGAGTCGGGAGCGAGCCTCCGTCGCAGGGCCCGAGGCCGTGTTCGGTCCCGTCGGCGTCGGTACGCTGACGGGACCATGAGTTCCGCTTCCACCCGCGCCCACCGGGCGCTGGTCGACGCCCGCCCCGAGGTGCTGTGGCTCGACACTCCCGACCGGCCCGATCCCGGTCGCACGTTGTGCGGCGGCACGCGGGCCGACCTGGTGATCGTCGGTGCCGGATTCACCGGGCTCTGGGCCGCCATTCAGGCCAAGGAGGACGACCCCTCCCGCACGGTGGTGGTGGTCGAGGCCGGCCGCGTCTCCGAACAGGCGTCTGGACGCAACGGTGGCTTCTGCTCGTCGTCGCTGACCCACGGGCTCGACAACGGCGTCGCCCGGTTCCCGTCGGAGATGGCGCGCATCGAGGAGTTGGCGACCGAGAACTTCGCCGGAATTGCAGCCACGATCGAGCGGTACGGCATCGACTGCGACTGGCAGCCGACCGGCGGCCTCACGGTTGCGACCGCCCCCTGGCTGGTCGACGACCTCCACGAGCAGGTCGAGCTCACCCGCCGGTTCGGCCACGACGTCGAGTTCCTCGACCGCGACGCGATCCGCGACCGTGTTGCATCGCCCACCTACGAGGCCGGGGTGGTGCAGCGAACCGGTGAGGCCATCGTCGATCCGGCCCGGCTCGGATGGGGCCTGGCCGACGCCGCTCGATCCTTGGGCGTCGAGATCTACGAACGCACGCCCATGCTGGGGCTGGCACGATCGGGCGCCGGCATGGCGGTCCGCACCGAGTCGGGCACGATCCACTGCGGCGCGGTGGTGCTGGGCACCAACGCCTTCAAGTCGCCGATCGGTGCGATCAACCGCACCATCGCACCGGTCTACGACTATGTGCTCGCGACCGAGCCGCTGTCGGCCGACCAGCTCGCGTCGATCGGCTGGAGCGGGCGCGAGGGCATCAGCGACACCACCAACCAGTTCCACTACTACCGACTCACCGCCGACAACCGGATCCTGTGGGGCGGCTACGACGCGATCTACCACTTCGGGTCGAAGATCGATCCGTCGCTCGACCAACGCGACGAGACCCATCAGGTCCTCGCCGAGCACTTCTTCGAGACGTTCCCGCAGCTGGAGGGCCTCTCGTTCAGTCACCGGTGGGGCGGGGTGATCGACACCTGCACCCGGTTCTCGGTCACGTTCGGCACCTCGTTCGACGGACGGGTCGCGTACGCCGTCGGCTATACCGGCCTCGGCGTCGGCGCCACGAGGTTCGGCGCTCGGGTCTGCCTCGACCTGCTGTTCCACCCCGACTCCGAGCTGCTGTCGCTCCGCATGGTGAAGCGCAAGGCGATCCCGTTCCCGCCCGAGCCCGTGCGATGGGCCGGCATCGAGCTCACCCGCAAGGCGCTCGCCAAGGCCGACGCCAACGAGGGTCGCCGCGGCCCGTGGCTCCGCCTCCTCGACTCGCTCGGGCTGGGGTTCGATTCGTAGCGGGCGCGACCTCTAACTTGGATTGCCATATGCGGAGCTCCAAGGACTTCTTCAAACCCCTCGCGGCCGGCGCCCCTCAGCCCGTCACCGAGATCCCGTTCCCGCCGTCGCGGATGATCCACTTCTTCCCGCCGCACCTCGAGAAGGTCACCGCCAAGCTCCCCGACATCGCCCCGACGGTCGACATCCTGCTCGGCAACCTCGAGGACGCGATCCCGGCCGACCAGAAGGAGAACGCCCGCGCCGGCCTCGTGAAGGTCGGCAAGGAGATGGACCTCGGCGACACGCAGCTCTGGACGCGGGTCAACAGCCTCGACTCGCCGTGGGTGCTCGACGACCTCGTCACCCTCGTCGGCGAGATCGGCGACAAGCTCGACGTGATCATGATCCCGAAGGTCGAAGGGCCCGAGGACATCCACTACGTCGACCGCCTGCTGGCCCAGCTCGAAGCGAAGGCCGGGCTCACCAAGCCGCTCCTCGTGCACGCGATCCTCGAGACGGCTCGCGGTGTCGCCAACGTCGAGGAGATCTGCCTCGCCAGCCCCCGCATGCAGGGCCTGTCCCTCGGCCCTGCCGACCTCGCGGCCAACCGCCGTATGAAGACCACGCGTGTCGGCGGCGGTCACCCCGGCTACCTCGTCCGGGAGGACCCGGCGCAGACCGCCGACGGCCCCGACTACCAGGGCGCTCGCACCTCCTACCAGCAGGATCTCTGGCACTACACGATCGCCCGGATGGTCGACGCCTGTGCGACCGCCGGCATCCTGCCGTTCTACGGCCCGTTCGGCGACATCAAGGACACGGTCGCCTGCGAGGACCAGTTCCGCAACGCGTTCCTGCTCGGCTGTGTGGGCGCCTGGTCGCTGCACCCGGTCCAGATCGACATCGCCAAGAAGGTGTTCTCGCCCGACCCCAAGGACGTCGCCCACGCGTTGCACGTCATCGAGGAGATGGGCGACGGCACCGGCGCCGTCATGATCGACGGGAAGATGGAGGACGACGCCTCGGTGAAGCAGTGCCACGTCATGGTGAACCTGGCCAAGATGCTGTCCGCCCGCGACCCCGAGCTCGCCGCCACCTACGGATTCGGAGGCTGACATGGCCGAGATCATCACCCCGCGCCGTTCCGTCCTCTACATGCCCGGAGCGAACGACAAGGCCCTCGAGAAGGCGAAGACGCTGCCGTGCGACGCCATCATCTTCGACACCGAGGACTCCGTCGCCCCCGACATGAAGGCGGTCGCCCGCGAGAAGGTCGCCGCCGCGGTGCGCAGCGGTGAGTACGGCCGGCGCGAGCTGACGATTCGCATCAACGGTCTCGACACCGAGTGGTGGAAGGCCGACCTCGAGTCGGCCGGCGCCGCGGCACCGTCCGCTGTGGTGGTCCCGAAGATCAACTCGGCCGCTGACGTCGCCCTCGTCGAGGGCGTGCTCGACGGCATCGACGCCGCGGCCAACACCACGATCTGGGCGATGCTCGAGACGCCGGCGGCGATGGAGCGGGCGGTCGAGATCGCAACGTCGTCGGACCGCCTGACGGTGCTCATCATGGGCACGAACGATCTCGCCAAGGAACTGCGCGCTGCGCTCGTGCCGGGTCGGGCACCCCTGTTGTGGGGCCTCGGTCGGTGCCTCAACGCTGCCCGGTTCGCCGGCAAGGTGATCCTCGATGGTGTGTACAACGACGTGAAGAACCCCGAGGGGTTCGCGGCGGAGTGCGCGCAGGGCGCCGAGATGGGGTTCGACGGCAAGACGCTCATCCACCCGACCCAGATCGAGCCGTGCAACGACGCGTTCGCTCCGTCGGCGGCCGAGGTCGAGCACAGCGAGCGCGTGATCGCCGCGTGGGACGAGGGCATCGCGGCCGGCAAGGGTGTCATCACCGTCGACGGTCGCATGATCGAGAACCTCCACGTCGACAACGCCCGGCGAGCTCTCGCCATCGCCGCCGCCATCGCCGAGCTCGAGTCGTAGCCCCCGACCCCCTCCGACCGGAGCGCTCAGTTGCTCTGGAGCGCTGATGCGACAGTTCCTGTCACCTCAGCGCTCCAGCATCACGGCCCGACCTCCAGCACGGACCGGAGGATTCGCTCGACGTGGTCCGGATCGGCGGTCACCTGACGCCAGGTGAACCTCACGGTTCGCCATCCGGCCGCGAGCGCGAGCTGGTCGCGGCGACGGTCGTTCTCGAAGTCGTCGAGCCGGGCGTGGTAGGTGCGTCCGTCGAGTTCCACGATCACCCGCTCGCGAGGGTGGGCGAAGTCCACCCGTTCCGATCTCGGTCCGCCACTCGTCGCCCATGGGGCGTGTGCCTCGGGATCGCCCAGCGGGAGTGATCGTCGTTCGCACAGCGCGCGGTACCGCTGTTCGAGCATCGAGACGCCGGGGCCGTGGCCGACTCGCTGGAGATCGGAA
>Ga0209023_10002820_pt1 | contig 21275 bp, 11 predicted proteins | sample LakOneMetagenome_FD_187468 | JGI IMG/M metagenome (GOLD analysis project Ga0209023, IMG submission 187468) | Freshwater and sediment microbial communities from Lake Erie, Canada (SPAdes) (version 2) | ecosystem: Environmental > Aquatic > Freshwater > Lentic | place: Lake Erie, Canada...
TTAATAAAATATATTTAAATTTCTTCTCACCGCTTTTTTGTTCTTGAATTGAATAAGCAATTTTCGGAGAAATTAAACAATGAATCTGAAGAATCTTTATTTCAAGTAATCCCATTATGGTAAGCCAAAGGTTATTGATACCAGCTTCCGAATTATACAATCTCTTATATTCTCTCAACGCTTCTATTTCCTTATGGAATTGTCCGGCCTTTGAACTTAACCTGTGTTCAGTTATCAAACGTTCATTTAAACTAATAAACTCTGCCAACTTCCCCCGATCACTGGTCTCCCCCATAATATCAGAGAATACCGGAACAAATTTTTGTTTCTCGTTATTTTTTAATTTTTGTATCAAATCCTTGTATGCCATTTTTTCAATTTCTACACAAAGGTATAATCAAAGAAATTAAAATTCCAAATTTATTTTATTATAATTTTATAATTCCTCAGTTCGAAGCTCAAAAAACTTGGTTGGCATCGTTGATATTTATGATAGTTGGGTCTCCCCGGGAGCCCGGGAGGGAGGGGTCGGTAACCCACCTTATATACAGATATTCAATCGTTTAAAAAGCAAGCTCAATTCCCAAATCCAACTTTTCCTAAAAATTCTCGAAAATGACTGACCCCCAAAAATTATAGAAAAAAATTTTGGCCAAAAAATTTGTCCGGGGGCTATAAATCCCAAAAATCGAAGAAAAATTTTGCCCCATATTTTTTAAAAACTTGACAATTGCTATTTACAATGAAATACTTCCGGGTTATTTTTTGATGTACATAGTTAATGATGTAGGAATTAACTGGAGTAATTAAAAATACTTAAATCCCGCCTTAAAGTAACTGCCTACATCAGTGAAATTTGGTGGGAATTATTTTGAAATGAAAAATTATAATGAAAATGAAATCAAAGCACCCGGTTTTTTTGTGAAATTAGAATGGGAAGACCTCATTAATGATTTGAGTAACGAAGAAGCAGGAGTAATGTTTAAAAACATGTTCAATTTCTTGCAAGAGAAAGAACTGATTGAAACCTCTAAACTTGGGTGTATGTTATTTAAGCATACGGTTGTTGGTGTTCTTATTTTTAATAAGGAGAAGTACATTAATCAATGTATTCATAATAGAGAAGTTGGTAAAAAGGGAGGGAGACCAAAAAAAGATCAAGTTGAAAAAAAGGAAGAAACCCGGAATAACCCAAGTGGTTATTTTGAAAACCCGGAAAAACCTAAAGATAAAGCTAGAGCTATAGATAAAGTAATAGTTAAAGAAATAGATACAGATATAGAGATAGATAATGATACAGAAAAAGAAATAGCTACTGGGAGAATAAAAGAAACTGATCCAAGATTTAGAATATTCTACTTGAGAAAATTCAAAAACCTGTTGGATGTAATACCAGATAGTTTAACGAACCAAGATGATCGCACCTATGTTCAACGGGCAAATCATTTACATAGAAAACTGGGGGCTGAAAAATTTTCAAAATTGATATTTGAACCTCAATCCGAGGAAGCACAAGAAATTATCAATGCTCCTGAATTCAAATTAAATTTATCTGATCTTGATTTTGTTAGATATCACATGGTTGGTTACTTACGCAGGTTGGTAAAATAACCCCTCAACCCCGAAGGGGAGATGACGCAGTCATATACTGGAATTCCCTAACCCCCCAATTCCGCTCACCCCCCTTCCCCCAAATGCTCAATTTAAAATCTATCCCCGCCGGAACCAATAGGAACGATTTTAGAGAAAGGGATTCAACTTTTAGTATTATACCTCCCAATATCGAATATATTGTCCCAGATTGTCCCAGATTGGATCAGGGATATATTTTAACCGGAAAAACCGCTTAAAACGAAATACCCCCTCCGGTACCAGTACCTATCATCCTTAGATGGAGAAGAGGATCGCTTATCGTCAAAAAACGAGATGTGTTCAGGTACCAGCGATTTTATTTTTCCTCTTGAAATCTGATTTACTCCCTCAGGTACCACCGAAATTTCCTTACTTATCGTGTTTTGACGAGAGGTTCAATAGTTTTTTACTCCCGATACATGAGAAAAATCATAAGATTTGACTTAAATCAGTTATAATATTACCTTAACTTACAGTTCACATAGAAAACACCCAAAATGTCAAATATGTTACGAATTAATGAGGTTCTGAAGGAAAAAAAGGTGTTACAAAAAGAGCTTGCTGAAAGATTGGGAGTTTCAAAAGTAACGGTATCGTACTGGTGCAACAACCAAACAGCACCCAGCTTGGAAACTCTTGGCCAAATTGCGAAGATCTTAAAGGTCAAAATCTCTGAGTTGATAAAAGAAAATCATTAATCCACTAATTGCTTCATAGAGTTATTATGTCCTCGTTAATTGAAAAATTAAATAATGATAGGAAGAGCTTACTTCAATTAGATGGAACAAATCCATTATTGAATTTTAAGCCGTTTAAAGCAAAGGGTATTGAGTTTGTTCATAATGATAGTGTATCTCTTTTAAGTCACTTGCTTCAACTTAAATCAGTTGAATTTATCGGTAAAGAGCAAGAATCATTATTTCCAAAGACAAACCCTGTAATACCTACTAATTTAAATGCTCGTAAGTGGAAGATACAATGTGATAATTACGATCATAAGGCTGTATCAAACAGGCTTGCAAAAACATTCAAAGAAGCTGAAACCCATATTGAAGAAAAGGGCGTTAATATATTATTTCTAAGTATTGGTATGGTGAAATGGCGAGAGGCAGATGTTTCCGAAAAATTCTGGCGATCACCACTCATCCTAATACCAGTTGAAATGAATAAAACTAAAAAATTTGATGAAGAAGGTAATGATATCTACGAGATAGGCTATAATGAAGAAGAGATTGAAGAAAACCATTCCTTAAAGGCAGCTTTTAAAGATAGGTTTGGTATTGAATTTCCATCAATGCCCAATTGGTTAAACATTGAAGATGAAAAAGAGATTGAAGTTGCTTATAATAAATGGATTTCGAAAATTAGAGTTATTATTTCAAATAAAAAGGAATGGGAGTTACAAACTGATAATCACGCACTCAGTTTTTTTGCATTTACAAAATTCTTTATGTACAAAGACCTTGATCCAATTAAATGGTTTAAGGATAATGTTGATCCTCAATTGTCTCTTTTTAAGAAAGTTGTAGATGAGGGTTTTGGAAGGGGCGAAACTCTTTATGGTGAAGAGTATAATTTGGATGAAAATCTCAATCCAGATAAACCTGTAACAGTATTAGACTTGGATAGCAGTCAAGCCAAAGTAATTCTTGAAGTGCAAAGTGGCCAAAGTTTAGTAGTTGAAGGACCACCGGGAACTGGCAAGTCCCAAACAATTGCGAATTTATTGGCTGATGCAGTATATCATGGCAAAAAAGTATTGTTTGTAGCTGAGAAAATGGTGGCCTTACAGGTAGTAAAACGCCGATTAGAGGCAGTAGGTCTTGGTCCTTCTTGTCTTGAGCTACATGGAGCCAAGGCCAAAAAGAGTGAATTCGTTAAAGATCTTAAATCGACCTTATTAAATCCCGTTAAAGCATCTTTGCCGGGTGTTTTTAATATTAATGATCTTAAAAAAAACAGGGATGAACTTCGTAAATGGTCAAATGCCGTAAATGATAAAGCTAAAAACGGATATTCACCTTTTGATTTGATGGGGTTGCTACTGTGGGTAAAAGAAGAGATGGCAGGAACATCTTTGCCAGAAAGAAAATTAGCTCTCTATGATAGTTGGGAAGAATTTAAAATATATGCCGACACCCTTTCAAAACTTACAGTTGGTGATAGCCGGCATCTAGGTAATGAGACACAGTCTATTCAAATATTAGATAAGCTTCTTTTAGATATTGGTACTCCAGCTGAAAACCCTTTTATTGGATGCGAGCTTCAAGATATTCCATTGCAATCGAAGGAACATGAAATCAAGACTGCTTTGATTTCTTGCAAGGGCACTATTCAAAAGTTAGATCAACAATTATTAGAATTTACATCTTCATTAAGTATTGAGGTAACCCGATCATTTGTTGAAACAAACAAATTGATAGAAACATTTAACTTATATATTCAAAGACCTCATCCTTCAATATCTCAAAAAATTGATATGAGCTGGTTGAAGGATGCTGATAAAATCAACTTGTTAATAGAACAGGTTATTGACATTCAAAACCATAAAGCGGAGCTTTTAAAGCTTATTTCTTCAGAATTAGTTTTAAATGAAAACCTTATTGAAACCAGAAAATTTTTGGCTTCTATAAAAGATAATATATGGAATCGCATATTTAATAGTGACCTTAAGAAGTCAAAATTGGTGGTTATCGGGTTACTTAAAGACCCGATGCAAAAGAAAAATATTTCACTACTATCAATTTGTGACAATATTATTACATATCAAGAGAAATTATCTATCCTAACAGAATTTGAATCTCTAGGTAACACATATTTTGGTGAACTCTGGTTAAATGAAAAATCGGATTGTACTTTATTAAAAACATGTTTTTCTTGGTGTTCAAAATATCATTCTTTATTAAGTATTGGAGTTGTAAGTAATAAAATGTCTATCCTGTGTAAAAAGGAAGTTGCAATTGAAAAGGTCAAAGTAATAAATGAAAAACTGTCATATGTATATTTTGAATCTGTAAAAAATATAAAGGAGATTCAATCAACTCTAACTATTTCACCTTCCCAACTTGAACACTTGTATCAAATGGATTTTCCTCAGTTGATCCTACGATTACAAGGCATGAATGACAATTTTTCACAATTAGCAAAATGGATATTGTTCCATAATCATTGTAGTTTTTTAAAAAACAACAAGAAAGGCTTATTTGTAGAAATGGCCTATAATTGGCATGAAGCAAAAAATAAAATAACAAGATATTTTCAATTACTTGTTTGGGAACAAATGCTTGAAAATGCATTTTCCCAAAACCCAATATTGAAACAAAAGAATGGCCACTCATTATATGAATCCTGCAATACATTCAAAGAGATAGATAATCAACTAAAAAGCTTTTATAAGGCAGAACTAATTAATAAGCACACAGATTCAATTGCCGGACTTGGCTCAGCAGGGCAAGCTGGTTATTTAAGAGAGAATGTACAAAGACAGAGGAAGATACCAGCCATTAGAACATTTCTTAAAGAAAGCTTAGATGCTATTATTGCAATTAAACCCATTTTTATGATGAGCCCGTTATCGGTTGCATCATATCTTGAAGCCATTCCGGAAATGTTTGATATTGTTATCTTTGATGAAGCAAGTCAGGTGGAACCTGTTGATTCATATGGTGCTATTATGAGAGGAAAACAATTGGTAGTTGTAGGAGATACCAAACAAATGCCCCCTTCCCAATTCTTTAAAAAAATGGTAAACGAAGATGAACAAGATGAGGATATAATTGACGACCTCGCCTCAAGTGTTGATAGCATAATGGAAATTATGTTGGCAAAGAATGCACCATCTAAATTATTACAATGGCATTATAGAAGTAAACACCAATCTTTAATTGCAGTTTCAAATAAATGTTTTTACGAAAGTCGCTTACTTATATACCCAAGTACCAGACTACCCGGTGATATGCTGGGCCTGAAGATGCATATTAGTAACTATAAAAGTTATCCTTATGAATTAAAAGGGATTAATTCAAACGAGGCTGATTTGGTAGCAAATGCAGTTATGGATTTTGCTGAAAAATATCCCAACTTAAGTTTGGGTGTGGTAGCCTTTAATGTGAACCAAAGTGATTTGATTGATAAAAAAATAAAAGAACTTGCTATTCAAAACAGCAGGTTATCCGAATTCATAAATCGCAATAGCTTTGAGCCATTTTTTGTTAAAAATTTGGAAAGAGTACAGGGAGATGAAAGAGATGTGATTTTTATTTCTATAGGCTATGGAAAAACCGTGCAAGGTGTATTTGGACACCAAATGGGCCCTTTAAATAAACAAGGTGGGGAGAGGCGTTTGAATGTACTAATCACCCGTGCAAAACTTGCCAATCATATTTTCTGTAATTTTTCAAGCGATGAAATTGACTTAAACCGTACTAATGCATTTGGTGTAAAGGTTTTAAAAGATTTCTTACACTATGCAGAAAAAGGAGTTCTACATAACGAAGAGCTAACAGGGCTGGAACCCGATTCTGAATTTGAAATACAGGTGGCCAATGAATTAAGGAAATTAAACTATGACGTAGAGCATCAGGTAGGATCTGTGGGTTACAGAATAGATTTAGCTGTCAAACATCCTGAGAAAAAAGGATTATTTGTACTTGGTATTGAATGTGACGGTGCAACTTATCATAGCTCTAAAAGTGCACGAGATAGAGATAGGCTTAGACAAAGCGTCTTGGAGAGTTTTGGTTGGAATATCTATCGGATCTGGAGTACAGATTGGTTTTTGAATAAGACTGAATCTATTCAAAGAATTCATACTTATTTGCAAACTGCTATTACTGCCTTTGATAGTGAAGTTAAAGAGGATGAACCCCAATCTCATAATGGAAACGATCCTGCAATAATTATTAACCCGGTTAGTATAAGTTCTCAAAAAAGCTTCACTCCTTACAAGTTGGTTGACACCTCTGAATGGAGACGACAATTTGATGTTTTAGCTATGCAAACTTCCGTTTTACAGCGATATATTTTACAAATTGTAGAAGCTGAATCTCCAATACATCAGGAGCATGTTTGTAAACGGATTGTTGAGTATCAGTTTACCTCTTTAGGATCACGTATAAGATCTTATATAGAAACAAATATTTCATCACTAATCCAATCGAGACAGATTATCGGCCATAAAGAGATTTTATGGTTTAAGGAAATTAAAATCAACAACCCCAGAGACTTTTCATTTTATCCCAAAAAAGACATTGACTTTATAGCAACAGAGGAACTGGAATTAGCCATTTCAATCGTAATAAAAGATTCAATTTCTATCAGTAAAGATGAGTTAATTGCAGAAACCGCTAGGCGTTTAGGATTCAGGGCTACTTCTGCGGTGCAATCAAAATTAAATACCATTATTAAAAAAATGCAACGTGAAGATCAAATGGAAACAATTGATGGATTAATTAGGATTAAAACAATATAATTTCGCAAGGACACAAAGTACACATAAAAGCTAAATAACATTAGCAGAGAACTGAACTTATGACACAAAAACAATTAGAAGATTACCTCTGGGGAGCAGCCAACATACTTAGAGGAATGATTGATGCGGCTGACTTTAAACAATATATTTTCCCGTTGTTATTTTTTAAACGGGTAAGTGATTTATGGGACGAAGAATACCAAACCGCTTTGAATGAAAGTGATGGGGACTTAACCTTTGCTGAATTTGCCGAAAATCATCGATTTCAAATACCGAAAGGTTGTCATTGGGAGGATGTACGGAAGAAAACAGTTGATGTGGGAGCCTATTTACAAAAAGCATTGAACGGAATTGAAAAAGCCAACTTCGAAATGCTTCATGATGTGTTTGGCGATGCACAATGGACCAACAAACGTAGAATGAGTGACGAAAAAATGCTTGACCTGATTGAGCATTTCAGCAAAATGAAACTAACTATTGCTGAAGTGCCTCATGACATAATGGGTGATGGTTACGAATACCTTATCAAAAAGTTTGCAGACGACAGTGGACATACTGCCGCTGAGTTTTACACTAACAGAACTTTGGTAAAATTAATGACACTCATCACCGACCCAAAACCCGGTGAAAGTGTTTATGATCCAACTTGCGGTAGTGGAGGTATTTTGTTAAACAGTGTTTTGTATTTAAAAGAACAAAAGAAAGAATACAGAACGTTGAAACTTTACGGACAGGAACTGAATTTGATTACTTCTGCCATAGCAAGAATGAATATGTTCATGCACAATATTGATGAATTCTTAGTTGTACAAGGAGACACATTAGATAGTCCACAGATACTAGAAAATGATGAACTGAAAAAGTTTGACGTAATCATGGCTAATCCACCATATAGTATAAAGAGATGGAGCCAAGCCAAATGGATGAACGACCCTTATGGTAGAAATATTTGGGGAACACCACCGCAGGGTTGTGCTGACTATGCTTTTCAACAGCATATTATGAAAAGCCTGAACCCTCAAACAGGACGCTGTGTAGTGTTATGGCCTCATGGAGTTTTATTTAGAGACAGCGAGGCTGAGATAAGAAATAAAATGATTGAAGGTGATTATGTAGATGCAGTAATCGGATTGGGGAAAAACCTATTTTACAACAGTAGTATGGAAAGTTGTTTACTGATTTGTAGGATGAAAAAACCAAAAGAAAGAAAAGGTAAAGTCATTTTTATAGATGCCAAAGAAGAAATACGAATTGAAAGAAGTTCTGCTTACCTCAAACCTGAGCACATTAAAAGAATTGCTGACACATATTGGAAATTTAAAGATGTTGATGGTTTTGCAAAGATTATGACCTCAAAAGATATTCTTAAAGAGAATAGTGGAAATCTTAGTGTACAGCTTTATGTAAAAACAAATGGAGAATCTCATAGTAAAAGTACAGAAGACATTATTATCAATGTAAAAGAAAACCGAAAGGTAATTGAGGAGAGTTATAACAGTTTATTTCAAAAACTCAATAAACTTGGTATTAAAGCATGATGAGCCAAAAAGAAATAGAAGATTATGTAAATAAAGCTGCTGATGTTTTAAAAGACATTGCAGAAGCTGCGGATATTAAGCAGTACATATTCCCTTTATTGTTCTTTAAAAGAATTTCGGATATATGGGATGAAGAATATGAGAATGCAATTGAGATATATGGCAATGACATTGACGTATCGGAAATGCATGAAAATTTCAGATTTCAAATCCCTGAAGGAAGTCACTGGAAAGATGTGAGGTCCATAACAATAAATATTGGCGATAAGATCCAACGGTCATTAAGGGAAATTGAAAAGAAGAATTTTGAACTGTTAAATGGCGTTTTTGGAGATGCGCAGTGGACAAATAAAAATGCACTCAATGATAAAAAACTTATTGATTTAATAGAGCATTTATCTACTATCAAATTATCTCTGGCAAGTGCCTCACACGATTTAATGGGAAAGGCATTTGAATATCTTGTAAAAGAGTTTGCAAAAGAAACAGGACATACTGCTGCTGATTTTTATACGAACAGAACAGTTATTGATCTTGTACTGGCACTAGTGAACCCTGAACCAAATGAGACTGTTTATGACCCCGCATGTGGGTCTGGTGGATTCTTGGTAAAGACATCACTTTATTTAAAACATAATAATAAAGAACACAGAAGCATAAAATTATATGGGCAGGAGTTAAAGGTATTTACCGCTGCAATTGCCAGAATAAATTTACTAATGCACGGCATTGATGAATTTACAATAATGCAAGGAAACACTATAGACGAACCCAATATACTTGAGAATGATGAGATAAAGACTTTCGATATCATAATGTCTAATCCTACATTTTCATTTGACAAATGGAATCAACAAAAATTTGCTTCAGATCCTTTTGGAAGAAATATTTTGGGTACCCCGCCTCAAAGTATTGGAGATTATGCATTTGAGCAACATATCATTAAAAGTTTAAAGGAAAAAACCGGGCGTAGCGTTACGGTGATGCCCCACGGGGTTTTATTCCGGGGTTCAGAGGAAACCATGCGACAAAAGATGATAGAGGAAGATTATGTGGAGGCTGTAATTGGACTTGGAAAAAATTTGTTTTTTGGAAGCGGTATGGAATGCTGTTTATTAGTTTGCAGACTGAGAAAATCTGAAATTCGTCAAGGGAGTATTCTATTCATTGATGCTAAAGATGAAGTGAAGATTGATCGAAGCGAGGCTAATTTATTAGACTCTCACATCGCTAAAATCTCCAGAATATTTAATGCATTTGAAGAACTACCGGGATTCTCAAAGATTGTTGGAATTAAAGAAGTACTTGGGAATAAAGCCAATTTAAGTATTCAGCTTTATGTGAAACAAGAAAATAAAAACGATGAATATCAATTAGACCAATTAATTGAACTAACAAGAAGTAATCAAATGGGATTGAATTCCAATATTGAGGACTTATTCAAACAGCTTAAAAATATAGGTATCGAATGATAAAGTTGAATAAAGATAATTGGAAACGAGAACCGTTTTCATTTGTAGCAGATTGCGTTGAAAGACATGACAAGAATCCAATAGAAAATGGTTTGACAAAATTTATTGGACTTGATAATATTGATAGTTCTAGCTTAAGTATTAATAATACAGGCGAAATTGAAAATGGAACAACATTTTCAAAAACATTTCAATCAGGCGATGTTCTATTTGGTAAAAGGCGCCCCTATTTAAGAAAAGTCGCTATTGCCAATTTCAGTGGAATATGTTCAGGGGATATCCTTGTTTTTAGGGCAAGGGAAAAAAACATATTGTGTGACCTTTTACCCCTCTATGTTTCTTCTGAAGGTTTCATTCAATATGCAATAAGTACTTCAGCAGGCTCTCTTTCTCCAAGAACAAAATGGCGGGACCTAGCGAAGTATGAAATTTCACTTCCACCATTCGAAGAGCAAAAACAAATTGTTGACCTTTTCAAATCCATAGAAACTACTATAAAGCAGGTTGGAGAGCAGGAAAAGCATTTGAAAAAATTCTGGAAAAAGTTAATTGATGAATTTGTAAGTGATGTGCCAAGATTCGGTAGTCTGCTAAAAGACAAGAGTCTCAAAAATGTTAATTATTGTGATGTTACAGAAAAGTTGATGCGAAGAATTGATCCTTTAACTTATGGTATTGAAAGAATCGTTGCAGGCGAAAACTTAGAATCTGAAGATTTTAAAATTCGAACTTGGCAAAAAGTGGGTGAAGGATATTTAGGTCCGGCATTTCATGTTCTATTCAAAGCAGGAGATATTCTATACGGTTCTAGAAGAACCTATTTAAGAAAAGTTTCTTTTGCTGATTTTGACGGTGTTTGTGCTAATACTACTTACGTTATTAAAGCAAACGAAAGTATTCTTTTACAAGGCTTGTTGAAACATATCATGCTTTCAGAAAGATTTACACAATATTCTATTGGTGTTTCTAAGGGATCAACAAACCCATATATAAACTGGAAAGATTTGGATAATTTCTCTTTTCAAATTCCAGACACTAAAACTCAAAAAGAAATTGTAAAAGTGTTGGATGATATTTTTGAAATTGTAGAACAGCTAAAACAACAAAAAACAACCTTGAATAATTTGAAGCAGAAATTACTCAATGAAATTTTAAACTAATGGCGAAAAAAAACGCTGATGCCAGCTACAATACCAATTTAGCTTCAGAATATCTGATGATGAGTTTACTTTGTCGGGCCGGTAAAGATGCCTACTTATCCCTTGGCAATAAAAAGGGTGTGGATATAGTAATTACGTCTAAGTTAGGAGGGTATGTTCTTCTAGAAGTGAAAGGAGTAAATGAAAATATGGATTGGATGATTGGCAACACAGGAATTTTGCCAACTGCACCCAATCTTTTTTATGCTTTGGTGGGATTTGAATCTCAAATCAGAGATGTAAATCATCCAGCCAAATATTATATTATTCCTTCTGAAAAATTGGAAGTAGCAACGGAGCATAAGATTGCTGGCAATGAAAAAACAGTTTATCTGTCACACAAGTATATTAGAGAAAACTACTCGGCATACCTAAATACTTTTATGTGGCTGGACGAGTATTTAAAAAACAATTGATAATATATTGTTATGAAAATTGCAGAAATCCATAATAAAGTTTTCGATCACCTCATTCAATGGAGCGATACCACCAATGATGGAAATAAATATTTCTATTTACGAACCAAAAATGATGAAAGATTTAGAAACGAGTATTGGTTCCCGGGGGATGAGCATTATGTTTCAATTTCATTTTGGACAGGTGGGGATAGTTTAAATAAAACCCCTAATGTATATTTAAGTATCGACCCTGTAAAAGGGATATATGGAAATCTAATAGCCAGAGATTCAAGCAACAAAAAGTCATATTTTTCGAAATTAGTTAATGCACTAGAAGGATATGAACCTAACAAAAACGGCAATGTTTGGAGGAAGAAATATGATTCATTTCGTGAGGCTGATTTTATAAATATACTGCAAGGGTACATTGATAATGACAAAAAAATAATAGACGAATTCTTAAAAGCCACTCTGGATAAAGTTGATGAGCCGGATTTTCAGTTGTTAGAAGATGAATATTCATCCAAATTTGGATTTATTTTTCCTGAACAGTTTAACAAATTGAGAAATAGAGTTGAAAGTTTTAGGTATGAAAGAGAGTTAAATAAAAAACAAGTAGAATCTGATAGGAATGAAAAAGTAGAAAAAGGTGAATACCTCCCAATTACAATAAGCTCCATCGACATTAAAAATTTTCAAGGAATAAGAGAGCACGATAGTATAGTTGAATTACCAGAAAATGCGAAATGGATATTTCTAACAGGCGAAAATGGATTTGGCAAAACGAGTGTTTTACAAGCAATAGCCCTTGGATTAACAAAACATGAAGAAAACTATCGCTATTTAGATAAAGTTTCAGATATAACTATAGGATATTATAAAAACGGAAAGTTTGAAAGAAACAAAGTAACGGATAGATACAATGAAGATTTCAAAGAAATCAACAATAATTTTATTGGTTATGGACCATTAAGATTAGTAACACAAGCAAGTTCTTCTCAAAACCAAGAGAGTTTTAATTCATTAAATACATATAATCTATTCAATAAGGATGGGCTACTAAAAAATGTTGATTATTTACTTCAAAAGAGTTGGATCAAAAAATCAAAAAATGAATATGAAAATTTAAAAAGTGCTTTAATTAAAATATTAAATACACGATTAATTGATATAAATATTGATGAAGAAGGTATAGTAAAATATACAGAGGCAGATGAAAAAGGTATAGAATTAGGCCAACAAAAACTTGAACATTTAGCAACCGGGTTTCAAGGATTAATAAATTTAACAGGAGATATTATAACCCGATATTCAAGCGCTTTTCCAGATTTGGCGTTTGATAAATACGAAGGAATAATTATAATCGATGAGTTAGAAAACCATTTACATCCAGTATTTCAAAAGCAACTTCCTTCATTATTATCATCCGTTTTTCAGAAGTTGCAATTTATTTGTTCCATTCATAGTCCAATCCCTTTACTCGGAGCATTGCCAAATTCCGTTATTTTAAACATTAATCGAAATGCAGAGGATGGAATTACCATCGAAAGAATTGATCAGCTATTTGATTTTAATACGCTAAACCCGAATATTATTTTAACATCGCCAATTTTTGGTTTTAAAGATATTTTCCCTTTAGAATATGATGGAACAAGAGATCGAATTAAAACTGACGACTTCTATGATGATGATGAATTTAGGAAGGTATTGAAAAGAAAATTGGATGATTATTTAAAAAAAGATGTAAAATAATGATAACACGAGATCGCACAAATATTCCAATCCCACTATCATTATTAACTAATGAATGTAATGATAACCTTTTAAAAGTTATTGATGACATTACATCAGGAAACCCTGCTACCATACATTTAGGGAAAAGAAATATTTCGGCATCTCATTATAGGGGAAGTTTTATCAACCCTGATGGAACAGTTGTCCAAGATGTTGCAGAAGCATTGGGTAGATTATATGAATGGAAATGTGCTTTTTGTGAATCAAAAAGATTTAAACCACAAGTAGAACATTTTAGACCTAAAAAGTATGTTACGGGACTAAATGGCTATTCAGGTTATTATTGGCTTTGCTATGAATGGACAAACCTTTTACCCTGTTGCAAGGATTGCAATGAAACGAAAGGAACCTCTTTTCCTATTCAAAATGAAAACAATAGAGTATACTCTCCGAGCTACTTACTCAATGGGCAATTAGAATATAATACACATGCGTACTTGGATTCCCCCTTAATTGACGAAAACCCAAGCTTGTTGCACCCTGAATATTGTAATCCTGAGAGTTGTTTTTCCTATAATTCAAAAGGGGAAATCAGAGGTATAGATATAAACGGACTTGGAGAAATTACAAAAAGAGAAATAGGGTTGGATAGTAAGGATTTAAATTTTTTTAGACAAAAAGAAATAGACATATGTGTTGAGTTTATAGAAATGGCTTTCGTTTATAATGGTGGACCAATGTTCATAGGTGTACTTAATAAAATTAGAGATAGAGCATTAAATACAGAACTAGAGTATACCTTGCTTTATAGAAATATCTATAATAATTTTTTGGATATCATCGTGCCGTTATTAAGTGATTCAATTCAATACGAAGCAACAGAATTATATACTCAAAACTATACACCAATTGACATTTAACGAACAAAATACCGTAGAACATTTTATCATCCACCAGCTCACCGGTGTAAATCTGAATTCTATTAGGGGCAATATTGTACAGGAAGATGCAGTAGATTATGATACTGTAAAATGGAAATATGTACAAGCCGATTTATTAAAAAGGGATATTACAGAAGTATTTGTTGAGGGTGAATTAAAAGAAGCTCTGTGCCGCCTCAATCCGGATATTGCTGAACAGCCGGATAAGGCCGATGAAGTCATTCATAAACTGAGGGCGATACTGATTACGGTAAATAATGTTGGTTTGGTTAGGGCCAATGAAGAGTTTGCTAAATGGTTACGAAATGAAGTGTCGTTACCCATAGGTAAGAACAACAAACATGTGGCTGTTAAATTGATAGATTTTGAAGAGTTAAAGAACAATAGTTTTATACTTTCCAATCAATATAAACTCAGGGCCAGAGAAACAAAAATTCCTGACATTGTCATGTTCGTCAATGGGATCCCATTGGTAGTTGGTGAAGCTAAAACACCTGTTCGACCTGCAGTATCTTGGTTTGATGGAGCTCACGATATTAATGTAATTTATGAGAATGCCATACCTCAATTATTTGTTCCCAATGTTTTTTCATTTGCAACTGAAGGAAAAGAGATTTTTATTGGTGCAGTAAGAACACCATTAGAATTTTGGGCGCCATGGCGCTTGGAAGATGAAAAAGATGAATTGAGTCACTATATTGGTTTGCAGGATGTAGCCAAACAACTTACCCATTTGCTCAAACCTTCCACCTTGTTGGATATTTTACAGTATTACACTGTTTATGCTACCAATAGCAAGAAGAAAAAAATAAAAGTAGTTTGCCGGTATCAACAATATGAAGGAGCCAATGCTATTGTTGAACGGGTAAGGGAAGGAGAAATTAAGAAGGGGTTGATCTGGCATTTTCAGGGTTCGGGTAAATCCTTGTTGATGTTATTTGCTGCTCAAAAATTGAGAAAGCAACAAGATCTACATAATCCAACTGTCATGATTGTTGTAGACCGGGTTGATTTGGATACCCAAATCACAGCCACTTTCAACACGGCCGAGGTACCCAACATGATAACAACGGATAGTATCAAAGAACTCCATAAGTTACTGGAACAGGATACCCGGAAGATTATCATCACAATGGTACATAAGTTTAAAGATGCTTACCCTGATATGAATAAACGGGAAAACATTATTGTGATGGTGGATGAGGCTCACCGGACACAGGAAGGGGATTTGGGTAGAAAAATGAGAACAGCATTACCTAATGCGTTTCTCTTTGGTTTAACCGGAACACCCATCAATAAAGCGGATAAAAATACATTCTGGGCATTTGGAGCCGAGCAAGACAGTGGTGGATATATGAGCCGTTATACTTTTCAGGAAAGTATTAGAGACAATGCGACACTTCCACTGCATTTTGAACCCCGTTTACCTGATTATCATATTGACAAGGAAAATTTGGATATCGCTTTTAAAGAAATGGCGAATGATTTGAGTGAGGAAGATCGAAATAAGTTAAGTCAGAAAGCAGCAAACATGTCGGTGTTTTTAAAATCACCTGAAAGAGTAAAAACAATTGCAGCTGATATAGTCGAACACTTTAATGCCCATGTGGGTCCCGAAGGTTTAAAAGCAATGATTGTTACTCCAGACAGAGAAGCTTGTGTTCAATATAAAAATGAACTGGATAAGTTAATTGATCCGGAATTCAGCGAAGTTGTAATCAGCACATCAGCCAATGATGATTTTGATTTCAAACAAAAATGGGCGATGGATAAAGACAAGCAAGAAAAAGTAGTGGAGAAATTCAACGATGTGGATTCTCCATTAAAATTTCTGATTGTTACTGCTAAACTGCTGACAGGATTTGATGCCCCTATTCTGCAAACCATGTATTTAGACAAATCGTTGAAAGACCATACACTTTTACAAGCTATTTGCAGAACAAATCGACTATTTCCCAATAAGTCATTTGGAAGAATTGTTGATTATTTTGGTGTTTTTGACGACACAGCCAAAGCCCTTGCTTTTGATGAAGAAAGTGTAAAACTGGTTATTACCAATTTGCAAGAATTGAGAGATAAACTACCGGAATGGATGGAGAAATGTTTACTTCATTTTGCTGGTATTGATAGAGCAATTACAGGATTTGAAGGGCTACAAGCTGCACAAGACTGTATTAATACAAATGAAAAGCGAGACGCATTTGCCAAAGATTACAGTACACTTACAAAATTGTGGGAAGCGTTATCCCCTGACCCAATATTGAATGTATTTGAACAGGACTATAAATGGTTATCTCAGGTATATACTTCTGTAAAACCAACCTCTGATGATAATGGGCGGTTATTGTGGCACGCTTTAGGAGCACAAACCACAGCGTTAATACACGAGCACATTCATGTTTCAGGTATTAATAAAGAAATGGAAGAGATGGTTTTGGATGCCGAGGTGATAGATGATTTAATGAACAAGAAAGATTCAAAGGAAGCAGAAAGGGTTTTGAAATTGCTGATCAGCAGATTATTTAAACATGGCAATAAGCCGGCTTTCAAAAAGCTAAGTGAACGTCTGGAAGCTTTAAGAGCCAAGGCTGAACAGGGATTAATTAACTCTATTGAATTCATTAAAGAGTTGTGCCAGATAGCAAAAGAAACCTTACAGGCTGAAAAAGGAATTGAGCCAATAGAAAAACAAAAGACTGCTAAAGCGGCATTAACAGAATTATTTCTTGAATTGAAAACTGAAACAACTCCAGCTATAGTAGAGCGTATTGTAAATGATATAGATGAAATTGTGCGAGTGGTAAGATTTGATGGTTGGCAAGACTCAGCGGTTGGAGAAAGAGAAGTAAAAAGAGAATTAAGGAAAGTGCTATGGACAAAATATCAAATAAAAGACGAAGATCTTTTCAATAGAGCGTATGATTACATCAAAGAATACTATTAATGGCTAAAATATATTCTCAATTTTATTTTACAAAAGAAGACCCGGATTATAGTATTAAAGGATCGAGAGATCCTTTGGCTTTTCAGGTATTATGGCAACATCAAGGCCGAAAGCTAATTCCCTATTTATCTACGGTATCTAATAACCTCAATGATTTTCAAATACTATGCTTAGCGTACTACTTCTATGGTAAAGAACCCGACAACGCTTTTGTCCGTTTTTTCCTTCGATTTGAGCAATTGATGGCTTATGTAAGAATTGAAGTGAACGATAGCGTTGGATTTAACGGGGTAGACAGAGTAAGAAGAAAACTCAAAGAAAAACCCAACAAAATATCGATTTCAAATACCTCAGAAGATGAGATTCTGTCTAATCAGCGTTCCTATGGTATTTGGGGTAAATACAACCGACCTTTTCAGGATATAAATTTTACTTCTAAAGCTATTTTTAGTGAGGTGTATAATGAAAAAATCAATTCGCTAAACGATGCTGATTCTATTAGACAAATTATTACAAAGACAATTAGTAATAACCAATCAAGGTTTGATATCACTGAGATTGAATGCTTGAAGTCGCTTTTAAAATTCACTAAAAAAGAGAAAGCCTTTTATCGGGATGTAATACTAAATATTGAAGCTGCTAATCCTTACCAAAATCAATTATTTCAGTTTATTTCGAACAACTCCTTACCAGAGAAACTGGATTTATATCCTTTTCTTAAATCCTTTTCAAGAAGTTTAGGAAACGATGATGGGGTATTAAAGGGAATTTTAAAAGACATTGAATGTACAGAAAAAGTGCTATGTCCACTAAACTATATATTCCGTTATTTACAAACAAAACCAATTTGGGAGAAGCATGAACTTTTAGCAGATGATTACATTTCAGTTTGCAAAAAGCCACTGGATTATGTTTTTCAAGGAGGAAATGAAGAGTGTAAGATTAAGAATCATTTAAATCAATCGATGACGAAAGATAACTGGAGTTTGGTGCTGGACTTGGTTGTGAGAAATAAGGACGTGACTGAATGGAGGGAAGGAGCCCCTTGGATTACCACTAATAACGACTTGATAGAAGTTCATCATGCTGAAGGAGGGTATTACAATCCCGACTTTAACTCTATGAAAGACTTTGATAACGATTATTTTTTTCAGACCTATTTTAGACTATATGGCCAATCTCAAGGCAGATAATGAATAATCAGGAGCATATATTAAAAAACAGACTACGTGAGCTTATAGCTGACAGAAAGGTTGTTGCATCTCTTTTTTATAGTTTTAATTTTGACCCTAAGTTTTTTGAAAACTATGTAATGCCGCTGCTTGTTCCAGAACAGACGTTTATTAACAATAGTATTACAAACAATATTCTCTGGCGGAAATTATATAAAGACAACCTAGTTCCCCCAATAACGGTTTACTTTGATCAGGATGCCAAGAGTACTGAAAATGGTCCATATCTCGACTATCAACTTGTTCCGGTTAACATGCCTATGGTGGGAAAGAATAAAGGAAATTTCCATCCCAAGCATTCATTTATTCTGGTCCAAAATGAAGATCGTTCACAGGAACTTATCATTATTACCGGATCAAATAACCTTACCCAATCGGGGTGGTGTGAAAATATTGAGTGTATCGGTGAACACACATTATTGAATGGCAAAGAATTTCCTTATATTTTTAGAAAAAGCATAAAGGAGTTCATTGAAACAGTTGCGAACGTATCTGACAAAAAAAGAACCGAAGCCGAAGAATGGACTATTAACTACTTAAAGAAAATAAGTTATACGAAAGAAAAGGATTTCTATTTCTATAGCTCGTATACCAGTTCCTTTCAGGAATTTTTAAATGATAATGTTTTGCATGATGAATCCATAAATCAATTAGAGATTATTTCACCCTACTTTAAAAAAACGCCTGCGTTACTTGATATATGTAGAGAACGAAATATTAAGATAAAAATACAGGCACCATTTAAAGATGGTTTTTGTTTGATAGATGAAGTGGTTTTTAATAAATATAGAGAAGGGGGGATAAGGTGGTATTATCCAGATAATGATTCAAGAAATAATCACAGTAAGGTTTATAGGTTTTATGGCCGTGATAAAGTGTACACTATCATAGGATCAGTCAATTTAACAGAGCCCGCTTGGACGGGGTATGCTGCAAAACCCAAACAAATTTATAACATTGAAAGTGCAATATTATATGTAGAAAAGGATGAGGCTCCGATTCGATTATTTAAAAAAGAAATACGGGAAGATAAACTCAGATTCCTCCCTTCTGATATCAATTCAGATAAAGAGAATAAGTTTGAAAGGATAGAGATTCCTGAAATTAATTTTACAATTAATTGGCTGGATAAAACCCTTAAATGGAATTGCAAAGCAAAGAATCCATGCACGCTTCATTTAAGTGCTTCTGAAACTTATCTCTTGAATAATGAATCTAAAATTGATCTTACTCTACTAAAACATTCAAATGCAATATTTGAAAGTATCGCAAGAAAACCCATATTAAAGGTTACCGAGGAGAAAGGTAATTTAGAACAGGTACATTACTATTATGCCAATCAAATTGGGTTTGAAAGTAGGCCCTTGGAATTCAGGCTGTCAGCATCAGATATTATTGATGCTTGGGAATTATTAGGTAGCGAAAGCGTTGAATTAAACGATTGGTTGATAAACCGATTAGAGTTGGCCACTGATTTGTTACAGGATGAAAGTGGAAAACTGATAGCGGACAAAACCGTTAATAAAAGTTTATTGAATGAGATGGCTCGTCATTTTTACGGATTGGTAAAACTGGAAGAGTTTCTTTCAAATGTAGATGTTTTAATGAAGAATAGAGGTATTCAGTCTGCTCAGCTAAATAATATCAGATATTATTTAACCTGTGATAATGTAGATACCTTATTTAGTTACACTAAAGATCTTGGAAAACTGCACGAATCAAAAAGCATTATGTCTGTTTACTATTGGCTCTTGTTAAATATAATTCTTACTAATTTTTATGAGAATAAGATTCTATTCAAATTGCTGAGACAGTTGTATAGTGAGAACGTCAATAAAAGTGAATTAAAATCAAATATCACGAATATCACCAACGAAATAATATTAGAAATTAAAAAACTTGAAAAGACACTTGATTTGGATAAGAAAAAAATAGAATGGGGGTTATCAATATTACAAAAGGATTATGGAATATCTTGATAAAAACGAAATACGGAAAATATTAAACCTTAAAGGTTCTGATCTGATTCAACCCGTAATTGCTGAACGGCAGTTGGAGGTGATCCGTAGAGGTTTTAACTTGTTGCATCAATCCGAAAATCAGGCTCTTTACATAGCTGATGAAGTTGGACTTGGAAAAACCTATATTGCCCTTGGTATTGCTTCTTTAATACGTCACTTTTCAAATAGTCCGGATACATATCAGGATGTAATTCTTGTGCCAAAAGAAAACCTGCAAAATAAATGGTCAAAAGAGATTCGACAATTTATTCATAATAACTATAAACAACAGGATAACAGAGTAAAGTCTATTATTGGCAACCCTGTTGGAAGTATCTTCCTGAAAGATCATCTGGAGCCAATTGAAAGAGACATTCCCGGATATCACATTTACAGGAACTCTTCTATGTCTTTTGGCCTTTCCTATAATAGCCCTAAAGCCTTAAAAGAAACCCTCTTATCTCGTTTATACGATAGTAGAACTATAGAGCTATTAAATGAAGCTGAAAAACGAGATTATTTACTAGCTCAAAATAAGTCTTTATTAAAAAGATTTTTTGCTTACTTACTGAGCATTAATAACCCCCAGATTGAATTGTTGATAGTTGATGAAGGTCATAATTATAAATATGGTTTAGGAGATTCAGATATGGATGATGTGTCGGACAGGAACAATGTGGCAACAAGATTTTTTGGATTAAAAATAAACAGCGAT
>Ga0209023_10002821_pt1 | contig 21275 bp, 13 predicted proteins | sample LakOneMetagenome_FD_187468 | JGI IMG/M metagenome (GOLD analysis project Ga0209023, IMG submission 187468) | Freshwater and sediment microbial communities from Lake Erie, Canada (SPAdes) (version 2) | ecosystem: Environmental > Aquatic > Freshwater > Lentic | place: Lake Erie, Canada...
TGCGGGTGGCTTGCGCCAGGGCGTTGGCATCCGTGGTGATGCGGGCGATCGAGCCGATCGAGGCGGTCAGGCCGTCGACCGAGGCGTTCATTTCCTCGACAGTGGCGCCGAGCGCCTGGGCGCTGGCCGCCACCACGTTCGAGCGGTCGGCGATGGTGCGCGAGGAACCGGACAGCTTGCCGGCGGCTCCAACCACCTCCCCGATCACGCCGCGCAAATCGGCAATCATTTTCATGACGCCGCGCGAAAGCTGGTCGAGCGGCTCGTCGCCGACGACGACGGTCTCGCCGGTCAGGTCGCCGTCGGCGGCACGCGCCACCAGGTCGAGCAGCACGGTCACCTTGCGCTGTTCGGCTTCGGCACGCGCGGCGCAGCCCTGCTCCAGCAGCACCTGCTCGGTGATGTCGGTGGCGAACTTGACCACTTTCACCGGGTTGCCGTTCAGGTCGAGGATGGGATTGTAGGTGGCCTGGATCCAGACCACCTTGCCGTTGTTGCCGAGGCGACGGTAGCGGCCGCAGTCGAACTCGCCGCGGTTCAGCTTTTGCCAGAACTTGCGGTAGGCCAGGCTGGCGGCATAGTCGTCGTCGCAGAACACGCGGTGGTGTTCGCCGCGCACGTCGTCAATGGCGTAGCCCATCAGGTCCAGGAAATTCTCGTTGGCATTCACCAGCAGGCCATCCATGTCGAACTCGACCACGGCTTGCGCCTTTTGCATGGCATCGACCAGGCCAGCCAGCTCGGCGGTGCGGGCTTTCTCGGCGGTCACATCGGTGGCGAACTTGACGATCTTGTGGACGCGGCCTTCGGCGTCGAGCACCGGGTTGTAGGAAGCGTTGATCCAGACTTCACGCCCGCCCTTGCCGATGCGCTTGTACTCGGCGCGCTCGATCTTGCCCGAGGCCAGGTCGGCCCAGAAATCCACATACGCCGCCGACTGCTCGAACGACGGCTCGCAGAACATCGAATGGTGCTGGCCGACCACTTCTTCCAGGCTGTAACCCATGACGCCGAGGAAATTCTCGTTGGCATGGGTGATATAGCCGTCGAGGGTGAATTCGATGACGGCCTGGGCGCGGTTGAGTGCGCTGTGGATGGCTTGCAGTTCGTGCACGGCGTTCTGGGATTCCTGTTGGTTGATTTGCATGGCTGACCTGTTAAGAGCGTGTTAGGAGCAAGGAGCTGCGGCACCCTGTGTGCCGGAGACGGGCTGACGATCTTTCTTGGTCAGCGGAAAGTATGATGCCGCAAATCAACGAATCAGTAAATCCGGCAAATCGGAAAATACCGAAATGATGCTGAGGTGTTGCCAGCAGACAACAAGCACTTGACACGCCGCCGATCTTGGCGAACTGGCACCAAATTTTCTACAGCTGAGCACCCGCCAGGTGTGTGACCGGAAGTCGCAGCGAAACCAAATTTAATATTGCTGAGCTTTGCGTCGGCGTGCTCTGCCCTTCTTCCATTCCGAATTTTCCACAGCCGGGCGATAGGAAAGCACGGGCCAAGGCCTCGTGCAGACAATGGGCCGCCGACCAGGGAAGGTGCACGAGCCGCCTTTATAGAGGGTGCTCGCGTACCTCTCGTCCACCATACCAGTGCATCACAGCAACAATCATTCTCTGAGGAAAAAAGTCTTTGCGCCAAATCGATAAATTCAGTAATATGCGTTGCGTCAGGGCAATTCAGTAAATTCAGCAGCCGTGACCGGCCTTCGCCACCCGGGCCTTTTCCAGCGGGCGGCTCTCGATACCGGAGCAATTGTGGAACGCGTCTTTCTCTTCCTGGCACTCTTCCTGTTTCAACTGAGCTCGGCATTCGCCGCTTCGGGCGATGTCGATGTCACCCTGCAAGCTTTCCAGGTTGTTAATACGGCCAAGGAAGTCAAGCTGGTCCCGACCACCCGCGCCAACCCAGGCGACACCATCGAATACCAGGTGACCTACCGCAACAACGGCAGCACCGCGGCAAAACAGACCAAGGCTGTGTTGCCGGTCCCGGCAGGCGGAATGGCTTACCTGCCCGACACGGCCTCCCCGGCCAAGGTCGAAGCCAGCCTGGATGGCAAGACCTACGCCGCCGTGCCCCTGAAGCGTGAAGTAGTGCGCGAAGGCAAGAAAGTCACCGAAACCGTTCCTGCAACCGAATACCGCTTCCTGCGCTGGGACCTGGGCGATTTGCCCCCCGGCCAGGCAGCGACCGTGAAGTCCCGCATGCGCCTGAACAGCGCTTCCAAGTAAACATAAACCTCTGTTTTTAAAAGGAATAACAAGATGAAACTTCGTTTCAATGCTCCTGCACGCCTGTCGCTCGCGGCAACCATGCTCGTGCTCGCTTCCCAGGGCGCGCATGCGGCGGCCACCGCCGCCGGCACCGAGATCACCAATCAGGCCAGCGCCTCCTACCTCGACTCGCTGCTGCGCGGCCATACCGCCGTGTCGAACATCGTCACCACCGTCGTGCAGCAGGTCGGCAGCGCCGACATGGGCGACGGCTCGGCCAAGAACGCCGCCGCCAGCGCACAGGTCGTGTACTCGCACAGCATCACCAACACCGGCAACGGCGCCGACAGCTTCACCCTGAGCTCGACCAACGGCGGCAACTTCGCCATGGCCAACGTCGTGTTCTATGCCGACGCCAACGGCGACGGCATCGCCGACAACAACACCCCGATCACCAGCACCGGCGGCCTGCCGGCCGGCGAAACCTTCCGCTTCGTTGCCGTGGCAACCCTGCCGGCGAACGCCGCCGCGGGCACCAACAACGAGCTGACCGTCACCGCCACCAGCACCTTCAACCCGCAGGTCACCGCGACCAGCAAGGACACCACCACCGTCACCGCCTCGGCGCTGATGGACATCACCGCCAACGCCTCGGGCAACGGCGCGGCAGGCGCAGGCGCCGGCGCGGAACAGAACGCCGTGATCACCAACACCACCACCGCCGGCGCGACCACCCGCTTCACCCTGTACCTGAACAATGCCGGCGGCAGCAACGAAACCTTCAACCTGGCTGCCAGCACCAGCGCGAGCTTCGCCAACACCGACCTGCCGAGCGGCTGGACCGTGGTGTTCAAGGATGCCTTCGGCAACACCATCAACAACGCCACCGTCAACAGCGGCGCCTACCGCCTGGTGTATGCCGACGTCACGGTTGCCGCCGGCGCCACCCCATCCACCACCCAGCTGTACTTCCGCGCCCTGTCGGGCACGACCAACGTGGGCGACACCATTCACCAGGCCGTGAACATCGTCAACGAAGCCGTGCAAGTGACCCTGAGCAAGAAGCAAGCCCTGGACAAGACCTGCGATGGCACGCCGGATACCGCCTTCAGCGCCGACAACATCACCACCGGTGCGGTGCCGGGCGCCTGCATCCGCTACGAAATCACCGCCACCAACACCGGCGCGACCGACGTGAATACCCTGGTGATCCGCGACACGATCCCGGCCTACACCACCTTCCACTCGGCACCGGGCAGCACCACCGGTTCGGTGGTGGCACCGATCGTCAACCTACTGGGCACCCTGTCGGCCACCATCGGCACGATGACGCCGGGCCAGTCGTCGACGATGACCTTCGGCGTCAAGATCTCGCAGTAACACCCACCGGCATTCGCCAACAAAACAATAAGTAATTAACAAGAACCTCCCTGTCCAGCGCCAGAAATGGCGATGGATGGGGATCTCTACGCCCGAATTCCTGAGTTTGCCGCCATGAAAAATCGTCTGCGTTTCCTGATTTCCCTGTTCACCCTGCTGTTCCTGTGCACCGGCGCCCATGCGGCCATCCGCAACCAGGCCAGCGTCGGCTTTGCCGACCAGCAAGGCAAGAATGTGAACCTGCAGTCGAACGTCGTCCGCGCGATGCAGCCGGAAACCATCCGATATTTCACCAACGCAAACTACAACACCCCGGCCACCGTCACGACCTATGGCCGCGCGCTGTTCGTCGAAGCGACCGCGCCGGCCTGCGATGCCGACCCGACCGCGATCGACACCATCACCCTGAACCTCACCTCGAAGAAGACCGGCGACACCCAGAGCTACCTGGCCGACGAAACCGATGTCGACAGCGCCGTGTTTCATATCACCTCCAAAGTGACGACCAGCGAAGCGTCGACGATGAGCGAGGTCAGCGCCAGCAACGGCGCCATCGACGTGATGCCGGACGACACCCTGATGGCCACCATCGAGAGCTGCGGCAGCAAGACCGCGTTCGCCTCGATCCTGGTCGACCCGGTCGGTATCGTGTTCGACAGCAAGAGCAACCTGCCGCTGGCCGGCGCCACCGTGACCCTGATCGACGTGACCGGCGACGGCAACGGCGGCCGTCCGGGCGAAGCCGCGATCGTGTTCGACACCGACGGCGAAACCCGCGTGCCGAGCACCGTTTTCACCGACGCCGACGGCCACTACCACTTCCCGCTGGTCGCGCCGAGCCTGTACCGCCTGGCCGTGACCGCCCCGACCAACTACACCTTCCCGTCGAAAGTGGCGGCCGGCCTGCTGCCGGAGACCCGTGAAATCAACCTGTATGGCTCCTACGGCGGCAGCTTCACCGTCAGCGCCGCCAGCGGCGTGGTCACCATCGACATCCCGCTCGACGCCGTGCCGGGCACCCTGTACCTGGAAAAGAACGCCTCGCGCGCCATTGCCGAGATCGGCGACTTCGTCGACTACACGGTCGTCGTCCACAACACCGCCGAGCAAGCCCTGGTTGGCGTGAAGGTCGATGACGTGCTGCCGGCCGGCTTCGCCCTGGTCCCGGGCAGCGTGCGCCTCGACGGCGCCAAGGCCGCCGATCCAAAGGCCGGCGCTGCCACCGCCCTGCAGTTCGACATCGGCGCCGTGCCGGCGAGCGGCAGCGTGACCCTGCGCTACCGCGTGCGCCTCGGCGCCGGCGCCCTGCAGGGCGACGGCATCAACCGCGCCAGCGCCACCAGCGCCGCGCCCCTGGCCCTGGCCAGCGTGGTCGCGGCCGCCAAGGTCAAGGTCGAGGCCGGTGTGTTCACCGAAAAAGGCGTGATCCTGGGTAAAGTCTTTGCCGATTGCAACGCCAACGGCGTGCAGGATGCCGACGAGCCGGGCGTGCCGGGCGTGCGCATCTACCTGGAAGACGGCGCCTTTGCCCGTACCGACATCGACGGCAAGTACAGCTTCCTGGAAACCCGTCCACGCACCCACGTCGCCAAGGTCGATCCGTCGACCCTGCCGCAGGGCGCGACCCTGTCGGTACTGTCCCAGCGCAACGCCGGCGACGCCGGCAGCCGCTTCGTCGACGCCAAGGACGGCGAACTGGCCAAGGCCGACTTCGCCCTGGCCGGCTGCAACGACGCCCTGCGCCGCGAGATCGCCGTGCGCCGCGCCGCCATCAAGGCCGACAACAAGATCGCCGACGCCAGCGTGCAGAAGGCGCCGGCTGCCGCTGCCAAGGCCGCTAAAATCGACGTCGCCCAGCTCGACAACACCCTCGGCTTCGTCGACCTGAAGGATGGCGCCGTGCTGGCCTCGAGCCAGGCCACCGTGCGCGTCAAGGGCGCGCTGGGCGCCCGTTTCGCCCTGCTGGTGAACGGCGAAGCCGTGGCGGATACCCATATCGGCCAGCGCAACAAGGTCGCCGAGCGCCAGCTGGAAAGCTGGGACTACGTCGGCGTCGCCCTGCGCGCCGGCAAGAACACCCTGGAACTGCGCCAGAACGACAGCTTCGGCAACGCCCGTGGCAGCAGCCGCGTGGACGTGATCGTGCCGGGCGCCCTGGCCAAGCTGCGCATCGACGTGCCGCAAGCCAAGGTCGCCGCCGACGGCCGCGCCGCCGCCAGCGTCATCGTCCACCTGGAAGACGCGCAAGGCGTGCCGGTGCTGCAACGCACCCCGGTCACCCTGGATGCGACCCACGGCGCCTGGCTGCAGGCCGACCTCGACCCGCGCGAAGCGGGCCTGCAAGTCTTCGTCGAAGGCGGCCAGGCGGAATTCGCCCTGCGCGCCCCGACCGCGGCAGCCGAAGCCAAGCTGATCGCCGCCAGCGGCGCCGTGAAGGCCGAAGCCCCGGTCTCGTTCGTGCCGGACCTGCGTCCGCTGGTCGCCGCCGGCGTGATCGAAGGCGCCGTCAGCCTGAACAATATCCGCGGCAACACCAGCAACCCGAACCGCTCGTTCGACGCGTTCGAAGACCAGCTGCGCAGCGTCTCCGGCAAGGTCGCCAACACCGACGCCGAACTCGGCGCGCGCGCCGCCGTGTTCATGAAGGGCACCGTTGCCGGCGACACGCTGCTGACCCTGTCCTACGATTCGAGCAAGGAAAAAGAAGAAAAGCTGTTCCGCGACGTCGACCCGGTCGCCTTCTACCCGACCGTCGGCGACAACGCCGAGCGCGGTTTCGAAGCGCAGTCGACCAGCCGCGGCTACCTGCGCGCCGACCGTAACAAGTCCTGGCTGCTGTTCGGCGACATGACCCCGCCCGGCACCACCCCGGCGCGCAACCTGGGCGCCTACAACCGCAGCCTGACCGGCCTGCGCCATCACTATGAAGACGGCGGCCTCACGGTCGACAGCTTCGCCAGCCGCGACAGCACCCGCCAGATGGTGGAAGAGATCGCCGCCAACGGCACCTCGGGCCCTTACCTGACTGGCAGCGCGCTGATGGTGCTGAACAGCGAGCGCGTCGAGATCGTCGTGCGCGACCGTAACCAGAACGGCATCGTGCTGTCGAGCACGACCCAGGTGCGCTACGTCGACTACGACATCGAGCCGCTGACCGGCCGCATCCTGTTCCGCGGCCCGGTGGCCAGCCTGGATGCCGACCTGAACCCGGTGTCGGTGCGCATCAGCTATGAAGTCGACCAGGGTGCGCCGCAGTTCTGGGTTGGCGGCGTCGCCGCCCAGTACAAGCTGATCAAGATGATCGAAGTTGGCGGCAGCTACGTCAACGACCGCAACCCGATCGCGCAGCAGACCCTGACCAGCGTGAACGCCACCGTCAAGCCGGACGACAAGACCACCGTCGTCGTCGAAGCCGCGCAGATGAACAAGCAGCTGCACGACGGCACCGCCGCGCGCATCGACGCCACCCGCGTCGACGGCAAGCTGGAAAGCCGCCTGTACGCGGTGCGTACCAGCGAATACTTCGACAGCCAGTCGGCCATCCTGCCGAAAGGCCGCATGGAAGCGGGCCTGCGCGCCAGCTACAAGCTGACCGAACAGGTGCGCCTGGACGCCGAAGCCCTCCATACCGAAGACCTGGTCAGCGGCGCCGCGCGCGACGGCGTGCAGCTGGGCGCCGGCTATGCCTTCAAGAACGGCGTGCGCGTCGAAGGCGGCGTGCGCCACTCGAAGGAAACCGCGGCCGAAGGCACCACCCTGGTGCAACCGGACCTGACCAGCGTGCGCGCCAAGGTGAGCAGCCAGATCCCGGGCCTGCCGCAGGCCAGCGTCTCGCTGGAAGCCGAGCAGGATATCAAGGACAGCGGCCGCCGCATGGTCGCCCTCGGTGGCGACTACCGCCTGGCCGGTGGCAGCCGCCTGTATGGCCGCCACGAGCTGATCAGCAGCCTGGGCTCGAACTACGCCTTGAACGAAGGCCAGGAACGCAACGCCACCGTGTTCGGCATGGATTCGGAATACATGAAGGATGGCCGTGCCTTCTCGGAATACCGTGCCCGCGGTTCGGCCATCGGTTCGAAGGAAGCGGAAGCGGCAATGGGCCTGCGCAACCTGTGGACGATCGCCGACGGCGTGCGCGCCAGCACCAGCTTCGAGCGCGTGCGCGTGCTGAGCGGCCCGGCCACCAACGAGTCGATCGCCGCCGCCGGCGCCATCGACATCACGCGCAACCCGCTGTGGCGCGGCAATGCGCGCCTGGAAGTGCGCCATGGCGAAGACAGCGACGCCGTGCTGAACACCCTGGGCCTGGCGTATAAACTGAGCGACGAGTTCACCTTCCTGGGCAAGAACACGTATGCTGCCAACCGCAGCCGCACCACCGACAGCAAGCGCGTCAACGAACTGCTGCAAAGCGGCGTCGCTTACCGCGCGCCGGGCACCCTGGGCCTGAACGCCCTGGCCAAGTACGAGTTCAAGCTCGAGTCCGACAACGGCCCGGCCGACCTCAAGCGCGCCGTGCACGCCGTGTCGGTGGCCGGCAACTGGCAGCCCACCCGCGAGACCGTGTTCAGCGGCCGCTACGCCGGCAAGCTGGTGCGCGACCGTTCGAGCGGCCTGGATACGCGCGGCACCGCCCACCTGCTGGCCGCCCGCGTGACCCATGAAATTGGCCGCGACTGGGATGTCGGCGCCGTCGGCCAGGTGCTCTTCAATGGCGAAGGCAGCGGCCGCCAGTACGGCCTGGGCCTGGAAGCCGGCTACCAGCTGCAAAAGAACATGTGGGTCTCGGCCGGCTATAACTTCCTGGGCTTCAAGGAACGCGACCTGGCCGGCGCCGATGCCACCAGCAAGGGCGTGTACCTGCGCCTGCGCATGAAGTTCGACGAACGCGCCCTCGAGGGCATGATGAACGCATTCAACTAAGGTAACGACGCAATGACCTTCCTGACGAACCGCTTCAACTGGCTGCGCGCCCTCTTCATCGCCTGCGCCCTGCTGGCCGTGCTGCCGGCGCAAGCCGCCTGCGTGGCCGGCGCCTGCATCTCGGCCGGCCCGCGCCTGGCCAGTGTCGACAGCACGCAGAGCGCCCTGCTCAATCCACTGCTTGGCGGCCTGCTTGGCACCAGCCTGAATCTCAGCGTGGCCGACTGGAACGCCCTCGCCGGCGGCGACGTCAAGCTGCTCGACTTCCTCAACGCCCTCAAAGTGCAGGCGAACGTGTCGAGCCCCACCCAGGCGCTCGGCACCACGGTCACGCTGGCCCATGTGGCTGCGGCCCTGAACGTCGCGGCCCAGGCCGAGGCGAAGACCAGCCTGTCCGGCGTGCTGGCGCGCCTGCAGCCGGTGTTCGCCAACACCGGCGCCAGCGTGCGCGTGGGCGACCTGCTGAAAGTCAGCACCGATGCCGGCGCCCTGGCCGGCACCGCCATCAACTCGCTCGACATGCTGACCGGCCTGATCCAGCTGTACAACCACCGCAACATGCTCACCACCCCTACCCCGGTCGGCATTTCCGGCGGCGCGCTGGGCATGGCGGGCCTGGTCAACAACCTGCAACTGTACGCGCAAGTGATCGAACCGCCGGTGTATGTGTGCGGCCCGACCGGCTCGCAATTCCACACCGCCGCAGTTCGGCTCAAGCTCAAGCTGGACCTGGTGACCCTGAGCCCGGTGACCGATACCCTGAAAGCGGTGGCCGGCGTGACCAGCGCATCGGTTGCGATCAGCAAGCTCGACGTGTACGTGGAAGCGGCGCGCGGCGAAGGCAGCCTGTCCGCGGTCGACGCCGTGGCCAAGGCCGTCACCCTGCAGGTGGCGCCGGGCGTGGGCGACATCTACCTGGGCAGTATCCCGGACAGCGTGTTCTTCAACCGCACCCGGACGCTTTCCGCCGCCGACGTCGGCTACGGCCAGATCGGCGAACTGGTGCTGAACGGCGTCCGTGTCGCACTCGAGATCAAGAGCACGGCGCGCGGCCAGGCGCCCTTCGCTTCCAGCGTGACCATGTCGGGCAGCTTCCCGCAAACGCGTACCGTGAGCACCAGCGCTGCCTTCGTGACCGGCCTGACCAATAGCCTGGTCGGCAATCTGTCGCTGCGCACCACCATCCTCACCAGCGGCCTGCTCGACATCGTGCTGATCCCGGTGACCCGCCTGCTCGACGGCCTGCTGCAGCCGGTGCTGAAAACGCTGGTGGTCGACACCCTGTCGCCGGTCCTGACGCCGGTGCTGACCGGCATTGCCGATCCGCTGCTGAAGCTGCTGGGCATCGGCCTGGGCCAGATGACGGTGACGGTGAACGGCATCTGCCAGTCCTGCGACAGCTTCATGCTGACCAAGACCGCTGACAAAGCGAATGCCGTGCCCGGCAGCACCATTACCTACGAAGTCGCGTTCGAAAACACCGGCACCACGACGCTGTCGGGCCTGACGGTGACCGACAACACGCCGGCATTCACCACCTTTGCCGGCGCCGAGTGCGGCACGATGCCGGCCGACCTGACCACCTGCGCGATCGCGGTGCAGCCGAAGGCGGGCGAAAACGGCCCGGTCGAGTGGCGCTTCACGGGCAGCCTGCAGCCGGGGGCCAAGGGCAGCGTGCGCCTGAAGGTCGTGGTCCAGTAGCGGCTCACATGCCATGACAAGGGCGTGGCGGCGTCACCCGGAGCGGGTGGCGCCGCTTCATATGTGTACAATGCAAGTTTTCGCATCGAGGACAAGCGTGGACAGGACTACCGGCGAGCATGCGTTCCTGGACAACGGCGGCGCGATGGGTGAACGCATCCGCGCGCGCGACTGGTCCGGCCAAGCCCTCGGTCCGGTCTCGGGCTGGGCGCCAGCGCTGCGCACGGGCCTGGGCATCGTGCTCGGCTCGGCCTTTCCGACTTTCCTCGCCTGGGGCGAAGGCCTGACCCTGTTCTTCAACGACGCCTATGTGCCAATGCTCGGCAACAAGGCCGACACCGCCCTGGGCCGCCCCCACTCCGAGGTCTGGCACGAAGTCTGGCCCGAACTCGCGCCGTATATGCGCCGCGTACTCGGCGGCGAATCCTTTTTCTTCGAAAACTATCAGGTCACGCTGACGCGCCACGGCTACGAGGAGCAGGCCTGGTTTACGTTCTCGTACAGCCCCCTGCGCGACGAGACCGGCGCTGTGCGCGGCGTGATCTGCACCGTGATGGAAGTCACCGACAAGGTGCGGGTGCTGGCGCGCCACAAGGAAGCCGAGGAACGCCTGGCGCTGTCGCTCGAGGCCTCGGGCAATATCGGGACCTGGAGCTACGACCTCGATACCCTCGCCACCCACGTCGACGAGCGCTTCGCGCGCCTGTTCCAGGTCGAGGCGGCGCTGGCGCGCGAAGGCACGGAGCTGAACCGCTTCACCGACATGATCCACCCCGACGACCGGCCGCGCGTGCTGGCCGCCATCGAACACGCGATCCGCAGCGAGACCCTGTACGACATCGAGTACCGCATTCCGCAGCGCTCCGGCATCGACGTCTGGGTGAATGCGCGCGGCAAGGTGTTCGCCGATGCGGCGGGCGCGGATGGCCGAATGCGGCGGCGCTTCGCCGGCATCGCGGTCGACATCAGCGAACGCAAGGCGCAAGCCGAAGCGCTGCGCGCCAGCGAGGCGCGCGCCGAGGAAGACCGGCGCCGTCTCGACGCCCTGCTCGACGCCGCCCCGGTCGGCATCTTCTATGTCGACCGCGACGGCAAGCTGCTGGTCGCGAACGCCGCCAACAATGCGATCTGGGGCAATTATCCGCAAAGCCAGTCGGCCGATGAATACGGCGAGTGGCGCGGCTGGTATATCGACGGCCCGCGCGCCGGCGAACCGCTGGCTGGCGGCGACTGGCCGGTGGCGCGCGTGCTGGCCGGGCGCGAGCAGGACGCCGGCGTGTTCGAGATCGAGCCCTTCGATATTCCAGGGCTGCGGCGCACGGTGATGGTACGCGCCGCCGTGCTGCGCGACGCCAATGGCGAGATCGCCGGCGCGGTCGCCGCCCACATGGACATCACGCCGCAGGTGGCGGCCGAGAAGGCGCTGAAGGAAAGCGAGGGGCGTTTCCGCGCCATCGCCAACGTGATCCCGCAAATGGTGTGGGCCACCCACGTCGACAGCGGCGTCTATTATTTCAACGAGCGCTGGCAGGACTTCACCGGGCTTGATGCGGATGCATTGCAGGCAGGCGCCTGGCGCGGCGCCGTCCATCCCGACGACCGCGAGGCCCTGCACGCCAACTGGCAGCGCAGCCGCGACGCCGGCGTGCCCTTCGAGTTCGAGCACCGCCTGCGCCACCAGGGCGGCGAATACCGCTGGGTGCTGAGCCGCGCCCTGCCCTTCGCCGACGCGCACGGCAAGGTCACCGACTGGATGGGCACCCTGACCGACATCCACGCGCAAAAGACCGGCGAAGCCGAGCTGCGCGCCCAGGCACGCCGCAAGGACGAATTCCTGGCGATGCTGGCGCACGAGCTGCGCAACCCGCTGGCGCCGATCAGCAACGCGGCCCAGCTGCTCGGCATGCCGGGGCTGGACGAACGGCGCCTGCGCCAGTCGAGCGAGATCATCGCGCGCCAGGTGCGCCACATGACCGAGCTGGTGGATGACCTGCTGGACGTGTCGCGCGTGACGCGCGGCCTGGTGCAGCTCGACCGCGCGCTGGTCGATGTCGGCGCCGTGGTGGCGGGCGCGGTGGAACAGGCGCGCCCCTTGATCGAGGCGCGCGGCCACACGCTGGAACTCCAGCTCGACGCCGGCGGCCGGATCGACGGCGACCGCACGCGCCTGGTGCAGGTGCTGTCGAATTTGCTGAACAACGCCGCCAAGTACACGCCGCAGGGCGGGCGCATCGCGCTGCAGGTGGCGCGCAGCGAAGGCCAGGTGACGATCTCGGTGCGCGACAACGGCATCGGCATCGCCCCCGACGTGCTGCCCCAGGTGTTCGACCTGTTCACCCAGGCCGAGCGCACCCCGGACCGCTCCCAGGGCGGTCTCGGCCTGGGCCTGGCGCTGGTGAAAAGCCTGGTGCAGCTGCACGGCGGCAGCGTGCGCGCCGAGAGCGCGGGCCTGGGCCAGGGCAGCGTGTTCAGCGTGACGCTGCGGCTGGCGCAGCGCGAAGACGCGGCCCAGGCACAGACCCAGGCCGGCTCGCCGGCGATACCGGGCGCCAGCGGCCGCGCGCGCATCCTGATCGTCGACGACAACCTGGATGCCGCCGCCTCGCTGACCGAGGTATTGCGTGCCTTCGGCCATGTCGTGGCGAGCGCCGCCTCCTCGCACGAGGCGCTGGCCATGGCGCAGCAGGACTGGCCGCAAATCTTCGTGCTCGACATCGGCCTGCCCGACATCGACGGCTACGAACTGGTGCGGCGGCTGCGCGCCCTGCAGGCCGGCCGCCCCGCCCTCTACCTGGCGCTGACCGGCTATGGCCAGGCGCACGACCGCGTGCTCTCGCGCAGCGCCGGGTTCGACCACCATTTCGTGAAACCGGTCGACCTGCGCGCCCTGGTTGCCGTCATCGACGGCATCGGGGCGGCGCCGTGACCGCTGCCGTTCCGTTTCCCCGCACGCACGCCAACCACGGTAGAGGCAGCTCTATGGCCGCTAGTGGTAGCATGATGCCCTACGCGTTTGCGCCCCTGGCACATGCGCCGCAACAGGGCCACCGCGTCGTCTTGACAGAAGACCCGGCGGCTCCAAGAATCCTTATTTATGCTGAAACCTGAAGAAGAAGTCCGCGACCCGGCCTATAACGCCGCCGAGTTCTGTTCCACCAAAGACGCCGCACGCCTGCTGGGCGTCTCGCACCGCACCGTCCAGCTGTGGGTCGAGAACGGCACCCTGCAGGCCTGGAAGACCGCCGGCGGCCACCGCCGCATCACCATGGCCTCGGTCAACAAGCTGGTCAACGAACGCCACGAGGCGACGGCCCCGGCCGCGCCGGCCGCCCTGCCGGAACCGGAAAAGTCCCGCCGCAAGAAGGTGCTGCTGGTCGACGACGACCGCACCCTGCTGCGCCTGTACGAACTGGAACTCCAGGGCTGGGACCTGCCGCTCGACGTGGTCAAGGCCCACGACGGCTTCGAGGCCCTGATCCGCATCGGCGAACAGCGCCCCGACCTGCTGGTTAGCGACCTGAGCATGCCAGGCATGGACGGCTTCCGCATGATCCGCACCCTGCGCGGCGACGCCGGCTATGGCCAGATGGCGATCATCGTCGTCAGCGGCCTGGACCGCGCCACCATCGCCTCGATGGGCTTGCCCGCCGACATCCCGGTGTTCCCGAAACCGGTGCCGTTCGCCCAGCTGCGCGCCGCCGTCGAGGATGCGCTGGACGTGCGGGCCGGCGTGGCCTGACACCGACCCGACGCCGCCGACCGCCATGCTGGAACCGACACTGCCACCCGACGAAGAGCGCCGCCTGCAGGTCCTGCTCGACCTGCAGCTGCTCGACACCGGCCCGGATGAATGTTTCGAGCGTATCACGCGACTCGCCTCGCGCCTGTTCGAGGTGCCGATCGCCTCGGTTGGGCTAGTCGACGCCCAGCGCGTCTGGTTCAAGTCGCATCTTGGCGTGGCCGAGCAGGAGATACCGCGCCGCACCTCGTTCTGCGCGCACGCCATCCTGCAGGATGGCGTGTTCGTGATCGAGGATGCGGGCGCGGACTGGCGTTTCGCCGACAACCCGTATGTGACCGGCCCGCACAACCTGCGCTTCTACGCCGCCCAGCCCGTCGCGGCACCTGATGGCAGCGTGGTCGGCACGCTTTGCCTGCTGGACCATGCGCCACGCCGCTTCAGCGAAGCCGAATGCGCTCTGCTGCGCGACCTCGGCGCCGTCGTGGCCAACGAATTCGCATCGCGTGAACTGCGGCTTGCGCTGCGCCGGCAGCGCGACAGCGAAACCTGGCTGCGCGCCCTGCTCGACCACCTGCCCGAAAGCGTGCTGATGCTCGACGACGCGGCCAAGGTGCTGTCGGCGAACCCGGCGGCCGAGCGCATGTTCGGCGCTCCCGCCGACCAGCTGGTGGGGCGCAGCCTGCAAAGCCTGCTGGTGGAAGCCGTGCCCGACCTGGTGCGCTGCCTGCCCGAAGGCCAGGTCTGCACGCGCGAAGGCACCGGCCGGCGCCTGGACGGACACACCTTCCCGCTCGAGATCTCGACCAGCGTGATGCACCTGGGCGGCTACCGCCGCTACGCCGCGATCGCGCGCGACAATGCGGCCCAGCTCGAAAATGCGCGCCGCATCCGCGCCGCCGGCGAACGCCGCGGCACCTTCTTCAAGATGGCCTCGCACGAACTGCGCACGCCGCTGGCCAGCATCCTCGGCTTTTCCGACCTGCTGCTCAAGCGCGATTTCGACGCCGCCACCGCGCGCGAACTGCTCGACATCGTGCACCGCCAGGCCACCCACCTGTCGGCCCTGGTGACCCAGGTGCTGGAACTGGCGCGCCTGGAAGCCGGCGGCCCGGCGGCGCTGCAGCTGGGGCCGCAGCGCATCGAGACGATCGTGGCCCAGGCGCTGAAATCGGTCGAGCATCGCGGCCAGAACGGGCGCATCGCGCTCGACCTCGGCGTCGGGCTGCCGCCGGTTGCCGCCGACGCCCACAAGCTGTGCGCGGCGCTGGTCCATGTGCTGGACAACAGCATCGTCTACTCGGCGCCGGACAGCCCGATCACGGTGCGCGCCTGGCGCGGCCCGGACGCCGCCGTCGGCACCGTGCTGCTACGCGTCAGCGACACCGGCATCGGCATGAGCGCCGAGCAGCAAGCCAGCATGTTCGAGGCCTTCTGGCGCGCCCAGCCCGGCGCCAAGCCGGACAGCACCGGCCTGGGCCTGGCCATCTTCCGCGAGACCATCGCCCTGCACAACGGCAGCATCGAGGTCGGCTCGACCCTGGGCCGCAGTACCGACATCACCATCACCTTGCCGGCCGCGGCCGAACTTCCCCATGCCTGAAGCTATCCTTGTCGTCGACGACCAGCCCGAACTGCGCCTCCTGATCCGCCTGACCCTGCAAACCGTGGGCAAGGTGGCCGTGGCCGGCTCCAGCCAGGAAATGCGCGAGCGCATCGCCGCCGAGCGCCCGCGCGTGATCGTGCTCGACGTCTCGCTCGGCCACGAAAACGGCCTGGAGATCTGCAGCGCGCTGAAGGCCGACCCAGGCACGCGCGACATCCACATCCTGCTGCTGTCGGCGTTTGTCCAGGAAGCCGACATCGCCGCCGGCAAGGCGGCCGGCGCCGACGACTACATGGCCAAGCCTTTCGCGCCGCGCGACCTGCAGACCGCGGTGGCGGCGCTGCTGGCTTGATGCAAACGATATTTGCCTGCAAGGCTTAAAATCGATAAAAACGATACCAAGATCGGCCAACGTCGCCCTATTCTTTGCCTGCAACCACCGCCAGGCAAATTCCGTGTATCATCGTCTTGCAATTGATTTACAGCAATATCTGTAGAAACCGAAACAAGCACCCCTATTCCATGAGCCGCTCCCCGATCCCTGGCGCCCTGTTGCTGGCCCTGCTCGCGCTTCCCGCGCAGGCAGGCACGGCGAACGCGTCCATGCAGGTCAGCTTCGTGCTCACCGAAGCCTGCACCGTCAGTGCGCAGGCGAATACCCCGACTGTGTCGTGCTCGCACGACAGCCCCTACCGCCTCGGCCGCATCGACGCGGGCGTGCAGCAAAGCCCGCAGGCGCCAGACGGCGCCTGGACCATCTACTTCTGAGTCAGCCGAAGCGCGACTGGTATTCGCTCGGCAGCACGCCCAGTTGCGCCACGAATGCCCGGCGCAGGTTGTATTCGCTCCCATGGCCGCTTTGACGCGCCACCTGTTTCACCAGGGCGCCCGGCTGTTCCAGCAGCAGGCAGGCGCGCTCCAGGCGCAGCCGGGCCAGCAGCTGCGCCGGCGTCAGGCCGACTTCCGCCCCCAGCTTGCGGTACAGCGAACGCTCCGACAGCGCACAGGCACTTGCCATCTGGCCGATATCGATCTGCCTGGCCAGGCGCGGGCGCAGCCAGGCGGTCAGCCGGGCGCTGACGCCCGGCGCCGGCGATTGCGCCAGCAATTCCGAGCTGAACTGGCGCTGCCCGCCCGGCCGCTTCAAGAACAGCACCATGCGCTTGGCTACCGCCAGCGCGGCCTCGCGTCCCAGGTCTTCCTCGACCAGGCTCAGCGCCAGGTCCATGCCGGCGCTGATGCCTGCCGAGGTGCGGAACTTGCCATCCCTGACGTGCAGTGCGTCGTCCAGCACATGGAGCGCCGGCTGCTCGGCGCGCAGGGCGTCGACGTCGGCCCAGTGCGTGACCGCGCGGCGCCCTGCCAGCAAACCGGCGCGCGCCAGCACGAAACTCCCCGTGCACACCGAACAGCAACGCCCCGCCGCCGCGCCCGCCTGCGCGACCCAGGCCAGGGCGGCGCGGCCGCCCGCTTCGGCGGTGGATGGCAAGGCATCGACCCGTCCACCCGAGACGATCAGCGTCGCACCTTCCAGGCCGATCGGGGGCAAGGCCTCCGCCAGCAGACTGATGCCTGAAGACGAGGCGACCGCACCGCCGGCGGCTGCGACCAGGCGGATGCGGTAAGGCGGCGCCAGCCCGGCGTCGCGCGCTTCGTCGTTTGCGCTCGAGAACACCTGGGCCGGGCCGGTGGCGTCGAGCAGCAGGAAGCCGGGGAAGATCAGGATGCAAATGTCGATGGCGGCGGCGCCATGGGGCCGGGTGGACGAGGCGGATCGGTTCATATTGGCAGATATTCATGCAAGGCTGACATTTCTGTCAAGCACCCCCCAACTACGATGGCGGCTCCCTTGTCGACCTGCGATCCACCGATGCCGAACCTGTCCTGCACCCGCCTTGTGCGCGTTGCCGCCGCCATTTTCCTGTTCTCCACCCTGGCGAACCGGGCCGCCGCCCAGGCGCCGCTGCCACCCGGCTGCCAGATGGCCGACGCCAACCCGGCCCCCGCCGGGCGCACCGAGCCGGCCCCGGTCTTCCCGCCGGTCCAGCTGCAAGTGCGCACGCCGCTGGCGCCGGCCGTCTTGCCGGACGCGGGGCGCAACTACCTGCTCTACGAATTGCACATGCAGAATTTCACCACGGGAGCCATGACGGTGCGCGGCGTCGAGGTGCGCGACGCCGACCGCCCGGACGCCGCGCCGCTGGCTGTATTGGACGGTGCTGCCTTGGGCGAACGCCTGCGCCAGGTAACGATCGGGGACGATACGGCGGAGATCCGGCGCCTCGGCGTCGGCCAGGGCGCGGTCGCCTTCCTGTGCCTGGCCTTCGATGCGAGCGCGCGGGTGCCTGCCGGGCTCAGGCATCGGATCCTGCTCGACACGGCGCAGGCGGATGGCCCCGCGGTTCCTGTCCGGCAAACGCCCCTGCCGCGCCTCGGCCGCCCCCTGGTGGGGCCGGACTGGACGCCCGGCAACAATCCGAGCCTGGCATCGCATCACCGCATGGGCCTGTGGGTGGTCGATGGCGAAGCGCGAATTTCGCGCCGCTATGCGCTCGACTGGAAAAAATACGACAAGGATGGCAAGGCGTATGCCGGGGACCCGCGCGACGTGCGCGCCTATTACGCCTATGGCCAGAAGGTGCTGGCCGTGGCCGATGGTCTTGTGGTGGACGCGCGCGACGGCTTCCCCGACAACGTCCCGAAAACCGGGGCCGGCTTCACGCCGGCGCGCCCGGTGACGCTGGACAGCATCGGCGGCAACCAGGTCGTCCTCGACCTCGGCAATGGCCGGTTCGCGGCCTATTACCACCTGCAGCCGGGCAGCGTGTCGGTCAAGCCGGGCCAGCGCGTGCGGCGCGGCCAGCCGCTGGCGCGCATCGGCAATTCGGGCGACGCCCGCTGGCCGCACCTGCACTTCCAGGTAACGGACCGGGCCGATGCGATGGCCAGCGAAGGCTTGCTTTTCGTGTTCGGCCATTACCGGGTCAAGGCCGCCGGCGAGGCGTGGGAAACGCGCAGCGGCGCGTATCCGATGGGCGACGTCGTGCTCGACTTCGGGCCCGATGGCGCCGGTCAGAAGTAGATCGTCGCGGTGACCGTGTCCTTGTAGTCCCCCGGCGACGGCGTGGTCTGCTTCGGTACGCTGCCGAAGATCGGCACGCTCTGCACGGCGCCGGTCCCGGTGCCGGTCACCATGCTGGTCCCCAGGCTGCCGTCGCCCCAGACCGGGCCGTCGGGCGTGCCCGAGATCGCATACAGCACCATTTCGCCCGTGCTGGGGTTGCGCATGCGGCGCGCAGCGACGGTGCCGTTCAAGCCGCCGTTCAGGCTGATGCGATAGGCGTTGTTGGCCGTGCACTGCACCGACAGCGCCGCATTGGCGCGCACGGTGCCGGTCAACACAGTGCTGGCGCCGAAGGCCAGGTTCGAGGGGTTGATCACGCAGTTGTTGATGACCGTGGCACGCACGCGGAACGGCACCGTGGCGCTGGCGCCGGCCGTGCAGGGCGAGGACACCAGGCTCCAGAACGCATAGTTGATGATGGCTTCGCCGGAAAAGTCGCTGGAAAACACGGTGTCGACGTTGCCGACCGTGCCGACTCCGCCCAGCGCATTCCCGGGAATCTTGCCGTAGATGGTGAAGGTCGCGCTCTGGGTGCCGAGCGAGAGCAGGCCGGCGCTCAGGTTGAAGTTCAGGCCGGTCGGGCTGCCCGGGGTGCTGGGGCTGCCCCAGACCGACGCGGCGGCGTAGCTGCTGTCGCGGTAGAGGTTGAACGGCAGGCGCCCGGTGCCGCCGGTCATGGTGCGCCACTGGCCCTGGACGCCGCCGGTCCCGAGGCCGAGGTTGACGCAGATCGACGCATTCGGGAACAGCAGTTGCGGCGGGATCCCGGTCAACAGGCCCCAGGTGCAGCTGACCGTCAGGGTGCCGCTGGCGTAGCTGTCGGCGCCCGCGATCGGGCTGACGTTGGCGAACACGATGTCGGTCATGGTGCCGCTGCAGCTGTCGGCGCGCGCCGCGCCCGCTCCCATCAGCCAGAACACGGCCGCCAGGGCCACTACCCGCATCAGGCGCTTGCACCTCAGCTTATACGACATTACTTTCCTCCCTTGATGGGCACGCAGGTCAGCGGCCCGATGCTTGCCATGCCGCTTGCCGCAGCCGCGGCTGCGGCCGGATAGCGGAACTTTACTTCGCATGCGCCGCCACGTGCGCGCAGCACGAGGCGGTTGTCGGCGCCCGCGTTCTCGACGAAGACCACGCCGTCGTGGCCGACGATGGTGGCGGCGCCGCCGTCCACTTCCACCGCCGTGCCCAGGGCGGCCGGCCGGCCCTGGGCATCGTGCACGGTGACGCTGGCCGCCTGGTAGCGCTCGAGGGTGAAGCCGGCCACCACGCCCGACAGCAGGCGCGGCGCGATCTCGACGCTGGTGGCGCGCACGCGCACGTCGAGCGGCAGGTCGCTGGCGTCGATCGCCAGCTGGTTGGCCGCGTACGGCACCAGGTCGGGCACCAGCAGGCGGCCGTGGCGGTCGGTGCGGCCGATGACGCGGTTTTCCTGCAGCACCGGCACGTCCGCCACCCCGGCCGACACCAGCGCAAAGGCGCGCCCCACCTGGCGCGCCGGCAGCAGCGCGCCATCCATGGCGACCAGGGCGCCGGTGGCGTTCAGGGCGGTCGTGACGGCGGCGCCGCTGTCCTGCACCAGCACGCCCACCTGGCCGGCATTGCCGAGGTATTGGAGTTGCGCCTGGCCGTAGCGCTGGCCGGCCTGGCTGGCGCTTTGCACGTTCCAGCCAAAGCCGCCGGCGAAATCGGCCGAGCGGTTCAGGCCCACGTTCCAGGTCGGATCGCCGCCACGGCGCCCGCCGCCGACGCTGGCGCCGATCCGGCCGGGCAGGCTGAAGCTGAGCGAGGCCGAGACCCCGCGCGCCGACGACAGCCCGAGGTCCTGGTAGGCGTTCACGCCCAGGTAGGCGCCCTCGCCCAGGCGCATCGACCACGCCAGCGAGGCGATGCGCGAGGTGGTTTGCCCAGGCGCGCCGCCGGCCAGGCGGTAGGCGACCAGGCTGGCGCTCACCGATTGCCCGGCCGAGGGCGAGAAATTCGCGGTGATGCGGTCGTTGACGCGGCTCACCGGCACGCCTTCGCGGGTGCCGAGGTCGGCGTAGCCGGCGCTCGCGCGGGTGCTCTGCACGTCGATCGACAAGCGCGGCGACAGATACTGGTAGCCGAGCGTGGCCTGGACGCCGCGACCGTCGCCGCCGCCGCTGGCGGCCAGGGCGCCGTGCAGCACGCCCGCGTGCCCGAGCCGGACCAGGGCGCCGGCGCCGGCATTCGCCACGCCGGCGCCGGCTTCGGCATGCGCTTCCAGCGTCAGCGCGTCGTTGACGCCATGGCGCAGCGAGCCGGTCAGCGCCGGGCGCGCGGCATAGCTGAACGAGCGCAGGCCATAGTCGCGCCGCGGCAGGCCCAAAGCGACGGCGTAGTCGGACAGGCCGGGCGCCAGCAAGCGGGTGTCGACATACAGCGGCACCGAGGTGGCGACTTCGCGCCCCAGGCTGTCGCGCGTGACCACGGTGGCCTGGCCGGCGCCGTTCAGGCCGGCCACCTGGTCGAGCACGAAGGGGCCATCCGGCACCGTCGAGCTGTACTGCTGCATGCCGTTCACGTACAGGGCGACGATGCTCGGCACCACGGCCG